>JACCDH010288527.1_pt1 | contig 38645 bp, 40 predicted proteins | sample 7442481 | NCBI WGS metagenome assembly JACCDH01 (sample SAMN15323433, study PRJNA562643) | freshwater metagenome | isolation source: river surface water | place: USA:Blue River Watershed | collected 2017-08-15 | reverse complement strand
GCAGATTTGTCCAGAAAACCAGACCCAATTATGCATCCCACCCAGGTAACTCGTTTTCGTAGATTCAAATCGGCCGATACCACTAACCCAAATATTCATCCAATCACAAGCATGGGTACAGCTGTAGCGCCGTTACGCGGTGCATTATTAAGCGGATGCGCCTCCCACCAATTGAGTGCAGACGCCTTTATCAATAACCGATTCAATGGTGCGTTCACCCATTACTTAATCAAGAACCTAAGCATGTATGGACAGGATGTAAGCATGCAGGAGATTGTAAAAAATGTAAACATTGATTTAATGGACAATGGCTATGAACAAAACCCACAAAGCGAAGGCTTACTTGCGACACAAAAATTCTTTCAATAAAATATTACCACTATGAAAATGATAACGAACAAAAAAACGGTCTTCACCTTTTTGATGTTTCTATTGATCTCTGGGGCTGCACTTGCGCAGCCCCAACAAGGATTGATGAATCGATTGATAGAAATTAAATACAGTAGCGAACTCTATTTAACCACCACATTAAAAAACGATCAATTAGATCAAAGTAGAAAAGACAGCGCACTAGCGGTGTATAATACGATGCGTTGGATGGTAGATGGATGGGTGTATCAATTAAGCAGTGATTTAATCACAGCAAATAGTACCAAACAATTTAAAAAGGTCAATGCAAACTATGCAGAAGATTTAAAAAACATTAATGCATTCTATGAAAAGTATATTCAACCGAAAATCTACAACCAAACAAGAACGCTCAACCTCACAACCAATGTATTTTATTTATTAAAAGATTCTTACTCCATCATTAAAGGACTGAGTGATCTGAAAACGCGTAAAACTATGGCGATTGTGGAATTATTAGATCACACGAGGTTGTTAAGCCCCGGGGAGGTTGGGAAGAGTGGGAAATAAGGAACATTAGTTTGGACCATCCATTTACTTTTTCTTAATAAATTATTTTACAATTAATTGCAACATGGCGCTGACGAAATAGTGGTCGAGAAAAATCTATTTTTAAATCACACTTAAATTAGTGTGGCGGATTAGTGTGATAGGGTCGAAATATTGAAGAAATCAAGCTTATATTCTGAATCATTTTTTTGTGCTTGAAAAAAATCAACATTGGGATATTTAAAATCTTCAACAATCTGTATTAATGCATTTTTATCTTCAGAAGAAATATTACATCCAAAAATAATTTTACTAAGTGATGATTTATCAAATTTCTTCATCCCAATTTGATTATTAAATGCTCGAACCTCTTTTTCATACTCCCAATCTTTATACTTAAGTAATAATCTTTTTCTTACAAACGAATTAAAATCTTTGATTAAATTAAAATCTAAGTAATCATTTCTATATTCAACAGGGAATACTTCATTAAAAAATTGTGGATCTTTTAATATATCAAATACTAAACATACACCTTGATGAGAGTCAGCATAATGCGACCATTGTAAAATACTACTGTATTCCTTACTAAAGCAACAAACTCCATTAGTACTAATTAAATCTTCAACAATTGATTTAATTTTATAATTGTCATGTGTTAATTCAATAGCTTTTCTCTTAATATCATCATCTGTATAGGAAAATTTATATGAGCGAATACTTCGTATCCAATTTTCCATTTCCTCTAAATCAGATTCATAATTAATTTTCAATTGACAATCAAACGGATCGTTAAAATATTTTGCATCAGAAAACCAAAGATTTGATTTTTCTAATAAACTAAAAATGCTTTTTGAAGAATCATTTTTATTGATAGGTCTGTATTTACAAACAAATCTAGGTAAAACATTTTCATAAATCATGCCTCTTAACAAATCAATTGTCTTCATATTTTAAATTAATTATATCATTAATATTTTCAAACAATTACTACATTGAATATTTTTTTTACCAATTTGATTTTGTTTGTCAAAAAATAATTTTGTTTTACAGAACGGGCAATCTCCGCTAACTATATTGGGATTAAGCCTAAAAGTAATTTCACCGCCCCCCATTAATCCAATAGTATTTCCTTGAACAAAAACATCTCCTTTGGTTGAAATATTGTCCATTCTAACACTTCCAACACTACTATCATTAAAGCTAGTTTTATCAAAATAATTACTGCTATTATTTCTTGCAATTAAATGTGCATTTTTAACATTAAAATTTGAATTAACAATTGAATTATTACTATAATCTTCTGCAATAATTTTTGCAAAATCATAATTTACAATAACATTCAAAAATGATTGAAAACTATTATTTGTTGTTTCCAATACCCACTCTGTCTCTTTATCTTGAAAAACTACTTCGTCAAGCAACCCACTTATTCGTTGCTTTATATCATCATTGTTATTAACCAAAGATGCAAGCTCTTTTATTTTTTCAAATTCTATTTCTAATTTATTAAGTTGTTCAAAATTAGATGTCATAAATACCCAAATTTCATCAATTTTTAATTTTAAACTATGATTATTCAACATTCGATCTAAAACTTGAGCTGATTGTTGAATTACAGGCAATGGGAGCAAACTAATAAGAAAAGTATAGTAACTAGCATCTTCGACTATTTTCTCATTATCGAAATATCCTTTTACTAGTTCTAATAAGAGTTTTAAATCTTTCATTTTAATACATTATTTAATTATTTTGTCAAAAATATCTTTCACATAAACATTATCTATCACTACTCCATTTTGTACAATTAAATCTGGCTGATTTTGAACCTTAATTGTACGAGTTATCATTGCCACATCAATGCCATAAACAACCCCTTCTATATCAAAAACCGGACCACCACTCATTCCATTTAAAGAAGTATGTTGTGTAATAAAACCTTGATAAAATTTATTATCTACTTCGCCAGTAAAATTATCAATTAAAAAAGATGGTTGCCAATATTGTCTGACATTACCTAAATTTAGTAAACCTTCAGAAGTAAAAAATAAATGAGCAAGTGGGTAGCCACATAAACATAATGATTTACCAATTGATTGTTTTTCAAAATTTAAATCAACTGGGATAGATTTTTCAACTTCAATTTTACCTAAAAAAATATCTCTTTTTGAATCTTTAAATACTTCTTTTATTAAAAGTGGTTGTGGTAAAATTGAAATTGGAATATTTCCAAAATATACTGGATTAGAACCTACTGGCAAATTACTTATTACATGATTTGCTGTAATAAAATAACCTGTTGAATTAATAAAAAATCCAGTTCCAAGAACCCCAATATCTATTCTGCCTATTTCTTTTTTTTCAAAAAATATAGGGAAAATTGATTTTTTAATTTTCTCGAAAGCAGCCTGATACATATAAAAAATATTTATATTAAAATTAGGTACCATTTCGATAATAATGTTAAGTATTTATACCTAATCCACAAAAAGCCAACCGCTTTCGCGAGTGGCCTTGAACTAACCAACCCAAAATCAATGCTTTAGAAAAACCCGTCTATCCTATCGGTGAGGAAGCCTACTTTATATAGTAAAAGCTCCTGAAATTGATGATAGCGGCAGTGCTTTAATGTTACTTTGTTCCAGTGGGACTTTGTAAAAAAGTCTATGCCCCTTAGGGATGGAGCTTTCGGCAGGCCATTAGGCCTTCCTCGGCTTCTGTTATCATTTGATAATACTTGTCATAATCAGCGAACTCATTATGCATGATTTTCTGATTCTCAATTTCATCATGCGCATAGTTTATTTGGGTGATCCAAGCAATAAGTCTATCAATTACCCTCAACTCGCCAACGGAGTAACTGTGCTCACTATCTCCCATTACTACTTCATAGCCATCCTCGTATAACTCATCTACCACTTGTGCGATATTTACAAAATTCGATTTATTGTATACATCTGGCATCGTCATTACCATCCAGGTGGTTTTATTGAGGCGCGCTATTTGTTCTTCTAATGTCATGTTATTATTATTTATTGTTTTTAATTTATTATTATCGAATCCAAAATTTCATATTTTAAAATGTGCAAATGCATCTGCCTAATTCTCCTTCTCTGCTCTTTCCTGCCATATCTTTTCCTTCTTATCGGCGAACTTTTCGCCAGATACATTTATGTAGCGCATAAATGATTTGTAAGATTTGTGGCCGCTAATAGCCATAATTATCATATGGTCTTATTCCTTTAATAAATTCATTAAAGCAGAAGGAACGACGTGCAGTATGCGTCATTAAGTAATCGTACTAAATTTTCACTATCTCTTTTAATTCACGCTTATATGTTATAAGCTTTATAAAAGTGAAATGTAAACAGAGCCTATTCGCCCCTGCCTTTTTAATGACCACAATAAATTATTAATATCTTAAATAAAAAAACCCGCATTTAGCGGGTTTACATTCAAAAAATTCTAGCAATAACTTAACCTTTAAATTCTTCCATTGTAACGTGTCCATCAGCACTTATGCCCTTTCTTTGTATAACATTAATAAAAGTCATCCATAGTATTTTTATATCTAACAAAAAGGTTTGCTTATTAACATATTCAACATCATATATAAACTTCTGATCCCAACTAATAGCATTACGTCCATTTACTTGTGCCCAACCAGTAATACCAGGTTTAACATTATGCCTCTTAGCTTGTTCAGGACTATATCGAGATAAGTAATGCATTAATAAAGGCCTTGGGCCAACCAAACTCATATCTCCCTTAATTACATTTACTAATTGTAGTAATTCATCTAATGAAGCAGACCTTACAATGTTACCCACTTTAGTTAATCTTAACTCATCTGGTAATGGTGCGCCTTTTTCATCAAATGCATCACGCATTGTTTTGAATTTGACAATTTTGAAAGGTTTACTATTTAAACCGGGTCTTTGTTGAAAAAAGAAAACTTTTCCATTATTGGCAATCAAAAGTAAGATGGCGGTTAAGGTAATAATTGGAAAAAGAATTATTAAAAGTAATAAAGCAATTATAAAATCACCTAATGGCTTAAAATAGTGTTTGTACATATTTTAGTACTTTGAAAAAATAGTATCCAAGCAATCAAAAATTCTAGAAAACTCTTCTTCCGTTAAGTTAGATCCGCTCGGTAAACACAAACCATTCTCAAATAAATTATCTGAAACTCCATTCAAATAGCTTTTTGAACTTGAGAAAATTGGTTGTTGATGCATAGGCTTCCACAATGGCCTTGTTTCAATATTTTCTGCTTCCATTGCAAGCCTAATAATTTCTCTAGTCAAACCCTTGTTCTTAGCAGGATCAACTAAAATACAAGTAAGCCAACGATTTGAAAAATAACCAGTCGGTTCATCTTGAAATTGAATTTCAAAATCTTGTTTATTAATTTTTGAAAAATAATGTCGATATTTCTCAAAATTGTTTCTTCTAGCTGCAACTCGATCATGCAATACTTCTAATTGTCCTCTTCCGATACCTGCTAGTACGTTTGACATTCGATAATTATAACCAATATGTGAATGCTGGTAATGCGGAGCTACATCTCTAGCTTGGGTGGCAAGAAATCGAGCTTTTTCAATCATTTCTGCATCTTCTGATAATAATGCTCCGCCTCCCGAAGTAGTAATAATTTTATTTCCATTAAAACTCAAAACTCCAAATGTTCCAAAACTACCACAAGGATTTCCATTAATGTTTGCACCCAAAGCCTCTGCTGCATCTTCAATTACTGGCACACCATATTCATTTGCAATTGATAAAATTTCTATCATTTTTGCTGGCATACCATATAAATGAACAGGGATAATTGCTTTAGGTAACTTTCCATTTTGCTTAGCTTCTTCTAGTGCAGTCTTCAATAAAGTTGGGTCCATGTTCCAAGTATCACCCTCGGAGTCAATAAAAACAGGATTTGCTCCCTGATATGCAATAGGATTAGCTGAGGCGGAAAATGTAATTGATTGACAAAAAACAGTATCCCCTGCTTTTACTCCTAACAGAATCAAAGCTAAATGAATTGCTGAAGTTCCGGATGATAAAGCAGCTGCATGACTAGTTTTTGTTTGACTCTGTAGAGCTTCTTCAAAAGCATTAACATGAGGACCAAGAGGAGCTATCCAATTAGTAGCAAAGGCTTCATTAACATAATTTAATTCATTTACCCCAATATGAGGAGATGAAAGCCAGATTTTAGAATTCACAGTCAAAATACAAATTTTATTATTGAATAAATTTTCTACTAGTCAATTCTTCACAAAGATTATATCCATCCCATATATAATCAAAATTCAAAGCTTTTCCAATTGGGACAATTCTATCAACACCTATGCCAGCTGTTTTATGTGCAATAAATTCAATTTCGTTTTGTGTTAAGCCAAAATAACTAATAGTTTGCACTTTATTATTAACAAATTGGATAATGTCATTTAATTCATTCAAGTCACTTAAGTAAAAATACCCTCCCCCACAACTATGATATAAATGTTGAGATGAAGAACTATTTACAAAATATAAAGTTGCAGAATCATTCTTAAATGTAGTTATTTTATCATCAATAACATCTCCGATTAATTGATTAAATTTTAAAGATGCTAGTGAGGCATTATCACCATCATATTCATTTTCACTAATTTTTTCTAATAAAGTATAAAATAAATTGGTGAATTTTTCATTATCATTTTTATTTCCATATAACATAATTGATTGTGGTGACGAACATCCCTTTTGATCAAAAGTAAATGAATCATTGTAAAAGTCTTTTACGGACTTTAGTTGATTATCTTTTGATTCATTAATAAATGAATTTGTATTAAAAATAGATATGGAAATACGATCTGCAAAAACTATATCCTTACATCTAGGATTTCCGATTATACTTTTAAATATTTTAGCTGTATTATCTCCTCCCCATATCAATCTTGAATGACATTTTTCTGCAAAAAATATATTTATTTCTTCTTCATGTTGATAAGTAACAATATTTATATAATTTTTAAATAAATTACTTTCTTCAGTATCTAATTCTTCATTTAAAATACTAAATAATAAAGAAATGTATTCGTTATCAAGCCTATTAGAAACTCTTAATATGTTTTTATTCCCCATCAACATGGAAAGGATGAATGAATAAACAAACATTGTGTCAACATTTGCAGGGCATACATGAAATACCAAACCTATGGGACTTAATACAACATTAGGATTGGAAATTAAATGAATATTTTCATTAGATATTCTTTTTAAATTACTTGGTCTTAACCAAAAAGCCAAAGCTACGAAAGCGGGAATTCTTCCTAAAAGATTATTTTTTAATATTCTTTTTGACAATCTACCACTAAATTGTAAAACACGTTCATCAAAAGGGTTAATAATATAATCTGGTGATAATATACAAGATAAACTTTCTATCTTAACTTGTTCGTATTTTGGGCAAATTTGTTGTATTAACATAAATAAACTAACTTTTTTTAAAGGTATCGGAACATCCTCTTAATTCTGCTTTTTTAGCTCTCCCTAGAATTCTAAAATATTTTCCTTGCCAACTATCTTGTATATCCTCACCCTCAATCACACCGATATCTTCTGTTAATAAAGAATGTCCTGGATAACTATTAGGCAAAACACTAATAACTTGAATCAACCCTGCCGTTCCATTTGGTTGTACCGAAAAATCTTTTGGGTTTCTTATAATTATATCAGAAAAATTAGGACAATGCAAAAAGCTTTTTTCATTTTCTAAAAAGACTGAACCTATTTGCTCAATCATACCGTAAAAATTATAAATATTGTCTGGTTGTATGGAAAATTTATCTTTTAATGATTGTTTAAAAGATAAATTATCAACAGCTAGTTCTTGTAATTTTTTCCAGCCACCAGAATGAATTAATATGGCATTACTTAAATCTATTTTATTAGAAAACTTATATTGCATTAAGTATTGCCAGATCATAAAAGTGAACCCAAAAATTAAAATTTTTTTCCCATTAAATTGTTCAATAAATTTATATAATTCAGCTTCATTAAGCTGAAAATCGTCATCTAAAACATAATGATGTTTTTTTCCAAATACAGATAAACCCAAAATGCCAGCACCTCTTGCTGAAAAAGAAGTTCGATTTTTTAATACTGAATGACTATCAACTATTAACATAGGTAACCTTTCATTACCTAAAATGTGTGTCATTATTTTAGATAAAGATAATTGTTGTAAACTAGCAGCTTTTTTATCTAAATAAATACGACTTGGAACTTGTCCAGTTGTCCCACTAGATGTTAAAACTTTAAAAACATCTTCTTGTGGAATACTTTTTAAATCATAGTTTTTAAAAAGACTAACTGGTATGAAAGGTAAATCAGAAATATTTTGAATTTTACTTGCATATGGGAATAAATTTTCTGCAATCTTTTTATATTCATTACAATATAATAAATGATGCATATGTAATTCCTGTAATAATGGAAGTAAAACTTTTTTTTTCTCAATTTTATTCATTGAAAACTGAGGTATTTTTAAAAATTCATCAATACTAAGATTATTATTAAACATAATTTTTTAAAGTTAAATAGTTAACCTTGCCATTTGTAGTTAGAGGCACTTCCTTGATAATTTTTATAATTACTATAGAAGGATGTATTTGTACTTTTTCTTTTAAAATTATTTTTATATCAATTTCACTTATTGTAGTGTTAGTTAGAAAAATTGCTAGTTTTTCGTCGTCAGTTCCTATGGTATAAAATAAATTTCCAAAAAAATGATTTCTTAAAATATTTTCAATTTCATCTAAATTAGTCCTAGTCCCAAATATTTTTACAAAACGTTTTAATCTCCCTATAATATAATAAAAACCATCTTCATCAACACGCGCAATATCTCCAGTTCTTAAAGTAGTATTCTTTTCAAAAAAAAATAAGTCTTCTAATGAATTTGCATACCCACCAAATACATTTGGTCCTGCATATATCAACTCATTGGATTCTTGGTCTATAGTAAATTTTCCATTTAATATAGGTATTCCAATTGAACCATTTTTATCATCAATATTATTGGGGGGTAGATATGACATTCTTGCTGTTGCTTCAGTTTGACCATACATTACAAAAAACAGTTTACCACTCAATTTTAAATGTTGATGAAAGAGCTCTATTAAATTTGTATTTAACTTTCCTCCTGCTTGCGTCATATATTTTAGAGTAGTATAGTTTTTTTTTGTAAAACCAATTCTATTTAACATTTCATATACATATGGTACTCCAGCTAAGGAGGTATAGCCATAAGTGTCAAAATCTGACCAGAATTCTTTATTTAAAATATCCTTATTGGTACAAACAATAGTACCTCCTGCAATTGAGTTGCTTGTAAAAACAGATAATCCGTAGGAATAAAAAATGGATAAATTTAAAGGTGTAATATCATTAGCATTAATTGGCAAGTAATTAATAATTGATTTAGCATTTGCAATTATATTTTCTTCAGATAACTTAACAAACTTAGGCGAACCAGTTGTTCCAGAAGTAGTTAATAAAATTTTTAGTTTAGGGTCTAGCTGCTTTTCGATTTTATGAATTCTATTGAAAATAATTTGTGAAGAAATGAATGAAACAGACTCGTATTTTTCTATTGCCTTCCTTTTAATATCAAAAATAAAATCAGGTTGATATTGGTTTTCTATTTCCAATTTAAAAAAATCATTTAAAGATGGATTCAATAATACAAATGAATGTTGGGAATCTAAAAATGCAAGCAATATTTTAACAGACATTAAGCTATTATCCAAATATAAAAAAGCTAGTTGTTTTTTTTGACTTGACAACCAGATATTTGTGGTAAAAGTTTTAATATCAAAAACCTCTTTGGTTTCAGCATCAATATACTTTAGAAATTGATTACCCTTAATTAAATCAATCAATTTTATCATATTAAAAATCCTCCATCAACTCCAATAATTTGTCCAGTGACATAATCAGACAAATCAGATGCTAAAAATAAGGCTACTTTTGCAACATCTTCTGGTTTGCCCATACGACCCATACCAATCATGGACTTATTTTTTTCATAAAATTTTGAATCCATCCCTTTTGTCATATCTGTTTCGATAAAACCTGGTGCTATCGCATTAACCCTAATTCCAAAAAATGCTAATTCTTTTGAAAGTGATTTTGTAAATCCAATAATTGCTGACTTTGAAGAAGCATATACTGTTTGCCCTTTATTACCATTGGTTCCAACAATTGAACTTAAATTTATGATTGAACCTTTTCGCATTTTTATCATAAACTTAGAGGCTTGTTGCGAAATAAACATTGATCCAAAAACATTAATATTGTAAATTTCATGCATTAGACCTTCTGTTGCCATACCTAACATTGCATCTTTCATAATACCTGCATTATTTACAACAACATCAATGTTAATCTTATTGTTTCTTAATTCAGAAAAGATTTCTTTAACTTGGTTTTGATCACTTACATCACATAGAAATATATGAATGTTTGTATCAAATTGTGAAATTAATAACTGTTTAAGATCTTGTAAATGGGACAGATTTCTTGCCAATAAAATTAAATTAGCACCCTCTCTAGCAAAAAGTATTGCTGTTTCTTTCCCAATTCCCCTGGATGCCCCAGTAATTAATATTGTTTTATTTTTTAATAACATATTTAAAATAAAATATTATGTTTAGCTAAAATTTCTTTTGCTTTAAGTACAGAACTCAAATCAATTACATCATCTGTGTCTAATGATATATTAAACGCATCTTCAATTTCGGTAATTAAAACCATATGTGAAACGGAATCCCACTCTGTAATTGATTGGTATTTTAATGAATCCACTACTTTATCTTCAGTGATCATCAATGCATTAGCAAATGCAGTTGTTAATTTTTGGACATTTGTCATCTTATTATTATTTATTTTTTAATTATTAAAACCCATTACTCTTGCTGGATTACCTACTAAAATTAAGTTATTATTAACATCTTTACTAACAAAACTTGCTGCAGATATGATATTGTCACTTCCAATTTGTAAATATTGTAATACTGTAGAATTGGTGCCGAAAAGATTATTGTTTCCTACTATTAAACCACCTGACAAATTTACACCAGGATTAATTACATTACAACTTCCCATAGAAGTATCATGTCCAATTGTACAATTTAAATTGATAAAATTAAAAGAATCTAACTCAACATCAATTGATAAAATAGAATTTGCAGAAATAACATTTCCTTCATTCATTTTAATTGTATTTGCCCTGTATTGTGCTGTTGGATGTATTAAATTTGGAAAAACAAATTTTGTATTCTCTTTATAAAATGTGCTTACTTTTTTTATATTATTGGGTGATCCAATAGCAATGGCTAAATGAATGTCTGAATTATTTCTATTGTCTTCTAAAAACTTCTGTTCATCAAATACTTCAATAATTTTATCACCTATTTTAACTTGTTTCTTAGACTTATCTGCATCAATAAACCCTTTGATGATGAAAGCAGGATATTTATTATTTATTTCTTCGATTAAAATATAGACTTCTTTACCTAAACCTCCAGCACCTATGATATAAATTGGTTTCATTAATTTTGTAAATATTAATTTATTATGAGATTTTAAAATAATTTTATTTTTTCAAAAACTTCAACTTAATTGAATTAAACACCACACTAAAAAAATCATTTAATTTCATTTCTTTAGAAGTAAAATATTTGAATAATTTTAAAAATCCTAATAAGATTAGGTGTATTTGATGTAGATAAAAATTTAAATTCTTGGGTGGTAATAAACTTAAAACCCAATCGTTTACAATTACATCCATCACTAAATGAATTCTATTATCATTACCAAAATTTGATACACTATGCGTATAAGAAGTATCTAATGCCCATAATTCACCGACTCCCATAATAACTCTTTTGCCTGCTACAACAAAATTAACTTTATCATTTGTGACTATAGGAATATGTAATCTAAGCCCTCCAAAACCAACATTACCTACCATATCTCTGTGTGGAGGAATATCTCCACCAGGAAGCATAGCATAAAACATTAAATTTTTAATTTTACATTTCATTTTTTTTTCAATAATTATAGCCAGTTCGAAAATCGAAAAATTGGGTGTTTTGTTAAAATCTTCAATTAATGGGCAGGTCATCCAATGATCACCTGCATATCTCTTGTCGGCCCAAACTGGTTTCCAATTATAGTTTTTTATTTCTGATAGTGTTTCCTCTATTAGTGATGAATCAATAAAATTATTGTATACTAAAATTGCACCTGGATTCATGGTTATTTTTTTTAATTGATTTAGGATTATTTATAAATATATTATTTAGTGCTAAATTTTTCAATGATTTTTGTATAAGAGATATCAGATGTATATTCATTTTGTAAAAATTGATACGCCTTGTTTCCCATTTTTAATCTTAATTCACTGTTAAGTAATTTAACAATATAATCAAAAAATGAATCTGTATCATTAGTCAAACAGTAAAAACCAAAATTATTAGCTACTGCAATTTTACCTATATCTGTGCTTGAGTCTGTTGCACAAATTACTGGAAGTTTGTTTTCAAGATAACTCAGTAGCCTTGATGGAAAGTTAGGAATTGTAAATAAAGGGTTTAAAAATATGAGTCCTACATCCACAATATTTAATATTTGATCAAATTCAGATTTAGATAATTCATTTATTAAACATGCATTAGAAATATTTTCTTGTTCAAACCAATTTTTTAATTGACAAAATTCTGTCCCATTTCCTACAATTAAAAAATAGGAATTAACAATGGGTTTACAATATTCGATATTTTTTTTTAAATATTGAATGCCTTGAGGCAATCCTAAATTGCCCCCAAATAAAAACAGCACCTTGTCTTTTGGAATTCGATATTTTTCTAATATTTGTCCCTTTTCTTGAGAATTTTTGTTTTTATTTTTAATTTCGATACTATTAGGATTTACTTCAACTTTTTGGGGATCAATTTCTGGGTTATATTTTAAAATATATTTCATATTTTCGAGTGACATGCATCCAATATAATCAGATATTTGATATAATATTTTTTCCTTCCTTCTAAAATATTTATATATCAAACCATTTTTTTTCATCAATTTTAAATCAACTGCATTTTGAGGGAAAATATCTTTTAATAGTAAATATGTTTTTGCATGAGCAGCTTTCTTTAATCGTTTAATTAAATTTGTAAATGTAATGGGTGGTGTTGAATAAAGTATTAAATCAATTTTTCTATAATTGATATTTTTTTTAATGGCAAAGAAGAAAATATTTTCTATAAATAATGTAGTGATTCCCTTTTCAAAAATATTAGTTTTTTGAAAATTTGGTGACCAAGCTTTTAATATAGAAACACCGTTGATATTAACAAATTGAGTTGACTGATTATACCTCCTTTCATTAGGACATACGATTGTAACATGATGCCCCTCATTACGAAATTTTCTTAATAAATCCTGATAGATGCCGCTTTCTTCTACATCTTCAATTCTAGCCAATGTCAAAAAAAGTATATTCATTATTCAGCCCAAACGACTCTTTTAATGTAATCAATATAACTGATGATAATTCTAACAACTTTTTCCGAAACATTTGGCATTGAGTAATCCTCAACCTTTCTAAAATTTCTAACCTCCCCTCTTTTCTGCGATTCTAATACGATTATACCTTGGATAATTCTTTCTGGATTCAATCCAACCATCATAACAGAAGCCTCTTCCATAGCTTCTGGCCGTTCATGGGATTGTCTCAGATTTAAAGCAGGAAAATTTAATATTGATGATTCTTCGGAAATTGTTCCACTATCTGAAAGAACCGCTTTCGCATTCATTTGAAGTGCATTATAATCATTAAATCCTAAAGGTTTTAATAATTGAACATTTTTATGTAATTGCATTTCTTGTGCTTCAATCATTTTTCTTGTTCTTGGATGCGTACTTACTATGATTGGGAAATTGTATTTTTCTGCTATTATATTTAAACTCTTTATTAATCCAATAAAATTTTGTTGAATATTAATATTTTCTTCGCGATGTGCTGACACAACAAAATATTTATTTTTTTCTAGGTTCAATCTATTTAAAACATCAGAATCTTGTATTTTTGGAAGATAATAATTGAGTACTTCAAACATAGGCGAACCGGTTTTTACTATTCTATCCGCAGACAGGCCTTCACGTAAAAGATATTCTCTAGCAATGTCACTATAAGTCATATTAATATCCGAAATATGATCTACAATTTTTCGATTGGTTTCCTCTGGTACACGTTGATCAAAACATCTGTTCCCTGCTTCCATATGAAAAATAGGGATGTGTTTTTTCTTCGCTGGAATTGCACATAAACAACTATTTGTGTCTCCAAGTACTAAGAATGCATTTGGTTTTATTTCTTCTAATAATGGATCAATGCTAATAAGAATTTTACCAATTGTTTCAGTTGGTGTAGCTCCAGCTGCATTTAAAAAATAATTTGGTTTTCTAATTTGTAAATCATCAAAAAATATTTGATTTAATTCATAATCATAATTTTGACCAGTATGAACAATTATATGTTCAATAGCTTTTGACTGATCTAAAGCATTAATTACTCTAGCTAACCTAATAATTTCAGGTCTTGTCCCAACTACTGTCATCACTTTAATACGTTCATTCATTATTATATTTTTTATACTATTTCAAAGTAGGTATCTGGATCGTCATTTTTGTAAAATTCATTAATCCAGAATATTGTATATAATTCGTCTTCTCCTATATTTTTTATATTATGTGTATGCCAGATTGGCATATCTACATATGCAGGCACTTCTCCAGAAACATTAAAATTAATTACTTCACTTGTACCTATTTTCCTTAATTGAATTAATGCTTTCCCCTTTATAACTGAAAAACGTTCAATTTTTCGTGTATGAAAATGATTTCCTCTAGTAACACCAGGCTTAGTTGTGGAATATGAAATTTGTCCTCCAGTTTCTAATCTAATTATTTCAACAAATTTGCCTCTTTCATCAATATTATTATTGTATATTTTAGGATAAAATAAATTATAATTTATATATGAACGGAATGTATTAAATAGATTCAATTCGAATTCATTATGAAATTTAGGAATTTGTCCATTTTGAAAATAAGTATTCTTATAACGATTTAATATTTCTAATATATTTGAAACGTTACATTGATCGGTATGTTGAATTTCAATCAATTCTTCACCATTATTTTCAATTATATAAATTATATTCTTTATTAAATCGTTTATATAAATTAATGACAAATTCGCATCTGTATTAATAACTGGGCGTTCATTATTTACTAATTGATAGCAAAAAGTAGCTACTACCGAATTATAAAATGGAACTCCAAATGCACCATAGACATTTGGAATAATTAGTCCATTGAATTGTGCATTTACTGTACCTGCCCAACTTGTAAATAAACGTCTTGCTTTTTTTTTGGAATCACCAAAATGATTATTTTGCTCCTCTTGAATTGAAGAAGAAAATAAAATTGCTCCTTTATATGCCGTTCTTAGAAAAGAGGCAACTAGTTTCTTTGCTAAATTTACATTGGTATCATATATAACAGAAGGGTTACTATGACGATTAATTCCAGCTAAGTGAACTATTACATCACATTTTAAGACAAATGAATCTAATTTATTATCATCATCAAACCAAGATCGTTGAAATTCAATTAATTCATACTTTTCATTATTTAACAATAAAGTATTACATAGGTGCCAACCTATAAATCCATGTGAACCTGTGACTCCAATTTTCTTCATGATTAATTAGGATATTGAATTGTATCTATATTGCCTAAAATATCTTTTTGAATTATAGGTAATTTTAATAACAATTTTTTCATCCCATCTACATCTAAAATAGATGTATTATGAGAATGATACTCATTTAAATTTTCAATTTCTGGCTTCCCTTCAGAAAAATATTGTTCATAATTCAAATCTCGATTATCAGCGGGAATACGATAATATGCACCAAGGTCTTCGGCCTTTATCATATCCTCTCTATTAACCAGTGTCTCGTACAATTTTTCACCATGTCTAGTCCCAATCACTTTTATCTTACTTTTTGATTGATATAATTCAATTAATGCCTGTGCTAATGTGGCTACCGTTGCAGCTGGTGATTTTTGTACAAATAAATCACCTTGATTTCCGTTTTCAAATGCAAACAAAACCAAATCAACAGCATCTTCTAAAGTCATCATAAAACGAGTCATATTTGGATCTGTTATTGTTAAAGGTTTGTTTTCCTTAATTTGATCAATAAATAATGGTATGACAGATCCCCTTGATGCCATTACATTTCCATACCTAGTACCACAAAAAATGGATTTATCTTTATCCAAAATTCTTGACTTAGCCACCATAACCTTTTCCATCAAAGCCTTAGACATACCCATTGCATTTATAGGATAAGCAGCTTTATCAGTACTTAGAACGACTACTTTTTTAACATTGTACATTTGTGCAACAGCCAAAACGTTATCAGTACCTAAAATATTGGTTTTTACCGCTTCTAAAGGGAAAAATTCACAAGAAGGGACTTGTTTTAATGCAGCAGCATGGAAAATATAGTCTGTTCCATTTATGGCTGCTTCTAAACTCTCTCTATCTCGTACATCTCCAATATAAAATTTTGCTTTTGGATTATTTAATCTTTTTCTTAAATCATCTTGTTTTTTTTCGTCTCTGCTAATAATTCTGATTTCGGAAAAATGATCAGAAGTTATAAACCGATTTAAAACAGCATTACCAAAAGAACCTGTGCCACCAGTAATTAAAAGTGTTTTATTTTGAATTTTCATTATTTATGCTTAAAAGGTTATTTTTTTGAATCTGATTTGGATAATTTATTAATACTGCTTTGTAAGGCCCTTGAAATACAAAGAGGCTTCCCGCTGCAACTCCTATAACGCCATACCTTTCTATTACTTTTTGTATATCATCTAGTGAACCAGCACCACCCAAAACTGTTAATGGAATATTAACAACCTCAGAAATTTGATCTATTAATGTAAAATCATAGCCATTCATTGTGCCATCTTTGTCAATAGAATTTATGATAATCTCTCCAACACCAGCTTGTTCTAGTTCTTTTGCAAATTTTACTGGGTTAATTCCTGTTGAAATATGCCCATTATGAGTGTATAGTTCATATCCACCAAATAATTTTTTCTTAACATCTAACACTACTATAACACTCTGTGAGCCAACTCTTTCAGCAATTTTAGTGACAAGATTTGGGTGTTGAATTGCAGCACTACTCAATGCAATTTTTTCTATACCTAATCCAAAAATTCTTTGTGCTTGTTCTATTGTTTTTACACCACCACCATAACACAAAGGCATTCTAGATTGATTTGCCAATTTTTCAATAAGCGAGTAATCTGGTTCAATTTTATGTACCGTTGCGTCAATATCAAAAATAGCAAGCTCATCGACCTCTTTTTCGTTAAAGATTCTTACGGCATTTATAGGATCACCAACATATTTCGATGATTTAAAATTAAGGGTTTTGACTAATCCTTTATCTTTTATGAGAAGGCTTGGAATAATTCTTGGTCGAAGCATATTTATTTTATTGCAAAATTATTTAACAATTGTTCCCCATATCTATGACTTTTTTCAGGATGAAATTGTATACCAAAAATATTATTAGCATTCACGGCAGAAGTAAAAGAAATACCATAATTCGTTGTTGCAATAACATCCTCTTGATGATTACATTTAAAATAATATGAATGTAAAAAATAAAAAATTGATTGTTCATCAAGTTCATCAAAAAGTATGTTATTTTTTACCATTACCACATCATTCCAACCCATATGAGGAAGTTTTGTTCTTTGCTTTATCAAACTTTCATCGAATTTTATTATTTCTGCATTTATCCATTTCAAACCTTCCATCAAACCTTCATCACTTTTATTTCCCATCATTTGCATACCAACACAAATACCTAAAACTGGTACTTTTTTATCCAATACAAGTTCATCTAATTTTTCTCTCATTCCTGAAGCATTTAATCTTTGCATAGCATAATCAAAAGCTCCTACACCAGGTAGTATTATTTTTTTTGCGTTTTCTAAATCTGAAACGCTTTTTGCAATTTTAGTTGGAATATTTAAACGCTTATATACATTCTGAAATGCAAATATATTTCCTACTCCATAATCGATAATTGTTATCATCTGAATAATCTTTTTTCAAGTCCTAGTAAAGTCATTATTTTTGCACCAAATCGTATGAGCCCAATTTTATTCTTGTAGTCATGAAATGTTTTATTAGGCGCTTTAAATATTTCTTCTAATTCATGTTTGGTTAAATCCAGTTTTTCTGCTACATATTCAAATTCTTTTTGTAAGAATTCTTCGGATAATTCAGGTTTGGAAATACGTTCTAATGCTTCTTCTCTAGTCATTTGTCCTGTTAAGATTAAACTTGAAAAATGTGCTCTTCTTTTTTCAAAACCGAATTTTCTTGGCAACCAATAATCTTCATAAAATCTAGTAAAGCGTGATTCATGATGTTTATGTTGAAAGGGCTCCCAGCCAAATTTTTCTTTTAATAGATTCTCGGCGTCGGTTTTAATATAAGGGAGATAATTTAATGGTTTGAAAACTTTCATGCCCAAAATGTATCTATAATAAATTTTGTATGTAAAAACATCTACGATAGGAAATGTTTTTAAAGGTTTTTTGCCATATTTTCTGTGAATATCATTCACAAGTGTTTTATCAATACCAGGATAGGCACCCCACTCCTCAGGTTCTCTACAACACTCAGTTGAGAAATTTCCTCCAGTTAAAACATGCTTTATTTTATGTTTTTTAGCAAATTTATACATAGATGAAAAAAATGCATAATCTTGTGGCAAGTCCTGATCTGCAATTTGGGATTTTAAAACTGCAACTTGCAAATCTTTCATTTCTTCCCAATTTATCACTTCGGTAAATAAGTCTAACCCTAATCCTTTACATAATTTCTCAATATTGCCAACAGCCTTATCTGTATTCCACCCAGCATCCACATGAAATAATAATGGGTTCAAACCCATTATTTCCTTTGCTACATATACTAAATACGAACTATCTAATCCTCCGCTTAATCCAATTATACAATCAAAATTAGGATTACTAGTTTGTTTTTTTATTTGAGCGGCTAATTGCATTAAAGCATCATGGCCTTTTTGATCTGTATACCAATTAGGGATGATATTATTAATATAATTTGTGTAATAATCACTCTCCCCGTTTTCATTAAAAATAATATTTGGATCAGTTGTATCCATTATTGTTTTTGTGCAAATTTGGTACGGCCTAGTGGAATTATTCTTGTTTTTATCTGAGATCATAATTGTTTTGTTCAAATTTTAAAATTGAAATGTATTTTATCAATAACATAATAAATAATATTTTTATATGATATTTAATTTATAGATTTTTTATTCTTAAGAAATGAAATACCTTCATAGAATTGTTTAATGACTATGTTTTCTCGTTGATTTTGAGTGATTTTTTGTACTTTATCTGATATCTCAATCAAATCATACTTTTTATTTGAGAATTCTATTAAAGAAGCGGTAATAGATTCTTCACTGTTTGGGTTAAAACCTAGAAATACTCCCCCAGTAAATTCTTTTACTGCATCAATTTTTGAAGCAATAATAAAACACCCACAAGCAAATGCTTCCATTATTGGAATACCCCCCCCTTCATACATTGACGGAAAAACAAGTGCAGATGCTAAATTATATAATTTAATTAGCTCTAACTGAGATAGTCTTGGAATGAAAATTATATCATCCGATAAATCATATTCGCGTATCAGTTTGATAATGTCTTCGTTTTCTTGAATACCGTCCCCTCTAAGTACAAGTTTTATATATTCAGTATTTTTTATTTTAGATTCATCTCTATATTTAGCAAAACTTCTCAATAACCTTTTATGGTTTTTATGAGGATAGCAATGTGCGACATAAAGAAAAAATTTACTTGGTAGTTCAAAATCAATTTTTATTGCAAGCGATTCTTCAGGTTTTAATTTTCTAAACGCATCATTTATAATATTTGGTAATACTTTTGATTTATTAATGTCAAAATCCGATTGAATTTGTAGTAATTCTTTTTGTGTAGTAGTTGAAATAAAAAAGTAGTAATCTGCGTTACGTATTGCATATTTTAACGCAAGTCGTAAATATATTCTTCTAAAAAAACTAAATGCTTTAGGATTGATTAATGGTAAAAAATCATGAGCAATCACCGCACTTCTTTTGGTTTTTATAAATCCTATCGAATCCGATGGCCATATTACTATATCAACTTTATGCTTCTCAAGTAATAATTGAAAAATTGTATTTTCATAAAGTATTCGTATAAGTCTATTGAAAGTGTTCACCTTACATAAAACAAGTTCTAGATTATTATATTTATCAACTAATTCTATATTATTTTCTGTATGAAAAACTTTAATTCTATATGGTTTATCAAGTTTATTTAAACCAGCAAGCAGGTTGTCAATATAATTATATGCACCTCCTATATCTTTATTAATTGCTAAAAGGTTAACTGCTATTATCATTATCCTATTTTCTTTATTAGTTAACTCTTAAATTTTTATTTGTTATCATATTCTTTTCTCAATTTTCCTAAAACTTCTATATATTTTTTTCCAAATCTAAGATCTGGTTCCATATAATTACCTTCTCCCCATTCATTCCAGGATTTAAGAAATATAATTTTATCTTGATCATCCTTATTTTCTATTGATTTGAATACATCTTTTACGTGTATTGCAAATAAATCGGGAGTAGAATTGTGAAAAATAGAGCCTTTTCGACCACTTCGTGGGGTATGATCCCAGTTGGGAATTATAGATGGATAAACATTTTTTGCTCGCTCTTCTTTCTGAACAAAATATTGTATCATGAGTGAATAACTTATCTTTAAGGGTTTTCTAAAAATCTTGTACAAAATAGTTGGAATCAATATTTTTTTTAGCAACCTTTTATTATAAGCATACTCACCATGTCGTACCATATTTATAGCATCAAACCCCATATTCATGATGGGTTCAATGTTTTCCGATTTTTCAGTACTACCAATAAAGTGAATACCTTCAAGTCCCTCTTTTATGGCTAACTTTCTCCAAATTTTGATAAAATTAGTAGGATCAGGAATTAAAAATGGTTTATAAACAACAAAAATAGGTTTATTGTCTTTTCTTAGATATCGTTTGTCTTTAAACGCCTCAAATACTGTATAAAAATGATCCGTATAATCCTGCTCGCCAGGGTATAATTGTTCAATTAATATTCGATCTCTTTTAGTACTATTAAAATCCCAGACTTTTGCTTTCCAAGATTCATTCGCCCACCCCAAACAAAAAGGAAAATCAGGTTCTCCGGTTTTTAATACTTCATTAAATGGCATCTCTAATAATCTCCGACCATTGCCGAACCAATAATGCCAATAACAAAAACCATCAATCCCTGCTTCTTTTGCCAAATTTGCTTGCTGTTTTCTAACATCAGCTATTCTTAAATCATAATACCCTAAGTCCTTAGGAACCTTGGGTTGATAATGATCTTTGAAATATTTTTTTGCTTTCCCAACATTAGTCCATTCTGTAAAACCTGCCCCCCACCATTCATTATTTTCTTTGAACGGATGATATTGTGGTAGATAGTATGCGATTATTTTCATTAAACTATAAAAATTGATAAATAAAAATGAGAAATGTAAATAATCATGAAATTGAAATTCTAAATTTCAATTTTGATTTTCTTAAATATTAAATAAAATAAGGAAATAATATAATTTTTATATAAATATGTAATGATAGTTAATACAGTAATAATGATAAGATATCGTAGAAAAATAAAATTATATGTTTTAACAACAGCAAAACCTAATAGACTTGTTAATATAGATATAATCCAAATAAATTTATCATCATAGATATTTTTCTTAGTTATATATCTACAAATATATAAATGAAAGAAGGCAAGTGCAAAATAACTTATACATGTTGCATAAGCAGCAGCAATGTATCCAAAAATGGGAATAAATGTAAAATTTAGAAAATAATTCAATAAAGCAGCTAAAACAGTACCAATTGCTATCACCAATGTTTTTTTATGATATAATTCAATACTGGTATATGTATTGTATATATATTGGAATAATGAACCAATAGAAACAGGAAGCACTACCCATTTTGCTGCCCAGAAATTTTTTGACCCTAGTACTTTTAAAGCTTCTGGAGCTATAGCAATAAGTAGAAAAGTAATTAGACACATTGCAACAGCAATTAAATTATTTGATTTTTTAATGCTAATAAAATCATTTTCTTTATACTTAGTATAAAGCCATGGTTGAAAGGCTTGTAAAATTGCATTGGAAAATAGCGCCAATAAGATAGCATATGAAAATCCAAAACTATATAAACCTGCATCAGAATTTCCACATATCCTAGTAATCATTATTCTATCCATTTGTGTTAAAACAACCATTGCTAAAGAATGTGGGATCATTGGCACTCCAATTTTTAAAGCAAAAATCCAATATTTGCGAATGTCTTTGGCCCATCCGTCTTTTAGTGTTTTAATATAAAAGAAAATACCCATTAAAAACATTGGTAGAATTAACCCAATAATTCTACCTGTATACTTTTCTTTGTCATAAACATAAATTATTAAAAGTAAACAAAACAAAATAGACCCAAATGTGTTTACTATGGATATTAGTATGTTTTGCTTATATTGTAAAGTAAATTTATATCGTTCTTGAGCATATATTACAGAGGGATACACCAACATATAGATAAAAATTATTAACACTAAACTTTTATCAATTTCCATGAAATTTGCAACCTTTTCTTTGAATTGAAGAACTATCAATAGGACTGTTATTGCCATCACTGTTCCCAAGGTTTGAATGGAAGCTAAATATTTATTTAACTCATTCGGAAAATCCACTTTTGCATTTCCAATACTATAAGGTAAACCTAGCCCAATTATAACCAATCCAATATTTAACCAAGCTGCAAAATTACTCGCTATTCCATAATCAGCGGTACTTAATAATCTAGTAAAAATGGGTGCAGTTATTAATGATATAGAGCTAATTATGATATTAGACAACATATAACTTGAACCTGATTTTAAAGCTTGAATATTAAAAGATGATTTTATTTGTGACATTAAGTATTATATAGTATATATTTTATGAAAAAGATATTATTCGTAATCAATTCTAATGCGATATTGTTCATAGGCATTTTCATAAAATGACATTAATGTATTGATTTTTTCATCATATTCAATTGAATAATTTTTTTCATTTCTAATGATTGCCTCCCCTTCAGAAACTAAATATTTTAAATTAATTTCTTTCCCAATAGTTTTTATGGTAGCTAAATAAGCTGCGCAAGATTTAATATTATCGATTAATCCAAATGAGGAAATAAGTTCTGGAAGTTGTTCAAATGAATGGATGCGAGTAATGCCCTCTATTAAATTAAAAGGAACATCACCAAATATAATTGCTTTCTTCCCAAGCATTGCTGCTTCATATGCACCTGTTCCAGTAATTGTAATAACTCCTTTTGAATTTTCTATCCAAGGTTTAGGATCTTGATAATAATTAAATTTAACTAATCTAACATTTGGAAATTGCTTCACTTTTTTATAAAAATCAAAACTTCTTTCTCCCAACATAGATTGATGTTCTTTAACATATAATTTCCATCCAATAGGTAACGATTTTGATATTTGTTCAATAATAAATAATTCATTAAAATAAAAAGGAGCTTTAACAAAAGTTGTAGATTCTGGAATTAAATGCAAAGGCATATAAACATAATTTTCGTGTTCTACAGGGACATCGAAAAAATTTTGAACCCTGTATAGATATTGTCTTTTTAAATCCACCTTTGCGTAAAATAGAAAGTATTTAAAAGGATTTGGATAGATAATTCTACTCCATTTGATTATTTTATAATTACCCTTTTTAAAAAATACATTATAAAAATAAAATATTTTGCCAATTATATTTTTTACGATAGGTAATATTGGCTCGGCCTTGTATTGACTAGTGGTAGTTCCTTTAAATTCATTAGACATAATATTCGCACTTTTTCTGAGCTTTAGAATATATTCAAATTCATCAGTCAATTCAGATTCATTTTTTGAAAATATCTCATCATATTTTAATTTTAAAAAATTTTCAGTTTTAACCCCTAGACAATAGGTGGGGATTTTATAACCTTCAAATCTCGGATAATCAATAGTTATATATGGAATTTTTTTCTTAAACGCTACTTCACACAATATAGTCCGTAACAACTCCCCATCTTCCGTATCTAATATAAGATCCGGTTTACAAGTATCTACAACATCGATGACACGTTTATATCCTAATTCCAAGAATTTTAAATTTTGTTCAAAACTAGAATATCCAAAATAAAATCTATTGTGATAATGTCTTGTTGTTAACTGAGATACTGTTATTTGTAAATTTAAATTTTTATAATGAGTATAGTCTTTTTCAATTGAATGCAAGTATTTATAATCTATGAAAGATTCGTTGTTAAAGGATCCACAAAAATCTTTTAAATCATATAATTTAACTTCCGGCAAATTTTCCTTGAAATTATAAAATGTGTTTTCATTATATGCACATTTATTATAATAACTTTCTTCAGGATGTATAAAGAAAGCACTAACTTCATTTTCTTGTGCAAGTAATTTTTTTGCTAAGAAAAATAATGGAAATGAAAAGCTTTCTTTACAAATTAATAGAACTTTTTTTTTATTAATCATTACTATTGTAATCTGTGTTAATTATTGTATACTATCTTCAATTTGAAGTAATTCATGATATATACTTTTGCTTATATCAACTTTAAAAATATTTTTATTTTTTAAAATTTTATCAATGTCCCATTCCCACCATTTTAATTTTTCTAACAATGTAATTTGTTCATCATTAAACCTTTTTTTAATGACTTTTGCTGGATTACCAACAACAATTGAATAAGCAGGGATATCTATGTTTACAATTGTTCCCGCACCAATAATTGATCCCCGTCCAATAGTCACTCCAGGTAAGATTATAGAATTGGACCCTATCCAAACATCTTCTTCAATAATTGTTGGACCACACGTAACAATATCGGAATGGAAGTTTTCTTTGAATATGTTATAATGAATGAAATTACTGCTGATTCTATTAAAATTGTGATTGAAATCAACTATACATACATTTTGTCCTATAGAAGAAAATGAGCCTATTGAAATTTTTTCTTTTAAAGATTTTACAATAGTTCCAGGTCCAGTAATTGAAGTAAATCGACCTAAACATACATTGCCATAAATTCTTGACTCTGAAATATAACAACCTTCATGAATAGTAGTTAAATTGCATTTAGAATCTACAATTTTACATGAATATTTCGATTCTAAATTTAAATTAATCACATTATAATTTAAATCTGAACTACTATCCAATTTGATATTCTTATTCAATTTAAGCAATTGCCTTTTTATAATTGACTTAAGCATGGATTGAAATTTGAATTTCATTAATCATATTTATGTATATTTAAAATATGTAACATTCGAAAAATAAAACGAAATGTTTTTGTTTTAAATAAGATAAATTTTATTTTATTATTTGTTGAAATAAATTCTGATGAAATCATTTCTTTAAATTCCATATTTATCTTAGATTGATAATATATAAATTTCTCTTTAGCAAAAGTGTCATTTTTATTGGATAAATATTGACAACTATTAATTACAGCAGTATAATAATGTGATTTAGCTTTTTTCAATAAAGTGGGATAATCTGAAGCAGCTCGCTCATGCCAAATAGCCAATGCATCTAACATATCTAACATATTGTAATTAAATGCTGATCTGCATAGGCTTTCATTGTCTTGATAATAATAATACAATGGATTAGGACTATAGACAATGTTTTTTGCAATTTTAAATATATAGGGCATCAAAAACATATCCTCATTATGTTTGCCAACAGGGAAACGCAAGTTTTCGAAAATTGATTTTTTATATAATTTACTCCAAACAGCTGTCTTATTTTGATCTTCAATAATTAAATCCATTGCTCCTAAATCATCAAGTAAAATTTCTTTGGTAAGTTGTAATTCATCAAAATGATTGGTTTTTTCATTCACTTTTCGATAAGAACAAATGGCCATATTTGCAGTTGGATGCTTCTCTAGATAATAATTTAATTGGGAAAATAATTCGCAATGAACATAGTCATCACTATCTACAAAAGCTATAAAATCGCCTTTTGCAATTTCAAGGCCTGCATTTCTAGCGCCAGAAACACCGATACCGGAATTTTTTAAATGAATTGTTTTTATGTTTGAATAATTCATTGTGTAATTATCGCACATTTGTGGGCAATTATCTGGGGAGTCGTCATCTATTAATAGAATTTCAATATTTTTATATGTTTGTGCTAATATGCTTTCTACACATCTGCTTAGATATTTTTCAACGTTATATACTGGAACAATGACACTTATAAGTCCTCTTTTGTCGTACATTTTTATTAAGAATTAAATAAAGTTGGATTATTGTTGACAAAATGTGTTGCCAATGTTAAGTTATTTGGGGTGCCCATATCTAATACAAAGTCGTTTATTTCAAATCCTTGCATTTGATTAATCAATTTAGGTAATAAATCAAATCCAATGTCTAATGGTTTTTTATTGTCTAATTGAATTTTATTAAACAAATTGGTGTTCATTATATAAATACCTGCATTTGCTAAGTCTGATTTAGGAGAATTTGGCTTTTCTTCAAAATCAATTACACAACCTGTGGAATCTAATTCAACAATTCCGCACGAACTAGGATTTGTAGTTCGAAATAAAGCAATTGTAAATGGCTTCAAAGATTTTTTATGCATCTCCATCATTTCATTCAAATTAACATTCGTGAGCGTATCTGCATAAAAAATGAAAAAGTTTTCTTCTTTTTCGACAAATTTTTGATTGTGTAAAAGTGTTCCAAAACTACCTAATAAAATTTCTTCATTTACTAAAGTAACTTTTATATCAAAAATATTATTGTTAATATATTCTTTTACTTGATCAGGAAAATGGTTTAAGTTAATTAAAACTTCAGTAATTCCATATTTTCTAAAAAGATTAAACCAATAATATAACATTGGTTTTCCAGCAACCGGCACAAGGCATTTTGGAATTATATTTGTAATTGGTCGTAGTCTTGTTCCAAGACCTGCTGCTAATAAAAAAGCCTTCATGTGTTAGCTTCTACAATTTTAAAATATTTATCATCTATCCTTCTTAGAGTACAAAAATCTTTTTCGTCTCTTATTTTGTTTTGAAATATTTTCGAATGCCATTCGTCCCATGGCGCACTTATTAATTTGCCTGTAATTCCATTAGATTTTTCACTTAATAAAAATTGAACCAGTTCTACGGCATATTTTACATCTATTCCCCCACGCTCATTTATCATCTGTAAAGTGATTTCATAAAATGAACCAGCTTTATCACCAGCTGCAAGTGTCTGATTCGCCAAAGGTGTATTTATAAATCCAGGAGCTATGCAGTTTATATCCATGGATGGATATTCTATTGACATATTCTCTGTTAACTTCACAAGAGCAATTTTAGATGTTGCATAGCCACTATAACAAGGAAATGCTGAAGTTGCTCCACCGCCTGCAAAGTTGATTATTTTACCTCTTGGTGCTTTTTGTAAAAATGAGAATCCATAATAACAAACATGATATGCTCCCATTAAGTTTACTTGCAAAGTTTGCAAATATTCAGTTGGAGATACTTGATCAAACTTGCCGATAGCTCCAAAAGTGCCAGCACAATTTATAATGCCATCTATGCAAGAAAGTGTTGTTCTTATCTGTTGAAACAACTCTTTGACTTTCATTTCATTTGATACATCTAAGGCTATGTATTTATGCTGATTTGCTGATTTTTTTAAATCTTTTCTTAACGAATCTAGATCTTTTTGGCATCGAGAAATAAAAATACATTTAGCATTATTCTTGGATAAGTTTTGTGCAATATTATATCCAATACCCTTGGTAGCTCCAGTTAATACAAAAGTCTTTCCTTTAAACAAGCTGGTTGATTCTTATAACTTTAATAATTAGATTTTTGATTTAATATACTCCTTTATTATATGATTAATAATTAAATGCAGGTCTTCTATTCTTTCCATTGATTTAGTGTTAGCTACAATTGAGATATCTGAAATTTGAACTAATTTGCCACCACTTTTACTATTATAATCTCCTGAAATTCCAACGGTAAAATTTCCTTTTGATTTTGAATATTCTATAGCATTAATCACATTAGGTGAATTGCCGCTACCACTATAACCAATTACAATATCTCCGTTCTCTAAAAATGTTTCTAATTGTCCTTTAAATATATTTGCATAATCGGTATCATTTGCAAATGCAGTTAATGAAGGAGTATTGTCAGTTAGACAAATTGTTTTAATCTTTAACTCCTTCGTCCAGTCACCTGCACTATGAGAGGGCGTTGCAGAAGATCCACCATTTCCGATCAAATAAACTGTATTCCCATTCTTTTTTAATTGAATTAGTTTGTCGGCAATTATTTGTAAGATATTCCAATCCAAAGATTCAATTGCGTTAGTAAGATCTTTTGTGTAGTTTTCAAAAAATGTTTTCATATTTTATTTAATTTTAAATTTATCTGGCATTATATCTTCTCATATTATAGACAATACGAGATCCAAAAGGCTCTAACATAAAGGGGAGTTCCATGTAATTGTTCATAGCTTTTCTAAAATTATCTTGGTCATTTCTTGGAACATAAGATAATAAAAATCCCCCACCACCTGCGCCAGCAATTTTAACACCAATTGCTCCGTTTTTTAATGCAACATCTACCATTTCGTCAATTTCAGGCATTGTAATCCCTTTTGCAAGATTTTTTTTAATATCCCAATTTTGTTTTAATAATGCTCCTAAAGCATCCCAATTTTCGATACTAAATTCATATTCTAACTCCCCTACTAAATCAACCAAACTATCTAATAATGCCAAGTTATCTTGAGTATTGTTCTTTTGATCAGACAAAATAGAGTCAGCTTTTCTTGTAATATTTGTAAAGTGTAAAAGTATGTTAGATCCAAGTTTAATGCGATTATCTCTTGAAAGATTTAATGGCATTGACTCAACTGTGCCGTCTCTTTTAAAAATAAATTTATTTATACCGCCATATGCGGCAATATATTGATCTTGTTTACCAATTGGTTTTTTTAATATATCAATCTCTATTTTACATGCTTCAGATGCAAGTTGTTCCGCAGTAACTTGTTTTCCCAGGTAATTATATAGTGCATTTAACAGTCCAACTGTTAATGTTGAAGAGGAGCCTAGTCCAGAACCAGTAGATGGAATATCTGCAAGCATGGTAATTTCAACCCCTTTTACCACTCCTGTCATTTTCATTGCTTCACGAACTAGCTCATGCTCTATTTCATTTACATCATTTACAATTTCTTTTTTCATGTAATTAATATAAATTTTATCATCAAATCTTTCATTAATAATTACAAACAAGTACTTATCTATAGTTGTACTAATAACCATACCTGGTGTGTTTTCGTAATATGAAGGCATATCCGTACCTCCTCCTACGAAACTAATACGTAAAGGTGTTTGTGATATTATCATCTGTTTGCCCTCCTAACTACACCTAAATTTTTCATATACTTCTCTGAATAATCTAGAATGTCATTTATGTCTGTTTGTTGTTCAAGATATTGTTTGTATTCTTTTATACTATCAAGAATAGTTCTTTTGGGCACCCATCCAAGTGCTTTTAATTTACTAATATCCGAGAAGATGTGTCTGGTATCCCCAAATCGATATTCATTGGGGATTTTGGGCGCCAAATCACTACCAAATACTTCCGCAACAGTTTTAGCAAATTCTACAACTGTATATGGATGACCACCACCAACATTATAAACTTGTCCATTAGCTTCATCTTTTTCCATTACTAACACTAATGCATCAACCACATCATGAATGTTTACAAAGTCTCTTATAGAATTTCCATCTTCGTATAAAGTAGGTTGTCTATTTAAAAAATAAGAAAGTGAGAAAATTCTACATGCACCAGAATAAGCATTATAAAAGCTTTGTCTTGATCCTTGTACAATAGAAAACCTCATTGCTATAGAAGGAATATTAATACGATTACCCAAATTAATTGCCAACATCTCCTGCTGATACTTTGACATAGCATAAGGATTCATAGGATTTATGACATTTTCATCTGAAAGATCCATTATTAAAGGTGAATCTGTCTCAGGATCTATTAAATCCCATTGTGCACTGCTTAATTGTTTTAATGACCTCAATGAAGGAAAAATAACCTTACCTTCTTGGGTATGATATTTTCCTTCACCCATTACAGCCTGTGAGGAAGCTAAAATAACTTTTTTAATTGGTAAATTATATTCTTCTATAATTTCGTAAATCAAAGAAGTGCTAGTAACATTAATTAATGAGAAAGATGAATAATCAGGTAAATAGTCTTGATATGCTGCAAGATGAAACACGACATCAACATTACTTAATGCATAAATCAATGTAGACTTATTGGTAACATCTCCGAATATAAATTCAATTTTTGTTTTGTCTAAATACTCTGGGAAGCCATTCATATGAACTGGCTTTTTGAGAATATCCAATATTTTTACATGATGTCCTTTTTTCAATAACGCATCTGCAGTATGTGATCCAATAAAACCTGCGCCTCCAGTGATTAATATATTCATTTTATAAAATTATACTTCAAATTTAATTTATGCTCAATATTTGTTTTTTATTTGAACAAGAGATTCTTCCAATAGCATACCAAAATATAGGTGCAATAGACTGAAAAGTAAAAATATTAGAACCTATTCCGATTAAACATATACAAAATATTATACCTAGATCTAGGTATTTATTTTTTAAATCTTTAAACCCATTCCAAAAAGATGAAATTAAAATAGCAAAAAAAATAAATGTTCCAAAGATTCCAATTTCACCAATCATTTTAAAATAATTACCATCCGCTATTAATATTTTCGAAAATCCAATTGATTTATGACCAACAGAACCCAAACCTTTGCCAAAAATAAAAGTTAAATCTTGAAATGCGTATGTCCATGTAAAACTTCTTTCACCAACAGCCTGGGAAATTTCTGAACTACGCTCTACTAGGTTTTCAAGTAAAACAGTATAGTCGCTTAAAAAATATTTATAAATAAAATATATAAAAAGTAATTCAATAATAAAATATCTTTTTTTCAAAAAATTAAATTTTAAATAAGCTATGTAATGAAGAATAATAATTGCAATAAAAAGTGAAAAAATTGACCCCCTCCTAAATGTTAAAATTGTTGCTACAAAGCAGATTATCATTGCAATTTTCCCATTCTTGCCATTACTTCTCAATACCAAACTTGAACTTATTAAAAAACCTATGACACCGAATGCCCCTGTTGCAGTTAATCCATATAATGATTGGAAAAAATCAAGTCCCGTTCCAGGTCCCTCAGTTGTATCCATGAAAATTTTATAAAATTCAGAATCATTAATCCATAAATAAAACCCAATTACAAAGCTTATAATCAAAACAAATAATGTTACATCATAAAATTTAAAACTTTTTCTTTTTTCTTTAATTGGGAGATAAAAGAAAAAAACAGGAAGTATAGAATTAGACCATTCTGCAAAAAATACTGACAAGGGGATTGCTGAAAACATATACAACAAGAGAGAAAAAGTATTATAAAACAAATACGCTAAAACTAATTTATTAATATCAGTATTGCTAAGTAAATCATGCCTGTTTATTGTATTATATAAAACTAATAATATTATAACTGACGTTACAACGCCTAATCTTATGCTTGGGATAAAAAATAATTGTACTAAAATTACAAATAAAATGATTAAATAATAATAGTCAAAAATTCTATCTCTCTTAAATGCTTTGTGTACATTAATCATTTATTTAATCTAAATATAGCTTTTGCAAATTCAAGATCTTCGAAATTATCAACATCAACAGCATGTTTCCAATTGATTTCACAGAATTTATAATCAGGGCCATAAAATGTACCAGCTTTCTTCAAAGCTTCAACTTTTGCAATCCAAATAACTCCAGTTGGACAAAATAAATCCTCTAAATCTTGTGATCTTTTTCCAATACCTTGCTTTAACATCCACTCATGAGATCCGTCTTTATTTATTTTAAAAGCCCACCATGGATTCATCCAACCGAATTTAAATGAACTTATTTGAAAAGAATTTTTTGATTCAACAAAATGTTTAAAGTGTTCTTCTATGTCAATCTCGTCTCTTAATGGAGCATTTGCCATTAATTGTACAACAATATCGTATTTTTCATTGTAATATGACTCAGCCTGCTGGATTGCTTCTAGTGTCGCTTCAGTGACTGTCGACATATCGTCACTTTTTTGAACTCTTAGAAAGGGTACATCAACTCCGTATTTTTCAGCAACATCCGCAATTTCAGAGCTATCAGTACTTACAATGATTTTATCAAACAATTTCGATTTTTGAGCAGCTTCAATAGTCCATGAAATGATAGGCTTGCCCATAAAGTCTATTATATTTTTTTTAGGAATTCGCTTGGATCCACCCCTAGCAGGAATTACTGCGATTATTTTCATTTTTTGAAATCTGATAGGGGTTTTAAAAAATACTTTTACTCAAAGATTCTAACATATTCCCATATTCTTTCCACTGGCCTGAATCATAATATGAATTTTCAGAAACTGGATACACTCCAACTTTTCTACCATTTTGTTTTAATTGTTCAATTAAATCAGTAATGTTATAAAATGTATCTTTTGGGATATACTTTAATACACCAGGGTTTATAATATACATACCTGCATTAACCAAAAAGTCAAATTCGGGCTTTTCAACAAGTTTAATTAGCTCTCCGCCTTGCTCAATCTCACATACACCATAAGGTATTTTGTAGTGTATCATTGAGCCAACGATAGTTAAATCATTATTTTCATTATTGTGAAAATTGTAAATATCTGTATAATTTGCTTTGATTAATATATCACAATTAGAAACAAAAAATGGTTCTTCTAATTTACCTTCTAAGTATTTTAAAGCCCCACCTGTCCCTAGGGGGGTGTCTTCTTGTACATAGGAAAAATTATACGTTTTTGTATAATCATCCATATAAGCTTTTATTAGATTGGCTTTAAAATTAACCGATATTAAAAAAGCACTTTTAAAATATAAGTTATATTCATCCATAATCACCTCTAACATTGATTTATTACCAATTGGGATTAATGGTTTTGGCAAAATATTTGTAAATGGCTTCATTCTTGTACCTTTACCGCCTGCCATAATCACAACAGATACTTCTTTAAGGGACTTTGGCAAAATCACTTTCCCTGTTAAATTATAATCTTTTTTTCTATATATATTTTTAAGTATCCCATTTTCAAGTAATGGTAAATGTTCTATTTTATACTGAAGAAATAAATTTATAACTTCTCTTTCGCTAAAATTTGAAGTTTCGACGTATTTAAAATCATGATTAGCAATTTTATCGCATATTTCAGATAAAGCAATTCCATTTAAAATCGCTCTTCTAAAATCACCATCAGTTAATACACCAATAACTTTATCTTTTTCATCAACTACAAATATTAATCCTTCACCATTATCATCAATTTTTTTGATAGCATCTCTTATATTACTTTTTTTTGATATGGTATATTTATTCAATTTATTAATTTTATATTTTTTAAATAAAAAAGTCTCTTATAATTCAAAAAACTATTCAAGATCTGACCAACTTAAAATTTCATCAATATTTAAATTTTTCTTTATTTTTCTACCTATTAAATACGGAATTTCTTCTGGTTGAATACCAGTACCAGGTCTTTTAACTGTTAAATCTTCTTTTGTAATTATTTGACCTTGTATTAATTGTTTTGCTGTAACAACACTTCTTCTGAATTTGTCTTTTTTTTCTTCTTCATCTTTAGAAATTATCCTATTAAATGAACCAAGTGCTATTTGAATATTTTTAGCTTCCTGTACAATTTCTTTTAGCTCTTCTGGATTGGCAGATATTTGATGATCCCAGCCTGGCATGTTTTTGTCTAATGTAAAATGTTTTTCAATAACACAAGAACCTAGGGCAATAGAAGCAAGTGGAATTGAAGTTCCAATCGAGTGGTCGGAAAAACCTATTGGATATTCAAATGCTTTTTGTAACATCTGAATATTATTTAAATTTATATCTTTATATTTAGGCGGATAAATAGAGATACAATGTAACAAAACAATCTGATAGTTTCCTTCTTCTTCTATTGCTTTAATTGCTCTTTCGATTTCTCCAAGTGTTGCCATACCTGTAGATAATATAATTGGCTTTTTATATCTAGCTATATGTTTTAATAATTCAAAATTATTAATATCCATGGATGCTGTCTTAAAAAAAGGTACATCTAATTTTTCTAACATATCAACTTCCTTTTTTGAAAATGGTGTGGAGCAAAAATCTATTCCAATAGATTTGCAATAATTTGAAAGTTCAACATGTTGTTCATCTCTTAGATAATATTTTTCTACCATTTCAATTAATGAACCAAAATGCTTTTTTCCACCATCACCATCATCATAAGATTGATTTTTATCATATACTTCTTTTGCTTCAATTGAACCAGGTTTCCATGATTGGAACTTTACGGCATTAGCACCACAATCTTTTGCGCTGTTAATTAATTTCTTTGCGATATCCATATCGCCATTATGATTTGCACCAATTTCAGCTATTATATATGGTTCTGAATAATTGTGAACAACTGAAGATTTGCTTATTTGTATTGTTTTCATTTTTAAAAATTTATATAATTTGACTCTTCCCACCAGAAAAAATTGGTTTCAAGTGTGTTGATTTTGTTAATTTTGTCTTGTATTGTTTTTGGTTGGTTTAATGTCATTCGTAGTAAGTTTTTATTTAAATTAATTTCTTTACTAAGATCATAACTTTTAAATCCAATTTTTTTTAATAAAGTATAATGCTTGATTTTTCCTTCAACTTGTGTTATAAATGATTCTAAATTTATTTTCTTTTTGCCAATTAAATTATTACTATGTTGTCGATAATGAGTGGAACAATGTTTTAAAAATATTCCATTCAAATCTTCCTCTGCAGCAGAAAAAAATAACCAATCATTGCCTTCCTTAATCTGTGCTAATTTATTTAATATTTTATCTAATATTTTGTGTTGTATGGCGGAATTTCCCAATCCAATTACATTTTTATTTTTTATGAAATGTATATCAAATTCAAAATTATCTTTCAAACGAGAACTCCAAAATGATTTTTTTAAAATATTACCTTGATCATTCATAAGATCAATATCATTACAAACAAATGTATACCTTTTTAAATATTGTACTAAAACTTCTACTCTATTAGGCGAAAAAGTGTCATCAGTATCAGCAAAAATGATATATGAAGGAGTTAGTTTTGAAATTATTTTTAAACCTACAATTCTGATTTCAAAAGGAGTCTTATGCTGAACATTATGAATTTCATATTTTAAATTAGTTTTTTGTAAATAGCTTGTGATATTTATTACTCCGTCATTTACTAAAAGTAGTTTAAAATTTGTATCTGTTTGATTTTCTAATGATTTAAGGAACGTAGAAAAGTATTTAAGATTTTCAGGAAAAATTACTGAAAATACAATTGTTTCTACCTTTTCCATTTATAATTGAATGAAGTTTTTCTATAATAGGAATTCCAAGTGTGTATTTTATAATAATTTAGAATCACCATTGAATATAACTACTTGGAATATTTACAATTCTATCACTCAAATATTCACTATTATTTAATTCTACTTTAAAACATTGACTAAACATTTTTAATCGATGCATAAGTTCCCAGGAGGGCCTTGTCATTACATTGTTTTCATTGGTGTATTTTAAAAAACGATCTCTTTGAATTTTATCTTTACACAAAACCGTATTTAACCAATAGTTTGATTTAGCTCTTTTAGACTCAGAAATGAATTTTATTTCGTGGTGTTCAAAAAAATTTTCATACTTTTTTGCAAGTACTCTTTTTGAATCTAAAATAATAGTTAAATTTTCTAACTGAGCACATGCCAACGACGCATTTATATTTGGCATTCTGTAATTGTACCCTATTTCATCATGTACAAATTCCCATGCATGTGGTACCTTTGCTTGTGTGGTTATATGCTTGGCTTGTTTAGCAATTTTTTCGTCATTAGTTATAATTGCACCACCACCACCGCAGGTTACTGTTTTATTACCATTGAAACTAAATGTTCCAATCTTCCCATATGTGCCTGTATGTCTATCCTTATAATATGATCCTAATGATTCTGCAGCATCTTCAATAACTATAATATTATAAATATTACAAATTTTAACAATTTCATCAATTTTACATGGTAGACCAAATGTGTGCATTGGTACACATGCTTTAATTCTTTTACCTGTATGTTTATTATAGGTAAAACCATCATCTCGTTTTTCTGCAGATGTTTCCAAGAAAGAACGGAGTGATTTTGGTGACATTCCTAAAGTTTCCAGATCAACATCCACAAATAGCGGACTTGCTCCAATATAACTAATTGCATTGCAGGTTGCAATAAAAGTTAAACTTTGAGAAATTACTTCATCTCCATTTTTTACATCTGACAATAGCAAACCCATATGTAAAGCACTAGTCCCATTTACTGTTGCAATTGCATATTTAGCATTTGTTATTTCACAAATCATTTTTTCAAATCTGTTTACATATTCACCAACAGATGAAACAAATGTTGAATCGATGGCATCCATTAAATATTTTTTTTCATTTCCAAAAAATACGGGTGCATGAAGCGGTACATAGTGCTGATTTGAAAATTGTACTTTTATAAAATCTACTATTTCTTTATATTTCTCCATTACATTTTAGCATCTAAATATTTTCCTGTTTCATTATGTTTGAAATCAGGAAGTAAATACATAAATTCTCCTAATAACTGAACTTTGTCCCAGGAAAGGCTATTTTTTAATATTTGTATACGCTCGGTAAATTGATTAAGTTTATATGAGTCAAAACCCAAGTTACTTTTTACTATGCCTAAATTTGTGAACCGATCTAAGTCTAACTCTTCTCCATCAACATAAAATTCCTCAAAATCTTTTTCGCCAGTTGTGTCACTTTTTGAAAATAAACAAGGCCATTTTCTTTCTATTGGCAATGTTTTAATAAACTCTCTTGCTTCATCCTCGGTTTTACATTGAAATGCTTCATAACCTAAATCTTTTAAATATTTTTTTGCGATTTCAGCAAAAGTAATTAAGTGGAAATTTTCACTCAACTTAGGAAAAAAGATGTCTCTATTTTCACCTAATAAACATGACATTAAACAAAGCTCTCCAGACTCTTGTGGAGTTACAAAATAACGCTTAATATCATTAGGTGCAACTATAGGTTGTTTCTTTTGAATTCTTTGATTAAACCCGTGCAATAAAGAACCGTCTGAAAAAGCCACATTTGCAAACCTTGCAGTTGAAATTGAAATATTGCTGCTTTCGCGCATTAAAAACAATTCCATTATTCTTTTAGACGCTCCCATCATGTTTACTGGATTGGCTGCTTTATCAGTTGAAACACAAAAGTATTTTTTTGTTCCATTTTCAACTGATTGTCTAATTGTTTTTATAGTATTAAAAACATTGACATCTATCATCCTCATTAATGTAAATGGGTCTTTTTCGCTTCTAACATGTTTTAAAGCAGAAAGATTTAAAACATAATCATATTGGCCATCACTTTTTATAAATGCATCATATTCTAGGGAACCAATATCTAAAGAATATGTTTTAAAATCACCTTCAATATAGCCATATGTGCTTCTTATATCCCTTACAAGCTCAACCATATTATTTTCACTGATGTCAACTACATGTAATTTTAAAGGATTTCTTTTGAAAATCTCCTTTACAACAGATTGTCCAATTGAACCAGCACCTCCAATTACAAGAAATGAAGAAGACTCAACAATGCTATTAAGTTTATCAGCATTTGTCAATATATCAGCCTCAAATAAAGGTTCGTTTCTGCCAATTAGATTTAAAACATTCACTTTTAAGTTAGTCTTTTTTTTATTGTTATTCTTTAAATAATATGCACAAAACTGCGCAAATTAAATCTGTTTTTTCAATTTTTTTGTTTAACCTTTTACAATAAAAATATTTTATTTTAGGATATTAATGATTTACGACTATCTGTAAATAACCAAATCAGCGTGGACTACACTAATATTAAATCGCTAATTTCTATACATCAATCCCTACCACTTTGGCATTCCCATCCAAACTTTCAAAGACACTATTGTTGCTAATAAACTCAGGCACTAGTGCCTTCATCAACGCCACCAATTCATTTTCGTTTTTTGAGGTATTCACCAAAGTTCTAAACTGATTAAACTTTGCTTCTATATCCTGCATCGCCACTTCTCTAACCTTAGCAATCATGATTTTCTCATGATAGGTATTCAAGGTGTTCTCTGCATCGTTCAACAGTTCCT
>JACCDH010421904.1_pt1 | contig 38677 bp, 44 predicted proteins | sample 7442481 | NCBI WGS metagenome assembly JACCDH01 (sample SAMN15323433, study PRJNA562643) | freshwater metagenome | isolation source: river surface water | place: USA:Blue River Watershed | collected 2017-08-15 | reverse complement strand
TGGATAAGTCTAGGGGCATCGCTGCTTCTTCAACTCCTTTCATCGACTTTGTTCGAATGTTCTTTGACCCCTTCGTCTTTGCGCTAGAGCTCCTGAATCGCCAACTTTGATTACCTGTTTCAACAATGTGACAATGATGCGTAAGCCGATCTAGCAGAGCAGTCGTCATCTTCGCATCTCCAAACACATTGGCCCATTCGGAAAAATTCAGGTTTGTAGTGATCAGCACACTAGTGCGCTCATACAATTTTGATAAAAGGTGGAAAAGCAATGCTCCACCTGACTGCGTGAATGGCAAATAACCCATTTCGTCCAAAATCAGTAGGTCAACATACATCAACCTATTCGCCAGTTGGCCCGACTTGCCTTGAGCTTTTTCTTGTTCAAGAATGTTCACAAGTTCAACCGTCGAATAGAAACGAACTCTCTTCCCGTGTTTACGCAGTCCCTCAATACCAATGCTGGTTGCTAGGTGAGTCTTACCTGTTCCAGGCCCCCCGACTAGAACAACATTAAATGCCGCATTGACAAACTTCAACTGGTGAAGCTCACGCACCAAAGCTTCGTCAACCTGTGCTTCAGAAAAAGTGAACCCCGTCAGATCTTTGTGCGCAGGGAACTTTGCGGCCCTCATCTGATAAGCCATCGATCGAACATCGCGATATGCAGCTTCCGCCTTAATCAACTGGCTAAGTATCGTCTCATGGTCCATTGATTTGATTCGAGCCGTACCGAGAACCTCTGGCAGCGCAGTAGCCATTCCATGCAGACTTAGCTTTTTTAATTCTGAAATCACATCATTCGTCATCACTGTTCTCCTTTGTATTACGCAGCGTGTCATAACGGAACACATCAGCTTTTGCTGGTTCCGTTAATTTGATTTGGGTCTCAATGTCTTTCTTTTCTGAAATGGGCTCTTGAAGCCTCGATAAGACATTGAGAACATGTTCACCACTAACTCGTCCCGACTGCAACGCAATCTCAATTGCAACGATGACCGGATCTAATCCATGCAATATCACTGCACTAAGAACCTTGGCCATCACTCGATCACCTCCAGGATGTCTTAACAATTGGCGTTGTAGCTCCTTTAGAGGCTCAGGCATCCCCTTAAACGGGGCCCCATTCCTCAGGGCCCCCGGCTTTCGCTCAATCAATTTGATGTAGTGAGTCCAGTCATAAATTGTTTGTTCACGGTCAAAAGTCCGCGAGAGACTCACTGTCTCGCCATCTGGCCCCACTGACCTGCCCCCTCTGAGCCGTACCGAATCGATGGAACTAAGTCCGCTAATTTTAGAGAATGGCGGATATGAAAACCACACGATTTACCGACGAGCAGATCATCGGATTCCTCAAGCAAGCTGAAGCGGGCATGTCCATCAAGCCAACCTGTCCGCAGCCATCGTTGCCGTCAACTTTGAGTAGTGCCGCTCAATCATCGCCGCACTGTTGCCCATCTGCTTCGACAACGTGTGTATGTCCGTGCCATTACGCAGCAGTTCCAGTGTTGCGTAGGTGTGACGCAACGAATAAAGAGTGCGTGTCTGTCCCGCATCGTCCTTCAGCAATTCCGTGTCACGCATCAGCCGCCTAAATGTGCCGTTCAAACTGACGGGCTGATAACCGTTGCTAATGCGGAACAACTTGTGTGGCACACGGGTGGTAAACAAGTCTTCAAACGGTAGGGATGCAATGTCGGTTTGTCGTGCGTGTAGGCGTTTCAACACCTCCACAGCACGGTGCTTGGCAATGAGCCAACGCCCGCCAGTCTTGCCATCCACCCAAATACGCAAATACCTGACGCCTTTGTCTGTGTGCCATTCAATGTGCCGCCAGCAGATGCCCATTGCTTCTGTGCCGTGCCGCATTCCCGTCAGCAGCAACATCTCCACATAGTCACGCAGCAACTGACGGATTTCACGTTCTGTGTCACGTGTGCCACCATTCTGCCAAGTCTCCATATATGCCTGCAGCGTCGTAATTTCGTCTTCGCTAAAGCCAGGTCGTGTTTTGCCCTTTGCGCCTCGCGTTGTGAGTTTGGGCACAGGCACACGCTCGCTGATGTAGCCGCGTTCCACAGCCACTGCCACCAGCCTGTTCCAAGCACTGGCAAAGTTCATCAGTGTTGATGTTTTTGGCACACGCTGCATCTGCCTGTCACGCCACAACTCAAACTCTTTGATGTCTGTGTGCGAGAGTTCTTCCAATCGCCGCTCTGCAAAGTAGGGCAGGAAATACTTTTCAATGCACGACACATAGTCTGTGTATGCAGTTCTGCCAGTGCTGGCGTCAATCTTCAAGCGCAGTTCTGCCAGTGTGACCGCCGCAATTTGTGCAAACGAGTGTGTTTGGTGTGCTAAACCCAGCCGTTGTCTGTATCTGGCTTCGTCATACAAGTCGCAAGCACGGGCGATGGCGTGTTCTACGCTGGCTTTGCCTGTTGACTGGCGGTGCCAAGTGCCATCTGCAAGTTTGTAGCGGCATTGATACAGCAGGCTGCGGCTGCGACGATACACAACCACTTCACCGTCTCGCAAGTGGAGGGTTTGTGGCTTTGCGGCGGCAAGTTCGTTGAGCCAGTGTTGTGCTGCGGGCTGTCGTTTGCCCACCAACGCCAGTTGTTTAACAAGCCTGCTCATTTTTGATGCTGACTCAGCGTGTGTGCAAAGTGCTGGCAGCGTGTGCGTGTGGTTTCAAACACCCATAAAAAAACACCCAGCACGTGAGCACTGGGTGTTTTGAGTTTTTGAGTGGTGGGACCAGCGGGGGTCGAACCCACGACAAACGGATTAAAAGTCCGCTGCTCTACCAACTGAGCTATGGTCCCACACGAAACCGTCTATTATAGAGTGCCAAAGTGACCTTTTTCCCTCTGGCGCTGCAAATTTTCAAAGACCCATCACCGTGGATGGCGGTGTTGGGTGCTCCATGGCACGGAGGGCGATGGAGCTTGTGTGTAGCCTTCGCGCATCAAACCGGTGGGGTGAAAGCGGCGCGGCGTTCTGCTGCGCGATCAAGCTGGCGCGTGATGTTGCCGCAGACCAAATCGCACAGCGCAAAGACGGCCGGATCGGCAATTTTGTAATAGGCGCTGGTGCCGCGGCTTTCGCGCTCGACCAGGCCTTGCTGCGTCATCAAGGCCAGGTGGCGCGACACATTGGCGGCCGTGAAGCCACACATCTGGGCCAGCTCTCCGACATTGCGCTCGCCTGTGCGCAGGATGTTCAGGATTTGCAAACGCGTGGGTTCAGCCAAAACCTGAAAGTAAGCCGCGATTTCCGTCAAGGCGCCTTCGGGCAGCTGCTTCATGGGGATGCCCTCTGTCGGATCGGGTGTCGGGGTGTTTTTCATCGCAGGTCCTGTCGGTTGGCTTTTTTCATTGTATCATTAGATAATTAATCAATCAGTTAAATAAGCAAAAAGCAAATTACAAAAGGAAAAGACGATGATGCGAACCACCTTGCTTTCTTTGTCGGTCATGGCCGCTTTTGTGCCGCAGGGCTTGTTGTGGGCGGCCGACGCGCCACCCCTGAAGGTGATCACCGTGCAGAGTACAGGCCAAACGCACAACGAAAGCACGGTGGACGCGGTGGTGGAAGCCGTGCGTCAGACCAGCCTGTCGACGCAGGTGGCCGGTGCGGTCGTGGCGCTGCACGTGAAGGCAGGTGACAGGGTCAAAGCCGGACAAGAGCTGCTGCGCATCGATGCCCGGGCCGCTCAGCAAAACGTGATCGGTGCGGGTGCGCAGGTTGAGGCCGCGCAAGCCAATTTGGCGGTGGCCAGCAAAGAGCTCGAGCGCCAAAAACAACTGCTTCAAAAGCAATACATCAGCCAAGCTGCTTTTGACCGTGCCCAAGCGCAGTGGGATGCCGCAAAGGCCCAGCTCAAGGCCTTGCAAGCCCAAAACAGTGCCGCGCAAACCCAGTCAGGCTTTTATGTGGTGAATGCGCCCTATTCGGGTGTGGTGAGTGATGTGTCCGTCACTTTGGGCGACATGGCAATGCCAGGCCGGCCCTTGGTGACGGTGTACGACCCCACGGCCATGCGCGTGACCGCCGCCGTGCCACAAGGCCTGTTGGCCGGTGTCCATGCGCAGCCCCAAGGCGTGCGTTTTGAATTGCCGGGTGTGACGGGTTACAGCACGCCGCAGCTGGCTTCACAAATTCAGGTCTTGCCGTCGGTGGATCCGGTCACGCACACAGGGCAGATTCGCTTGAGCTTGCCCACTGGCATGGTTGGTGTGGCGCCGGGTGTGTTTGCACGGGTGTGGTTGCCCGCTGCGGCAGCTGGCCAAGGCAGTGCAGAGCGGGTTTATTTGCCCACCAGTGCCATCGTGCGCCGTGCCGAGATGACCGGCGTGTACGTGTTGGACGCGCAGGGCAAACCCAGCTTGCGTCAGCTGCGCTTGGGTCAAACGTCTGGTGATCGCGTGGAGGTCTTGAGTGGTCTGCGTCCCAAGGACAAGGTGGCTGCCGAGCCGCAGTTGGCTGGCGCTGTGCGTTGAGCGGAGGCCCACATGACTGAACCCACAAACTTGAGCATTTCCGGCCGCATCGCGGCCATGTTCCAGAGCGCGCAGATCACGCCTTTGTTGGCGCTGGTGGCTTTGCTGCTGGGCATCTTCGCGGTGCTGGTGACGCCGCGTGAAGAAGAGCCCCAGATCAATGTGACCATGGCCAATGTGCTGGTGCCTTTCCCCGGTGCGGCCGTGCGCGATGTGGAACAAATGGTGGCCATCCCGGCTGAGCAGGTGCTTTCAAAAATAGCGGGGGTGGAACACGTCATGTCGGTGTCTCGTCCGGGCGTGGCCATCCTGACGGTCCAGTTCAAAGTGGGCGTGCCTCGCACCGAAGCCTTGGTGCGATTGCACGACACCATCCGCGACAACGCCGACTGGTTGCCCAAGGGGCTGGGCGTGATGGAGCCTTTGGTCAAACCCAAGGGCGTGGACGATGTGCCGATCGTGACCTTGACCCTTTTCAGCAAAAGCCCTGATGCCAGTGCCTACAACCTGGAGCGCGTGGCGCACAGCATGGAAGCGGACATCAAGCGCGTCAAAGGCACGCAAGATGTCCAGACCCTGGGTGGGCCTGATCGTGCGGTGCTGGTGCAGATCGAGCCCGAGCGCATGACCGGATACGGCATCACGGTGCAAGACTTGCGCATGGCTTTGCAGTCGGCCAATATGGGTTTGCCTGTGGGCGAGTTGATCAGCGGCAACCAGAGCATCAGCATCGAGGCGGGCCCCCATTTGGCGCAAGCCAGCGATGTGGCCGATCTGGTGGTGGGCGTGCAAAGCGGCCGCCCGGTGTTTTTGAAAGACGTGGCCAAGGTGCAAGAAGGTCCATTGCCCGCCACGCGCTATGTGATGCATGGCCTGGGGCAGCAAGCCGGTGGCGGTGAATACCCTGCCGTGACGCTGACCATTACCAAAAAGCCGGGTGAAAACGCCATCGACGTCGCCAACGCCGTGATGGACCGTGTGGCTGCGCTGCGCGGCACGGTGATCCCCGATGAGGTGGAAGTGGCCGAAACCCGCAACTACGGCAGCACAGCCAATGACAAAGCCCAAAAGCTGATCCAAAAGCTGCTGTTTGCCACCGCAGCGGTGGTGGCGCTGGTGTTCATCGCCTTGGGTAAGCGCGAAGCGGCCATCGTCGGCACGGCCGTGATCTTGACGCTCACCGTCACGCTGTTCGCCTCTTGGGCTTGGGGCTTCACGCTCAACCGCGTGTCGCTGTTTGCACTGATCTTCTCGATCGGCATTTTGGTGGACGACGCGATCGTGGTGGTGGAGAACATCCACCGCCATCAACAACTGTTCCCAGGCAAGACGCTGGTGGAGATCATTCCGGGGGCGGTCGATGAAGTGGGTGGCCCCACGATTTTGGCCACGCTGACGGTGATCGCTGCGCTCTTGCCCATGGCCTTTGTGAGCGGCTTGATGGGCCCCTACATGAGCCCGATCCCGATCAATGCCAGCATGGGCATGCTGCTGTCGCTGGCGATTGCCTTTGTGGTCACGCCCTGGTTGGCGCGCATCTGGATGAAGCCCGCCCATTCAGGCGATGCCCATGCTGCGCCCACCGGCTTGGCCGCCAAGCTGGGACCTTTGTTCGAGCGCGTGTTCGAGCCCTTGCTGCACAAGGAGCAGGGTGCACGCAACCGCAAACTCTTGGGCTTGGGCATTGCCGGTTTGATCGCTTTGTCTTTGGTCTTGCCGGCCACGGGCCTGGTGCTGCTCAAGATGCTGCCGTTTGACAACAAGTCGGAGTTTCAAGTGGTGGTGGACATGCCCGCAGGCACGCCTGTGGAAGAGACCGCCGCCGTGATGCGCGAGTTGGGCGCCCACTTGGCACAGCAGCCCGAAGTGACCGATTACCAGTCCTATGCCGGCACATCGTCGCCCATCAACTTCAATGGTCTGGTGCGTCAGTACTACCTGCGCTCGGGCGGCGAGGTGGGCGATATGCAGGTCAAGCTGGTGGACAAGCACCACCGCTCGGACAAGAGCCACGTCATTGCCACCCGCTTGCGCCCCGAGTTGCAGGCCATCGGTCAGCGCTTCGGTGCCAATGTCAAAGTGGTCGAAATGCCGCCTGGCCCACCCGTGATGGCGCCCATCGTGGCCGAGATTTACGGGCCAGATGCCGATGGTCGCCGCAGCGTGGCCAAAGCGGTTCGGGCTGTGTTTGAGAAGACCGACAACGTGGTGGACGTGGACGACAGCAGCATTGCCCCCGCTCCTCGCAAGCTGCTGCTGGTGGACCGCCGCAAGGCCGCAGCGCTTGGCATTTCCCAGCAAGCCATCGTGACGACCTTGCGCGCTGGGCTGGCCGGTGAAGCCACCACCTATCTGCACGACGGCAGCAAGTACCCCACTGCCGCCTTGATCCAACTGCCCGCTGAAAGGCATGGCGATTTGTCGGCTTTGCTGCAGCTGACGGTGCGCGGTGCCTCGGGCAAGTTGGTGCCGATCCGCGAGTTGGTGAGCATCAGCGACAGCGAACGTGAGCAGCCGGTGATCCACAAGGATTTGTTGCCGGTGAACTTCGTGACCGCCGACATGGCCGGCAAGCTCGACAGCCCTTTGTACGGCATGTTCCAGATGCGCAGTGCGATTCAGAAAATCCAGACGCCCGATGCGCAAGGCCTGAACGAATATTTCATCAACCAGCCCTCGGATGCCTGGCGCGGCTACGCCCTCAAGTGGGATGGCGAGTGGCAGATCACCTACGAAACCTTCCGCGACATGGGCGCTGCCTACGCGGTGGGCTTGGTGTTGATCTATTTGTTGGTGGTGGCGCAGTTTGGCTCCTACCTCACGCCGCTGATCATCATGGCGCCGATCCCCTTGACCATCATTGGCGTCATGCCAGGCCATGCCTTGTTGAATGCCCAATACACCGCCACCAGCATGATCGGCATGATCGCGCTGGCCGGCATCATCGTGCGCAATTCGATCTTGCTGGTGGACTTCATCAACCTGCAAGTCCAACAAGGCATGGCTTTCAAACGGGCCATTGTCGAGTCGGCCATCACCCGTGCACAGCCCATCATGCTCACGGGCGGTGCGGCCATGCTGGGCGCCTTCTTCATCTTGGATGACCCGATCTTCAATGGCCTGGCCATCTCGCTGATCTTTGGCATCTTTGTGTCCACCATCCTCACGCTGGTGGTGATTCCTACGCTGTATTACATGGCTTACCGCCGTCAGTACGAAACCCTTTGATTTTTTAACCTCTCGGAGATCTTCATCATGAAAACATGGCAAATCGTTCGCCTCGTCGCTGGCACTTTCGTTCTTTTGTCCTTGGCGCTGGGCATCGAGGGCAGCCCGATTTTTGTGAGCCCTTGGTGGCTGGCCTTCACCGCCTTTGTGGGCGCCAACCTGCTGCAAAGTGCACTGACCAAATGGTGCCTGATGGAAACCATCCTGCGCAAAATGGGCGTGCAGTCCGGTTGCTGATCTGTCCTCGCTAAAGGAGTGAAACCATGATCCCACGCACCCTGCTGGCGAGTGCTGTTTTGGCCTTGTGTGCCTCGACAGCCTTGGCCACCGACCTCATTCAGGTTTGGGAGGCGGCCCAAAAGCATGACCCCCAAGGCGCCATCAGCCAAGCCAGTCGTGCGGCGGGATCGGCCAAGCACGATCAGGCCAATGCCCTGTGGCGACCTGCGCTGGCTTTGTCAACGAGTGCGGGTTGGGCCAGTGCGCAAAGTCAGATGAACGGAGCCCAGTTTGTGATGCCCGGCCCGACGCCCACCAGTGGCGCGGGTTTTGCAACTTCCGTCAACGGGGGGTCAGCAACCCGCTGGGCACTGAGTGCCAAGCAAGCGCTTTACAACCGAGAGCGCCAGGCCCAAAGTGCGCAGTTGGATTTGGCTGCTCAGGCCAGTGAACACGAATGGCAGTTGGCCCAGCAAGACTGGATGCTGCAGACCACGCAACGTTACTTTGACGTGGTGCTGGCAGAGCAGCGTCTGGCGCTGATTGAGCAGCAGCAATTGGCCGTCAACAAGGCGCTGACCGAAGCCAAAGACCGCTTTGCCATCGGAGACGCCCCCGTCACCGACACCCATGAAGCCACAGCCCGTGCACAAGCGCTCAGTGCACAGGCCATTGCCGCACGCAACGAGCGGGACATGGCCCGCCAGGTATTGACCGACGTGACCGGTTTTCCGCTGGCGGCTTTGACACTGCAAGCGCCCAAGCGTTCTGACGTGCTGGGCGAATCCGATGCCCTCTCGGTCTGGCTGCAAAAAGCCGAACAGGGCAACCCCATGATGGCGCTGCAGCAAGTTCAGGACAAAGTGGCGCAGCAAGAGGTGCGCAAGCATGCTGCCATGGCTGCGCCTACGCTGGACTTGGTGGCGCAAGCCTCACGCGATCGCATCAGCGGTACGGGCGATTTTGGCGCAGCCAACAACACGCAAAGCCAGCAGATGGTGGGCGTGATGTTGAATGTGCCGCTGTACACCGGGGGCTGGCGCAGTGCCAAGCTGCAAGAAGCCACGCACTTGCAAACCAAAGCGCAGGCCGAGTTGGAGCGTACCCGCTTGCAGGTCAGCCAGATGACCCGTGCGGCTTGGCTTGCCGTGCAAACTGGACAAGCACGCATTGCTGCACTTGAAGCGGCCGACAAGGCCAGCCAGGCCCGACTCGACGCCACCCAGTTGGGCCGTCAGGTGGGCGATCGCACCACGCTGGATTTGCTCAATGCACAAAACGACGCCAGTGCCGGACAACTGACATTGCTGCAAGCGCGCATTGATCTCCTGATGGGGCAGTTGCGTTTGCATGCCTTGGCGGGCCAACTGGACGCGCAAAAACTTCAAGCCGTGAACGCCGCACTTCAGCGTTGAACGGATCCCGATCACTTTCCATCCACCTTCACATGACCACTTCATCTTCGACCCCATTGATCATCGATGTTCGCTCGCCGGGCGAATTCGCGACCGGCCACGTGCGGGGTTCGGTCAACGTTCCTTTGGACCGTTTGGCCGACGACATTGCCAAAGCGGTGCCCGACAAATCGGCGCCAGTGATTTTGTGCTGTGCCTCGGGCGGCCGCTCGGGCATGGCCTGCAGCTTCATGCAGCAAATGGGCTACCAGCAAGTCACCAACGGCGGCTCTGCAGGCGCCGTGTCCATGCAATGCGGCTTGCCGATTGACCGTTTGTGATTCAACCCTGAAAGAAATCCCATGAGCACGTTTGATCACCCCACCTTGATCCAGAACATCAACCACTCCTTGGCTGGCTTGCGTAAAGCTCAACCGGAAGCGATGCAAGGATTTGGCCAGCTGGCCAAATCGGCCATGGCCGAAGGCGCTGTCAGTGAAAAGCACAAAGAGTTGATCGCATTGGCCATTGGCATCACCCAGCATTGCTCAGGGTGCATCGGCTTTCACGTCAAGGCTTTGCGCCGCCTGGCTTGCACACGCCAGGAGTTGGAAGAAATGCTCACCGTTTGCGTATACATGGGCGGCGGCCCGGCCTTGATGTACACGGCCGAAGCGCTGGCCGCTTGGGATGCGTTCGCGCCTGCTCAGGCGTGAAAGTGCAAAGCCCCTGACGTCTCGCTCGTCAAGGGGCATCAGTCACTCGTATGCAAGCGTGCGTGGATGCGCTGCACCGTTTTCCAGACAATCCAAAGCACCACGGGCGTCAACATGCCCGTCATGATTTCAGGCTCGATGGGCAGTCCCGTGGCCTTGAGTGCTTTGCCGATATAGAGGATCAGGCTGACCACGTAATAGGAAATGGCGGCGATGGACAAGCCTTCCACCGTGGATTGCAGTTGCAGCTGAAGTGCTTGTCCTCGTGTGAGTTTCTCCAGAAGCTGTTGGTTGTGCACTTCGGCGGCAATGTCCACACGGGTGCGAAGCAGTGCGCTGGTACGCGTGATGCGTTCCGACAACGCAGCCATTCTGTGAGAAGTGGCCACAACTGTGGCCATGGCGGGGGCCAAACGCCTTTGCATGAATTCACTCACAGTCTGCGTGCCTGAGATGGGCCGCTCTCGCAACTCGCTTATTCGCTCCTGAACAATCGCGTTGTAGGCGCGAGTCGCCGAGAACCGGTAGCCATGTTCCGCTGTGGCCCGTTCCACGTGGGCCGCCAAGGCCACCAGATCGTCCAGCAGTGTTTGATCGCTTTCCTGCTTGGACTCTAGTCGGGCGGTGATGTCAGCCAAACGGTTTTCGGCTTGTCCCAGCGCAGAAGCGAGGTGTTTGGCAATCGGCAGGCCGCGCAGGGCCATGAGCCGGTAGGTTTCCAGTTCCAACACCCGCTGCGAAATTCGACCTGCTCGGCCTTCGGGTGTATCGGCTGGCGCCAACACCAGCATGCGTTCGAAACCATCGGCGCCAATGCGCAAATTCGTCAACAGCATTGAATGAGAAGGACGCTCTGCGCTGTTGCCCATGCGTGAGCCAATGATGGTGCCTTCGCCCAGCCATTGCTGGGCCTTGTCAAGGACGTATGCCTCCACCATGTCTTCGGTCAACATGGCCAACTGGATGGCGGCCACGGTCTTGCCAGGAATCGCTCGCAACCAGGGTGTGCCGGTTGCCACATGTTGTGCCATGTCCGGCAGATGGCTCCCCCATGTCGCGTGCGCTGGCATGGCCTGAATGATCGTGTACCGCGTGAATTCTGTGTGGCGCTCCCATTTGAGGGTGAAACCCTCGCAGCGAAGGCGTAAAAAGTTGCCACGGATCTGATCGTCTGACAGGTTTTCTTGTCCTGGCAAGCCGCGTAAGTGCTGACATTCCGTTTCTCTGCGGATGCCCTCGTTCAATACAGCGACATACACGATCAGTGCAGGCAATCGAACCCGCGCAGAGGGTCTGGCGTGCACTTCGTTGTGCAATTCACGTCGCAAAGCATCGTCAGTGGGCAGATGGTGTGCATTCATGTGGAATGAGCCTGTGACAAACGACTGCGGCCCCGATGAAAGGGGCCGCAGGGGTTGGAGATTTAGGTGTTCGAGTCTTGACTCAGAACTCGTCTTTCACCATGGTCAAGCCCAAGGCGTCCCAGTCGAGCATGCCGCCTCGGTAGTAATAAATTTTGTCGGCGGGAAAGCCGTCGCGTGTCATCGCACGGATGGCCATGGGGCTTTGAGGGCAAACGGGGCCGTTGCAAAATGCAAAAACCTTTTTGGCAGCCGTGCAGTTCCACTGCGTACCTGTTTTTTGGCAGCCCAATTCGTTCAGCCGTGCAGCCACTTCCGTGTAGGGGATGCCCACAGAGCCAGGAATCGTGCCTTTGACGCGGTCATTGCTGTCGCGCATGTCCACGACCAGAGCGTTGCGGTCGCTCAAAGCTTCCAGAATTTCAATTTCGCCCACGGGATGAACGCCAGGGACAGGAACCAATGGTTGCAAGGTGCCGCCGTTTTTGGCTGCTGCAGTCATGACGCGCGTGATCTCCACGGGCCCCTTGGCTGTTTTGACGACCACCGTTTTTTGGTTGTCAAAAATGTTCAGAGCCGTTCCGACAGGGATGACCGCGGCTTGGCCAAAAGCCACGCCAGCAAAACCGAGTCCCAAGAGCCAAGCTGAAATGCGTTTCATGTTCATGTTTCAATAAATTTGAGAGTGTCCATATGGTTGTTTTGTGCACGGCAATCTGTCTTGAGATAAATCAACCCCAAGCCTAGGGTAAACCCTTTATCTTGACGTGTTCGGGTTCAGGTTCTGCAACCCGTCAGGTGAATGGACGGATTGGTTTTAAGCCACAATCGAGCCTTGTTAGTGAAATCCGACGGGAAGCTCCATGGTCAAAACGACCCCCCAATCTGCGCTTGACCAACCCATTGCCGTTTCAGACGCGCAAATTGAAAAAGCTGCAGAAGTTTTTCGTGTGATGTCGGCGCCCATGCGCCTTCGAATCATCAGTTGTCTGTGCAGTGGCGAAAAAAATGTGGGGGAGCTGTTGAGTGAAATCGATACCACCCAACCAAACATGTCTCAACACTTGAACACCCTTTATTTGGCGGGTGTCTTAGACAAGCGCAGAGAAGGTGTCCAAATTTATTACCGCATCGTCAACGACAACATCGTCAACATTTGCCGTGCCGTATGCAAACAGACCGACATTGAAAGTTGATCGTCAGTTTCGAGTCGGGTTATTACGGGCATCGGTTGCGATTGGGAACGGCTAATATCAGTTCATCAGGAGACACGAATGAAACGATTGATTTTCTTGGCAGCCGCTTTGTTGGCATGCACATTGACATGGGCAGACATCAAGGTGGTTTATCACTTGAGTGAGGGCATTCCTCAGGCGTCCAGAGCCATTGGCAATATACGGAATCACCTCAATGCCGATCCAAAGGCCAAAATCGTGGTGGTGACTCATGGCTTGGGCATCGACTTTTTGCTGGATGGTGCGACCAACCAGATGGATCAACCTTTTGCAGGCAGTGTCAGCGAATTGGTGGGCAAAGGCGTGGAGTTTCGGGTATGCAACAACACCTTGACGGCCCGCAAAATTTCAGCTGACAAAGTCTTGATGGAGGCCAAGGTTGTGCCTTCAGGTGTTGCCGAAGTCGCCAAATTGCAAGCCAAAGAAGGCTTTGTGTATTTACGTCCTTGATGCCGTTTCGTCGCGCGTCGGCATTCATTTTCCTCAGGAGAACTCATGAAAATCCAATACGTTTTGACCGCCACTGCGCTGATGGTGATGTCGGGCTTGGCGCAAGCCCAGATTGACCCAGCGCATGTGCGCAGTTGGGCGGCCTCTTGTGCCGCGTGTCATGGCACCGACGGTCGTGCCCAACCCGGTATGGAGTCCTTGGCGGGTGCCAACAAGGATGACATGGTCAAGAAAATGCTGGATTTCAAGGCCGGACGCAAACCCGCGACACTCATGCACCAACTTGCCAAGGGTTATTCCGACGAGCAAATTGTTGCCATCGCCGGCTACTTTGCCGCTCAAAAGAAATAAGGAATTACAGCCATGCAACGACGTCATTTTTTGCAGACCGGTTCCGCGATGGGAGCCTTGGGCTTGGTTTCCGGCTGTGCCACCATGGGCGGCGGCAGTGGCCCCCAAGTGGTGGTCATCGGTGGTGGTTATTCGGGTGCAACGGCCGCCAAATACCTGCGCTTGTGGTCCGAGCACAAAATCCAGGTCACGCTGGTCGAACCGAACGACGCTTTCATTTCTTGCCCCATCTCCAACTTGGTCATTGGGGGCAGTAAAACCATCAACGACATCACCACCCCCTATGACAACCTGACCAAGCGTCATGGTGTCAAAGTGGTGAAAGATCGCGTGAACTCGATCGATGCCGACAAGCGCATCGTCAAGTTGGCAGGTGGTACCGAGTTGACTTATGACCGCTTGATTGTGTCCCCTGGGGTGGATTTCATGTGGGAAAACCTGCCCGGCATGGCGAAAGCGGGTGCCAAGGATAAAGTCATGCATGCATGGAAAGCGGGTGAGCAAACCCTGACCTTGCGCAAACAACTGGAAGCCATGCCCGATGGTGGCGTGTTTGCCATGTCCATTCCGTTGGCCCCATACCGTTGCCCGCCCGGTCCTTACGAGCGTGCTTGTCAGGTGGCTGAGTATTTCACCAAGGCCAAGCCCAAGAGCAAGGTGCTGATCTTGGATGCCAACGACGATGTGACCTCCAAAGGGCCTTTGTTCAAAAAGGCTTGGGCTGAGCGCTACAAAGGGATCGTGGAGTACCGTGGCAAGCACCGTGTGACGGATGTGGATGCTGCCACCCAGACCCTCAAGTTCGAGTTCAATGATGACATCAAGGCCAATGTGCTGAATGTCATCCCCGACATGCGCGCGGGGGATATTGCTGTCAATGCAGGTTTGGCAACGGCCAACAAGCGTTGGTGCGAAGTCGACTTCCTGACTTTTGAGTCCAAAGCCGCCAAAAATGTGCACGTGCTGGGTGATTCGATCCAGATTGCACCGGGCATGCCCAAGTCAGGTCACATGGCCAACCAACACGGCAAGACTTGTGCTGCTGCCGTGGTGGCATTGTTGATGGGCAAAGAGGTCAACCCTCAGCCCATCTACAACAACACTTGCTACAGTTTTGTCAGCTCGGAGGACGTGGTCCACGTGGCCAGCGTGCACCGTTACGATGCGGACAAGAAGACCATGCTCACTGTGCCAGGTTCGGGTGGCGTGTCCAGCGCGGCCAATGAACTGGAAGGCCGTTACGCCCTCGCTTGGGCACGCAACATCTGGGCCGATACGCTGGCTTGATTGGTCACTGAGCAAACGCCGCAGTCGTCAGGCCGCGGCGTTTTTTTGCGACGATTCTTCTTGTAATCCTTGTGGATCGAGATCCTTCATGAAAAAACATTTCCACTCCATCCGCCTGCTGACTCAGGCGCTTGTGTTCTTCGGTGCTGCGGTGCTGGGCAGTTCGGTCCAGGCCCAAGCGGATGAAGCCCGTGCCAAAAAAATCGTGGGCGGTTCCTGCTTTGTATGTCACGGTGCCGAAGGCGAATCTTCCAGCGAAGTGTTTCCCCGCCTGGCGGGACAGCATTGGGAGTACACGGCCAAGCAGCTTGAAAATTTCAAAAATGGCAAGCGCAAGAGCACGGCCATGGCCGACATGGTGGCCAAGTTGACCCCGGATGAGATGGTGGCGCTGGGCAAATTTTTTGAAAAGCAAAATCCAGCTGTGGAGCCACCTAAAGATGCGGAGTTGGCCGCGGTGGGGAAGTTCATTTATCACAAAGGCAATAAATACAGCGGTCTGGCCGCTTGCGCCAGCTGCCACGGAGCAGAGGCTAAGGGCACGGCAGCGTTGCCTCGATTGGCTGGGCAGTATGCGGGTTACACCGAAACCCAGCTCAAGCAGTTTAATCAGCGTGAGCGCACCAATGACAACGCTGTGATGCATGCGATTGCCAGCAAAATGACACCCTTGGAAATGGCGGCTGTTGCCGAGTACTTGAGCGGCAAATGATTCTTTTCCGTTCAGGGGGCGGTCAAACCTGATACCGGCATCGCCTGAGAAGGTTTGACAATCGCTGTTGGCCCACCATCCAACCAGCGATCGGTCAACCCTGCACCTGCCCACATTCCCATCAGGCTCACCCATGCAGTGAGCGCGAAGATGGCGCCACCGGTGACGCCAGCGCCTACAGCGCACCCCCCTGCGAGCATTGATCCGAAGCCCATCAAGATGGCTCCGCCCATGTAGCGGCGCATGCTGTAGCCATCGGTGAAGCCTTCCAGCTTCCAATCCTTGCCCAGCAAGGCACCCATCAGAGATCCCAGAAAAACCCCCGGCATCAACCCGAACTCGAAGCCGATCGGGGGCCAAGGCCACTGCACCACGCGCATGAGCCATTCAGCAGAAGGACCGCTAAAAGTCAGGCCTTGAATTTGCACGGGGTCAAAAGATTCACGGGCCACCCATTGGCTAAAGCCCCAGGCAGCCGCCACCATCAACCCGGTGCCGATGCCGCCCACCCACATCCAAAAACTGCGCTGGGGAGAGCGCCAAGAAAAATACAAAGCAGCGATCAACCAAACGCCGCCCATGGCCAAACCCGCGCCGTGCCCCAGACCTGTAATGGCCAACAGGTCACGCGCTGCGCCGCCTGGAACGGTCCACCAAGCGCTGATGGCCAAACGCACAGGGGACAAAACGCCGGAGAGTGCCGATTGGGCCGTGACGGCAAAGATCAGGCCAGACAACAGTGCGCGCAAATTGCCATTGGCCGACAGCACCAACAAGCGGCTGGCACAGCCACGTGTCATGACCATGCCCACGCCAAACATCAAACCGCCGATGAGGGCGCCCGACAGGCTGCCCGTGGCCGCAATTTGACGCGCGTTGTGGGTGTCCAGCCAGCCCATCAAGACCATGAGCTGTACGGCGATGACGGCGGAGGAAAAGGCCAGTAACCACACCGAAAGTTTGTCGCCAAATCGGCGGTGCCAAAACTCGATCACGGCTGCACGAAGGCAAAAACGCGAGCGCTGCGCAAAAAACCCAAACAAGCCGCCGATCAGCGCACCGCCGGTGGCCAGGACCGTGGGGTTTCCGTAGGCTTCCAACCATTGGGCCATGGGCATGGCAAACTCCAGTTACATCATTATTGAATGATGTATATCTTAAGGTGTGCCAGCCATGCGGCCTTGATCAAGGTCAGTGTCAGGTCTTAGATGGCCCACCCCATGCTTTTGCTCAGACGCCATGCCAGTCCAGCGCCTGCCCAAATGCTGATGAGCGTCGTCCATGCTGTCAGTGCAAAGATGGCTCCGCCCGTCATGCCAGCGCCTACGGTGCAACCACCGGCCAAGACGGCTCCAAAGCCCATCAAGATGGCCCCCGTCAGGTAGTGGCCCAATTTGTTCTCGGTTTTGAAGCCTTCCAGTTTGAACTCGCGGCCGACCAAGGCGCCGATCAAGGAGCCCAAGAAAGTGCCGGGCAAGACGCCGGTGTCAAAGCCCCAGCTGGCGGCATTGGCTGTGGACAGCACACGCATCAGCCATTCGGCTGAGGGACTGCTGAAGCTCAGGCTTTGCACGGCCACGGGTTCAAACGAGGTGGATGCGATGGCCTGGGTCAAGCCCCAGCCCATCGCGATGGTGCTTCCCGCCAAGGCGGCACCCAGACCCAATGCCCAGCGGCCTGCGTGATGGCGCAAAAAGAACGCCAGGCCGATCAGCAAGCCCAAGGCAGACAGGACCAAGCCGCCAGTAGGACCCAAGCCGGTGACCTGCAGCAAATCACGCGAGGGTCCGCCATCGACAGGCCACAGCTGGGTCAATTGCAATTTCAAAGGTGCCAGCCAGCCGCCCACGGTGGCTTGCACCGTCACGGCAAAAACCAAGCCAGACAGCAGCGCCCGCAAATTGCCGTTGGCCGACAACACCAGCAATCGGCTTGCACAGCCACGCGTCAAGATCATGCCCGCACCAAAGCACAAACCGCCCAGCACTGCGCCTGAAATGCTGCCCGGTTGCGCCATGAAGCGAGAGACCGAAGGCTTGAGCCAGCCCATGCTGACCAGCAGCTGCACACTGAACAAGCAAGCGCCAAAAGCCAACAACCAGACACTCAAACGCTCGCCAGCCTGACCTTCGCAGCATTCCAGCACGGCCGCACGCGCACAAAAACGTGTACGTTGGGCCGCAAAACCAAACACCAAGCCAATGAGTACGCCCCCAGCTGCCAAGACATTGGCATCACCCCAAGTTTCCAACAGGCTTGCAAGATTCACAGTGATCTCCAATAATTCGATAATTACTTATATTTGCTGTTGCCTAAATTTCGCGGCAAACAATGCTATTTTCCTGGTTTTTCGATCGACCTTCATGAACAAGACCACTTTGAATGCAGTGTTTCAACGACGCCATTTCTTGGGGCTGCTCACTTTGTTGGCGTTCAATGAAGTTGCGGCACAAACTGCCTTGCCCGCGAGCTTGCCTTCGCCGTCCTCTTTGCAAGTTGAATTGAGCAGGGCATTGCAGCAAAAGCAACCCTTGATTGTCATGGTGAGTCTGGAGGGGTGTCCGTTTTGCCGTGTTGCCCGCAGCAGCCATTTGGTGCCCATGCAAAAGGCAGGAGCGACCATCGTCCAGCTGGACATGCGCAGTCCTCTGCCCGTGTTGGATTTCCAGGGGCGTGCCACCACGCATGATCAATTGATCAAACAATGGCGCATCTCCATTGCACCGACCTTGCTTTTCTTTGGACCGGGTGGCAAAGAAGTCGCTGAGCGGATGGAGGGCGGCTATCTGCCAGATTTTTACGGTCCCTATCTGGATGAACGCATCCTCAAAGGACGGCAGGCTCTTTGACGTTGTGAGCCACTTGGCATGGCTTTTGAGAGGCCGCAAGAGATTCCTTTATTGACCCATCACCCATGATTCCCATTCGCATTGAATCTGCCTGGAAAGGCATCTCAGACTGTCGCAGTTGTGGCATCCGTGACATGGTGCTGTTTGCCGATCTCAACGAGCAAGACTTCAGTGAGATGCACTCACCCATCGACGATATGGTGTTTCAATCGGATTCGGTTATGTACACCGAGGGGCAAACGGCGCAAGGGCTGTACACACTGAGAAAAGGCACCGTCAAATTGGTGCGATCGACAGTTGATGGTCGAGAACGAATTGTCAGGGTGCTGCGCCCAGGGGATGTCATCGGACTCGAGTCATTGGGTACAGGGCGCTATGACTGTGAGGCTGTGGCCATGGTCGACATCAGTGTTTGCAGGATTCCCTTGTCGGTGATCACTCAACTTTCAGGCACTTCGCCTCGCTTGCATTTGAGGTTGATGCAAAAGTGGCAGCAAGCTTTGAAGGATGCAGACGACTGGCTGGCTGAATTGAACTTTGGGACTGCGCGTCAGCGCGTGGCCGGTCTGGCCTTAAAGATGCGTGATCCTGATCGGCCACAGTTCACTTCATTTTTTGCGCGTGACGATATGGGTGCCATGCTGGATTTGAAGCTGGAAACCGTGAGCCGTGAAATTTCGGGTTTGGTGCGCGACGGTGCTTTGAAAGCCTGTGATAAGCAAGGTCGGCGTTATGAAATCCTCGATGAAAAAATTCTGACAGCTTGAAGCGATCATTGGGCTTAGCGTTTTCGGGCGGTCAAGCCCAATAAGCCCGACATGCCTTTGTGGGCTGTGCCTTCATCGATCTGAGCTTCATAGGTTCGTAAATCGATGATGTCGTAATTCGGGAAAGCTTCTTTCATCATGTGCTCATCGTACATATGGTCGAGTTTTCCGGGGCCACCCGTGTTGAACTTCAGCTGTGCAGCCGTATAGCCCTGAATGATCAGCGTCCCGCCCGACTTCAGGCTGGTGTCCATCTTGGTAAAAAGCAACTGACGGTCGGCCGGACTGGCAAATTGGAAAAAAATTCCCACCACGTTGTCGTAATGTGCGTCTTGCCAGGCAAATGATTGCCAATCGCAGCAATGCCAATGAACCGATTGCTGGCGGCATTTGGCCAATCGTTTTGCCTTGCGGAGGGCATTTTCTGAGAAGTCAAAGGCGTCGACCTTGAGGCCCTGTTCCGCCAACCAGACACCGTTGCGGCCTTCTCCGTCTGCGACGGCCAGCGCTGAGCCTGCATGCAAGTGCATGGCTTGGCTGCGCAAATAGGCATTGGGCGTTTCACCGAAAAGGTAGTGCCCCGAGGCAAATCGCTGGTCCCAAGTGTGTTGTGGGTTGTTGAAAGCGGACATGGTTTTGTGCGTCCTGTGTTGAAGCGCAAACGCTGATGATAAAAAAATGAGTATATTCGTGAAAACTTATGGATTGGATCATGATCACCACAAACTTACGCCGCGCCTTCTGGAGTGTCTGCGTGTGCTGCGGCGCTTTTGCCAGCCAGACTCTTTGGGCCGCAGACCACAAAGCAGTGGCTGCGGATGAGATGTCGGCTTATCTGGAGTTTGTGGACTACGGTGGGGGCACGATCTTCCCCGAACAAATCCCCAAAGCTGAATACGCCAAGATGCTCATCATCGATACACGTGATGGTTCGCAGTACGTGAAAGACCACATTCCTGGCGCCATCCACATCGAGTGGCGACAAGTATTGGCAAAGTCAGATCAAATCCCGAAAGACAAACCTGTCTTGGTTTATGCAACACTTGGAGTTTGTCGGCACAAGCCGGTTTTGCCTTGCGCGTAGCAGGTTGGGAAAATGTTCGCATCCTTCAGGGTGGGTATGCAGAATGGAAAGCCAAGGGTGGCATGGATGCAAACCTCAAAGCAACTTCAGCGCCACAACATTGAGAAAGACTTATGAAAACAGCACACGATTTGGTGACGCAAGCCAAGAACATGACACAAGAAATTTCTTTGCATGAGGCCGAACAAGCGATTCTTGCTGCGGACGTTTTGTTGGATGTTCGTGAAGCAGATGAGTACGCTGCGGGCCACTTGCGCGGGGCTGTTTTGATGCCCCGTGGTTTGCTGGAGTTCAAACTCAGCGCGTCTCCTGCGCTGTCTGCACGCGACATCAAAGTGGTGGTGTATTGCAAGACGAGTGGGCGAGCAGCTTTGGCGGCGCAAACCATGCAGGCCATGGGGTATTTGAATGTGGCGTCCATTGCGGGCGGGTATGACGCGTGGGTGGCCGCAGGCAAGGCGGTTGTTCGGCCTGAACAACCGTCCTACGAATGAGCGACCAGGCATGATGGCGCTGTTTCAATTTGGCGCGTTCAATCCCGCTTGCCCTGTGGCCTGCGGTCAATGCGTGTGACGCCAGGGCTGGCGTTGGAGTTCTTTTTGGATTTCTCGGTTCTTGGCTGGGTGGCCGAAATCGGTGAAATCCCTGATCGTTCTCGATCAGCGTTTTGTTCGAAACAACTGAATTTGCGTTAAATTAGCGCTTGTTTATATTCAATCAAGGAGTTCTCATGAAACTGGTTTCTGCAATCGTCGCCGTGTCTGCACTGTTCGCCGCGCCTGCCTTTGCCAATCTGGATCTGGCTAAGAAAAATGCCTGCATGGCTTGCCATGCAGTGGACAAGAAGGTTGTGGGCCCTGCTTACCAAGAAGTGGCCAAAAAATACGCAGGTCAGAAAGATGCAGTGACTGCTGTCGCTAAAAGCATCAAAGCCGGTGGTTCTGGCAAATGGGGTCCCATTCCTATGCCTGCACAAGCCGCATTAAGCGAAGCTGACGCCAACACCTTGGCTGTATGGATTTTGGCGGGTGCCAAGTGATCTCACTGTCCAATTGCTTGCCAATTGGGCGTTGAAGTTGTGAAAGCACGATCGGTATTCGTGGCTTTTGTAATCCGCTCTTCGGGCAACTGAAGAGCGTTTTTTTTTGAGGAAGACATCGCATGCTGACACCTGCTCGATGGATTTTGTATGTCTTGTTCGCAGGCATGTGCGCAGGGTTGCACGCACAGCCGTCTATTTTTCATGGCGCAGATTTGAAATTAGGTCAAAAACTGATCGATGAAAACAAGTGCGTTGAGTGCCACGCGTCCAAGGTCCCGGGCGATGGCAGTGCCATTTACAAACCCAAGGGGCGTATCAACACGGCAGGCCTGTTGCGTGGCATGGTCGAACAATGCAACACCGAGCTGAACATGGGCATGTTTCCCGAAGAGGTCAATGCGGTGGCCGCTGTTTTGAACAAGAACTACTACAAGTTTAAATAAACCTTTGCTTATATAGGGTATCTCCTATATCAGTTTTGACGAATGTCTCTGATGATTTGAATCAAATGCTGGGCCGGCGGTGGTGCGGGTTCAGCGTTCAAATGCTGCAAATCTGAAGGAGATAAAAATGCGCAAATCTTGGTCCTGGGTGAAGTGGGGCGTGTTGGCCAGTTCTGTGTGGCTGACGGGTTGTGGAACCATCAGCACGATGGGCAAACTCGAGACCGGCGCGGCTGCAGAGGCTGGTCGCATGTGGGATCGCTGGGTAGATGGCAATGGTGACATCGCTGTGGCGACCACTTGGGAGCGCAAGGTCAAGGCCGGCGTCACGGCCAATGAAGTGGAGCAAGTGCTCAAACAAGTGGCCACTGAGCGCAACATGAAAGACGTGGGCACGCTGCCCTTGTCCAAAGAACTCGAGGCCCGTACCGGCCAAAAACAAAAACTGCTGACGGTCTACTCCTTCTGCACCCCCACCACAGCACGACGCATGGTGGATTTCAGCCCACACATGGCCGCTTACTTGCCTTGCCGCATCTCATTGGTTGAGAAAGAAGATGGCCTGTGGATGTACACACTCAACATGGACATGATGGTCAAGATGGGCCGTCAGCTGCCTTCACCCCTGAAGGAAGAGGCCCGCGCTGTTCGCGACACCATTTGGGAAATGATGGAGCGCGGCTCCAAGGGTGAGTTCTGATTTAAGCCAACACGAGGAGACAAACCATGAAAACAAAACACACATTGCGCGCCACCGTTGCTGCTTCTGCTTTGCTGCTGGCTTCTTGGTCAGCCCATGCCACCAATGGCATGCTGATGGAGGGTTATGGTCCGCAATCTCTGGCCATGGGCGGAGCAGCCACAGCATTTGACAATGGGACGGCGGCCATGATGAACAACCCTGCAACTTTGCAGTTGGGTGCCAATGGTTCGCGTCTCGATGTGGCATTGGGTGTGTTGGGTCCCAACGTCAAATCCAGCATGACGGGTATGCCGACCGCTTCATCCGGTGGCACTTCCTATGTGATGCCGGCCATGGGTTGGGTACGCAAAGACGACCGCATGACCTGGGGTGTGGGCATCTTTGGTCAAGGTGGCATGGGAACGGAGTACGGTGCTGACACTTTCTTGGCCATGCAAACCGGCAATGATGTGCGATCTGAGTTGGCTGTTGGCCGTGTCATTTTCCCGGTTTCGCTGAAAGTCAACGATCAACTGAATGTGGGCGCTTCCCTGGATTATTCTTGGGCAAGTTTGGACATGAAGATGGCGGCCACGGGTGCGCAGCTCGGCGGTATGGTGACAGGTGGGTCAGGCAACATTGCAGCGGCAGCTGCAGGATTGGCGACCGCACCCTGGGCGCGCATTGATTTCAGCAATGGCAATAAATTTACCGGTGCAGCCAAAGGCGCGGGTTGGACCGGTAAATTGGGACTGGTTTTTCAAGCCAGCAAAGACTTGTCTCTGGGCCTGAGCCATCATCTGAAGACCAATCTCAGCGACATGACGACGACCGCCACTGGTGCGACCATGAGCGGGCCAGGCCCGTTTGCTGATTCTGGCAAGATTTCAGTGGTTGATTTTCAGATGCCAGCTTCCACCACCGTCGGCATGGCATGGCAAGCCAGCCCCCAATGGATGGTGGCGGCGGATGTCAAGCGCATTGGGTGGTCCAGTGTGATGAAGGGTTTTTCCATGCGCTATGACAGCGCCATGATGGGGGGCAACGTCAACTTCACCATGCCGCAAAACTGGAAAGACCAAACCGTCGTGGCTGTGGGTAGCGCCTACCAGCTGGACGCGGCATGGACATTGCGAGCGGGCTACAACCATGCATCAAACCCGATTCCTGATGGTTACGTGCACCCCTTGTTCCCAGCCATTGTCAAAAATCATTACACCGCTGGATTTGGCTACAAGGTCAGCAAGGCGGTCAGCGTGGATGCCGCGATTTCACATGCGCCAACCGTGACTGTCGTCAATACATCAGGGCAGATGCCTTTGACCATCAGCCACAGCCAGACCAACTACCAAATGATGCTGAGCTACCGCTACTGAGTTGGATGACCCGCTTGATCAGGGTTTGTCCTGATCAAGTGGGCATCGCTTTGTAATTTCTGGTTCAGATACTTCGTTTATCGTATATATTCGCACATCCGAATATACTAACTTAATGGCAAGCACCGCATGAGCGATGAAATCGATCAGGTTTTTGACAAGGCGGCTGCATTGTTTGCTGTTCTGTCGACACCGATCCGTTTACGCATCATCAGCGAGTTGTGCCAGGGTGAGAAGAATGTGGGTCAGTTGCTCGAGAACATTGATGTTGCGCAACCCAATATGTCCCAACATCTGAACATCATGTACAGATCGGGTGTGCTGGGTAAGCGTCGGCAAGGGGCCCAAATGTTTTATCGGATTGCAGACGAATCTGCAGCGATGGTTTGTCGTGCCGTGTGCACGCAAAAAGCCATTGCTGCAGCCGTGGATTGACAACTCAAAACGAGGAGTTTGTGTGAAAGAAGACAGCATCAACTCGGGAAGGGTGCAAAAAGCACCAGAGAACTTCCTGACCCAAAGTGGTATCAAGGAGGTCTTTGCCGAAGGCAAAAAAGGCCGCCGCGATTTCATTCGCAATGCATTTGCAGCCGCTGCTGCTGGTGCGGCGGCACCCATGGCCATGGCTCAGGGCAATCCTGTGCCCACCGAGGGTGGTGATCCCAATATTCTGAATTTGCCTGAGCATGCAACAGGTTTGGGACAAGGCGTTGCCGTTGAAGGTTACGGCAAGCCCTCCAAATTCGAGGCCAACCTGCAGCGCCGCCAAAGTCCTGGTTTGACGCAAACCACACAAGCCTCGGTGTCCTTTGCGCCATTACAGTCCTTGTTTGGCATCGTTACGCCCAGTGGTTTGCATTTTGAGCGTCACCACCAAGGCTGGTGGGACATCGATCCGTCCAAGCACCGCTTCATGATCAACGGCATGGTCAAAAAGAACATGGTGTTGACCATGGACGAGATCATGCGCTTGCCATCGGTGTCGCGTTTCCACTTCATCGAGTGCGGTGCCAACACAGCGGTCGATTGGGGGAATGTGGCGGTGCCTACGGTGCAATACACCCATGGCATGCTGTCATGCAGTGAGTTCACGGGCGTGCCCTTGATCACTTTGCTCGAGTTGGCTGGCGCTGACTTGAAAAACGGTAAATTCGTTTTGGCTGAAGGTGGTGATGGATCGTCCATGACCCGTACCATCCCCATGAGCTTGATCACTTCAGGAGAAGTGCTGGTGGCTTATGGCCAAAACGGTGAGATGCTGCGCCCAGAAAACGGTTATCCCCTGCGTTTGATCGTGCCAGGTGTGCAAGGTGTGAGTTGGGTCAAGTACCTGCGCCGCATCGAAGTGGGTGACAAGCCTTATGCCGCCAAGGATGAGGCCATTCACTACATCGATTTGCAACCCGGTGGTTTGCACCGCCAGTACACCAACCTCCAGGAAGTCAAGAGCGTGGTGACCACGCCCTCCGGCGGTCAGGTCTTGCTCGACAAAGGTTTTTACAACATCACCGGCTTGGCTTGGTCGGGCAAGGGCAAGATCCAGCGGGTGGATGTGTCGGTCGACGGTGGCCGCAACTGGCGCCAGGCGCGCCTGGAGACACCAGTGCTGTCCAAAGCTTTGACTCGCTTTAACCTCGATTGGGTCTGGGATGGCAAGCCCGCCATCATCCAAAGCCGCGCACAGGACGAGACAGGCCATGTGCAGCCGACCTATCAGCAATTGCGCGGCGTGCGTGGCACGCGTTCGATCTATCACAACAACGCCATTCAGTCGTGGCTGGTACAAGAAAACGGTGAGGTGAAAAATGTCCAGGTTTCGTAATGCCGTTTTGACGGTCGCCTTGCTGGCCGTGGCGGGGTTGGCTGCAGCGCAGTCGCCCAAATACCCAGGTGTGGGTCGCGCAGCAACCCCCAAGGAAGTCGCCAAGTGGGACATCGATGTCCGTCCGGACTTCAAAGGTCTGCCCGCAGGTTCGGGCTCTGTGGCCAAGGGCCAAGACGTGTGGGAAGGCAAGTGCGCCCACTGCCATGGTGTGTTCGGTGAATCCGGCGAGGTGTTCAGCCCCTTGATTGGCGGCACCACGGCCGAAGACGTCAAGACCGGTCGCGTGGCCAACTTGAACCGTTCAGACTACCCAGGCCGCACCACCATCATGAAGGTGGCCACGGTCTCCACTTTGTGGGACTACATCAACCGCGCCATGCCTTGGACCGCACCCAAGTCGTTGACAACGGAAGAGGTCTATTCGGTCACTGCATTCTTGCTGAATCTGGCCAATGTGGTGCCTGATGACTTTGTGTTGTCAGACAAGAACATTGCCGACGTGCAAAACCGCATGCCTAACCGCAACGGCATGACGACCAAGCACGCCATGTGGCCAGGCCAGGAGTTCGGTGGGGTTAAGAAGCCTGATACGGACAACAAGCTGTGCATGAAAGACTGCACACCTGAGCCTAAAGTGGCTTCGTTCTTGCCTGACTTTGCGCGCAATGCCCATGGCAATTTGGCGGAGCAAAACCGCTTGGTTGGCCAGCAAATTGGTGTTGACACGACCAAGCCTGAAGCCAAAGCCGGTATGCCTGCAGCTGCAGCGCCAGCAGCAGCGGCTCCAGCCAAGCCCGAAAACGCCGAGGCCAAAGCCGCCATCGCCTTGCTGAACAAGTACAGCTGCACGGCTTGCCATGGTGTAGACAAGAAAGTGGTCGGCCCAGGCTTCAATGAGATCGCCAAAAAGCACGCGGGCAAAGTTGACTATTTGGTAGGCAAGATCAAGGCCGGTGGTTCTGGTGTCTGGGGTCCAATCCCCATGCCACCACAAACACTGCCCGATGCAGACGCCAAAAAGATTGCCGAATGGATTTCCAAGGGGGCCAGCAAGTAATACGGGATATTCCCGTAACATTGCTGAACCAATTTCACTAGCATCATTCAATCATCAAGGAGATTTCAGATGCAAACTCGTCGCGAGACACTCAAGCAAAGCGCAGTGGTTGCCGGCTTGCTGGCTTCGGCTGGCTTCCCCCAGTTCGCTCAAGCAGCTTTCAACAAGGCTGCCTTCGATGCCAAATCCGTGCAGGACGCAGCCAAAGCCTTTGGTGCTGCCAGCATGGCTGAAAGCAAAGACGTCACCATCACCGGTCCGGACATCGCAGAAAACGGTGCCGTGGTTCCCTTGGGTGCCAGCACATCTTTGCCCGGTGTCAAGCAACTGTTGATCCTGGTCGAAAAGAACCCCGCTGCTTTGGTGGCCATGTTCCACGTGAGCGATGCTGTTGAAGCCAACTTCGCGACCCGCGCCAAGATGGGCCAGTCGTCTGACGTTTACGCAGTGGCCATCATGGCTGACGGCAAGGCTTTGTTTGCCAAAAAAGAAGTCAAAGTCACTTTGGGTGGTTGCGGCGGTTAATCCCCCAATTGCTTTTCAACAGAATCATTGAAAGATTAGGAGAAAAAAATGGCAGATCCAATGCGCATTCGTGCCCAAGCCTCCGGCGACAAAGCCACCGTCCGTGTTCTCATGAGCCACGAGATGGAATCCGGTCAGCGCAAAGACGCTGCTGGCAAGTTGGTCCCAGCTTGGTTCATCCAAGAAGTCACCGCCTCTTTGAACGGCAAGCAAGTCTTGGCCGCTGAATGGGGCCCAGCAGTGTCCAAGAACCCCTTCATGCAATTTGCCATCAAGGGTGCCAAAGCCGGCGACAAAGTCGCCGTGACTTGGAAAGACAACAAGGGTGATACCCGTACTGACGAAGCCACTGTTTCCTGATAACGTGCTTGTGTCCAAAAGGGTGAAGTCAGAGCTTCACCCTTTTTTCGTTTCCAGAATTAATCAAAGAGGTGACGCATGAAATACGCGACCACAATGACCCTGGCCTCCTTGCTGGCCATGTCTGCAGTTTCAGCCATGGCGCAAAAGACCGCCAGTCAAGGCATTGATGAATACCGTGCAATGCTCCAGGATGGCAATCCTTCAGAATTGTTTGAGGCCAAAGGCGAAGGCTTGTGGACACAAAAGCGCGGTCCCAAAAATGCCAGCCTCGAAAAGTGCGATTTGGGCAAAGGCCCCGGTGTGGTCAAGGGCGCATTTGTGGAGTTGCCGCGTTACTTTGCGGATACACAGCGCGTGCAGGATCTGGAAACCCGTTTGGTCACTTGCATGGAAACCTTGCAGGGCTTCAATGCGGCTGAAATCTACAAGACACCTTTTGGCAAAGGTGAGCAAAACAATGTGACCGCTCTGGCCACTTGGATTGCTTCCGAGTCCAAAGGCATGCGCTTCAATCTGTCGCAATCACACCCACAAGAGCAAACGTTCTATGAAGTGGGCAAACGCTTGTTTTTCCAGCGCGGTGGCCCGCACGATTTTTCTTGTGCTTCATGCCATGGTGAAGAGGGCAAGCGTATCCGCCTGCAAGATTTGCCATTGCTGACCAAGAACCCAGGCGATGGTGTTGGTTTTGCTGCTTGGCCGGCTTACCGTGTGTCCAACGGTCAAATGTGGGGCATGCAATTGCGTTTGAACGATTGCTACCGCCAGCAGCGTTTCCCTTATCCGGGCTTTGGCAGCGATGCCACTCTGGCCTTGGCCACCTATTTGGGTGTGAATTCCAAAGGTGCTGCTTCGGCTGCACCCGCCATCAAGCGCTAATGAATGAAGGTGATCACCATGAAAAAGAACATCCAATTTGTGTTGACTGGCATCGCGACAGCATTGCTGGTCGTCGGTTGTGCATCAGGCCCCTCTGTGGCGGAGCTGAACGAACTGACCAACAAGATCGTCAAAGCCTCATTCCGTGATCAAGGCGTTGCCAAAGTCGATCGCGTGCTGAACGTTGACGAAACCAATCGCGCATGCAGCGAGGCCGATGTCGCAGGTAAGCCCTTGGACGAAAAGACAGCAAAGGCCATCGAAGAGATGAATCTGAAGGCCATCAAGTGGCCCTCAGACGGTAAATTCATCGGCGACTGGAAAGAAGGCGAGAAAGTCGCTCAAAGCGGCCGCGGGCTGACTTGGACTGATGCGGCCAACACGGTCAACGGCGGCAACTGCTACAACTGCCACCAAATCAGCAAAGAGGAAATCTCTTTCGGCACGATTGGCCCCAGCCTCTACAACTACGGCAAGATCCGTGGTGTGACTGACCCGAACAGTCCAGAAAGCAAGCCGATTGTGGAATACACCTGGGGCAAGATCTGGAACTCCAAGGCCTACAACGCCTGCTCCAACATGCCGCGCGCAGGTCACATGGGCATCTTGAACGAAACGCAAGTTCGCGACATCGTCGGCCTCTTGCTCGACCCCAAGTCACCCGTCAACCAGTAAGGCACATCAAACCCGGCTTGTCCGGGTTTTTTTGCCACCAATACATCAGTGAGTGCAAATATGAATCTGACCAAACGTGAATTCATCCAAGTGATGGGCGCCGGCACCATGGCTGGCATGAGCATGGGCAAGTTTTCGGAAGCCAGTGCGGCGACCGCCGCCAATGGCCTGTACGACATCCCCAAGTTCGGCAATGTGTCTTTCTTACACATGACCGATTGCCATGCGCAGCTCAAGCCCATTTATTTCCGTGAGCCCAGCATCAACATGGGCATTGGTTCCATGCAGGGCAACTTGCCTCACTTGGTGGGCGAGCATTTGCTCAAAGTGGCCAAAATTCGTCCGGGCTCGGCAGAAGCGCACGCACTGACTTACCTCGATTACGAAAAAGCAGCGAAGCGTTACGGCAAAGTCGGTGGCTTTGCGCATTTGGCCACCTTGGTCAAGCGCATGAAGGCCAGCCGCCCAGGCGCATTGCTGCTCGACGGTGGTGACACTTGGCAAGGTTCAGGCACGTGCTTGTGGACCAATGGCCAAGACATGGTCGACGCCTGCAAACTGCTGGGTGTGGACGTCATGACGGGCCACTGGGAATTCACCCTGGGCATGGAGCGTGTGAAGGAAATTGTTGAGAAAGACTTCGCAGGCAAAGTGGACTTTGTCGCGCAAAACGTCAAGACCAATGACTTTGGCGATCCCGTGTTCAAGCCTTATGTGATTCGCGAGATCAATGGCGTGCCTTGCGCCATCATCGGCCAGGCCTTCCCCTACACGCCGATTGCCAACCCCCGCTACATGGTTGCCGACTGGGCCTTTGGCATCCAGGACGACAACATGCAAAAAATGGTGGACGAAGCCCGCGGCAAAGGTGCTCAGGTCGTCGTCGTCATCAGCCACAACGGCATGGACGTGGACTTGAAAATGGCCAGCCGCGTCAGTGGCATCGACGCCATCATGGGCGGCCACACCCACGACGGCATGCCGGTGGCCAGCCTGGTGTCCAACAAGGGTGGCAAGACCATCGTCACCAACGCGGGCTCCAACGGCAAGTTCTTGGGCGTGCTCGACTTTGATGTGAAAGACAAAAAGGTCAGCGACTTCCGATACAAGCTGCTGCCCGTGTTCTCGAACATGCTGCCTGCCGACAAGGAAATGGATGCCTTGATCACCAAGATCCGTGCGCCCTATGAAGCCAAGTTGTCCGAGAAGCTCGGCATCTCGGAAGGCTTGCTGTACCGTCGTGGCAACTTCAACGGCACGGGTGACCAACTTTTGGTGGATGCCTTGCTGGACGTGCAAGGCGCGGAGATCGCGTTCTCGCCCGGCTTCCGTTGGGGCACCTCTTTGCTGCCAGGCCAGGACATCACACGCGAGTGGTTGCTGGACATGACCGCGACCACCTATTCCTATGCCACGGTGACCGAAATGACGGGTGAGACCATCAAGACGGTTTTGGAAGACGTCTGCGACAATCTGTTCAACCCCGACCCTTATTACCAGCAAGGTGGTGACATGGTGCGCGTGGGCGGCTTGAGCTACAGCTGCAACCCACTGGGCAAGATGGGTACCCGCATTGGCGACATGCGCTTGAACGGTCAATTGATCGAAGCCAGCAAAAAATACAAGGTGGCCGGTTGGGCCCCTGTGGCCGAAGAAGCGCGCACGCAAGGCAACAAGCAAGTGTGGGAAGTGGTCGAGACTTGGCTCAAGACCCAGCCAGGTGGTCGCATCAAACCGCGCAAACTCAATGCGCCCAAGATCACAGGCGGATTGCCCAATCAGGGTTATGTCGCTTGATCAGGCATGAGGGCGCTGTCAGCCGAAATTTCGGCTGACTGCGCTGCAGTTGAAGGGCATTCGTCATGAAAAGAAGACATTTGTTGATGGCCACTGCAGCGACCTGCGGTGTGGCACTTTGGCCTGAGGCCCGTTTGTTGGCGCAACAGGCGCAGGACTTCATTGAAGGACCGCCGGTGACGGACATTCCAGCCCAACAGCTGTCTGCGCATGTCTGGATGATCTTTTCCCCCGATGGTTTTCCGACCCCTGAAAACCGCGGAATGATGTCCAACGTGATCTTCGTGGTGACCACTGCCGGCGTGGTGGTGATCGACTCGGGAGCTTCGTTGCAAATTGGTCAAATGGCCATCCGCATGATTCGCAAAGTGACAGACAAGCCGGTCGTCGCGGTCTTCAACAGCCACTACCATGGCGACCATTGGCTGGGCAACCATGCCTTCGTCAAAGCCTACGGCAAGCAGCTGCCGATTTATGCTTTGTCCAGCACAATGGACAAGCTCAAAGGGGCTGAGGGCAATTTGTGGCGCAGTCTCATGGAGCGCTGGACCAACCAATCCACTCTGGGCACCGAAGTGGTTTTGCCCAACACGATCGTCAAGCCAGGACAAGTCATTCGCATCGGGGATGTGAGTTTCCGGATGCACCATTACGGCACGGCCCACACGCCATCCGACTTGTGTGTGGAGGTGGTGGAAGACAAGCTGACCGCCGTGGGTGATATCGCCATGGGTAACCGCATTGCGAACATGGACGAAGGCTCCTATGCGGGCACATTCAAGTACTACAACGCCCTGATGGCTGCAGCTGGTGATCAGCTCTGGGTGCCTGGCCACGGTCAAGGCGCCAAAGATCTTCTCAAGAGCTATGGTGAGTTCATGGCGGGCATCTGGGAGCCTTGCTTGCAAGCGGTCAAGGATGGCAAGTCTGAGTCCGATGCCCGCAGCATGGTGCTCAAGGACCCCAGAGTCGCCTCTCGTGCAAAGACCATGCAGGGCTTTGACGGCAACATCGGCAAATACATCAGCTTGGCGTATCTCGAAGCCGAAAAAGATGCCTTCTGACGGGTTTAAAAAAGGGGAGACACATGGCCAATCCAAATACTGAAGCTGCAAATTTTGGGTCACTGCTGTGGTTCAGAAGCCGTGACGACATGACACCATTCATCAATGACACGGCTGTGCGTATTCGTGCAGGCATCATGCTGGCCATTCCGATCTTCATGGCCTTCACCTTGTGGGACATCGTTTTCGGCAGTCGCTGGATCGTGACCGGGGACGTGATCAAGGACACGTTTGAAACCGACTTTGACAACCGAATCCTTTACATGGTCGAAGCCGTTCGCCGCACCTACGACTACACCGTGCAAACCTGGTTGTTGATTTATGCCCTGTTTGAAATGCTGGCGGGCATGAGCGTCAAAACAGCCTACCTGTCTCCCACCATCTGGCTGTCCACCTTGCTGGCTCGCAAGGCGCGTCCTTTGTGGAAACCTCTGGCACCCAAACGGTTTGCATGGACCATCGGGGCCTCCATGATCAGTGTCTGCCTTGTGTTTTTTCACCCTGAGAAGTTCGCCGCAGCGGTCAACTTCATTTTTCAAAGTCAGGTGCTGCCCACCACCGAACAATATTTACCTCGCTGGCTGCCTTTGGTGATGGTTTGGGTGTGCCTGGGCTTCATGTGGATGGAGACGGTTCTGGGCTTTTGTCTCGGTTGTGAGGTCCATGCCTTGCTGGTCAAGATGGGCATTTTTAAGGACGAGTGCGAGGCTTGCAACAACCTCGATTTTGGTCAACCGCGTTGATCCACTGTAAGACGCATCAGCGGTGCGTCTTACAGCCTGAGCTCATTCGTATTTGGTACTTCGCCAAGATCCGTTTGACCATTTTCAATGGCAAGTTCCTGATCCCGGCAGGCAAAATGCCCGACCAGCGAATGGAAAAGGCTGCAGCCCAGCGCGTCACTGGGCGCAACCAGGCCGTGGCCTCCAAAAACTCTTTTTGTTGTTGGCTGTTCATCATGATGGCAATGCCTTGTTCGGTGTTCAGGACATGAAATTGCGCCATGCACCGATGTTGTAAACGCGTTGGTAGCCGTTCTTTTTCAACACCAATTTGGCCATGCCACTGCGCGTGCCGCTGGCGCATCCCACCACCACGGGTGAAGTTTTCGGAATGCTGCCCAAATGCTGCCCCAATTCATTGAGCGGAATGTTGCGGGTGCCGGGCGCATTGCCGGAGGCAAACTCGGCTTCTGAGCGCACATCCAAAAGGATGGCCCCTTGCGTTTTCAGTTGCGGCAGCAAGGCGATGACTCGTCGGGCATTCCACCATTTGTAGCCAAACCAAAGTGCCAAAGCCATCATGGGCCAATAGTCTTGAATGAATTTCATGCGACTTCTTTCTGGGTTGGGGATTGGCCAAAGCTTTCGGGCATTTGAACAGCCACCACTTCGCCGCGTGCAGTCGCGATGCCTGCTGCAAAGACCGTGGTTTCGACCACCACTTTTCGGCCTTTGATTTCTTTGACTCGACCGCGAATGACCATCTCGCCCTCCAGCGGTGTGGGTTTGAGGAAATCTACATGCAATGAGCCGGTGACAAATCTAAATGCAGGCAAGGTATCCATGTCGCGGTCTTCTTGACGGTACATGGCTGCCGCAGCCGTGCCTGTGCTGTGGCAATCAATCAACGAAGCGATCAGGCCCCCATAAGCAAAGCCCGGCACGGAGGTGTGGTACGTCTCGGGTTGAAAATGGGTGACGGTTTCGTCGCCCTCCCAAACGGTTTTGATCTGGTGGCCGTGCGCATTGAGGTGTCCGCAGCCGTAGCAGTGTGCGACGTTCTCGGGGTAGTGGTCTTGAAAGGCATCCATCTTGTCGTCCTTGTTCATGGTTGTGGTCGTGAAAGTGGCCAGCCTTTGGCGGCCCATTGGCTCATGCCGCCTTCGACATAGCGGATGTTTTGATAGCCTTGTTGCTTGAGCGCAGCCAAGGTGGCTTTGGAGCGGTTTTGTGTGTTGCAGATCAGCAAAACAGGCTTTTCCGGGTTTTTCGGGATCAGCATTTGTTTTTGAGGCAATTGACTCATGGGCAGCAAGACCGCGCCTGCCGCAACGCCAGTGCGGTGCTCCTGGGGCTCGCGGATATCGATCAGCGTGACTTGACCCGCTTCATGTTGACTGCGTGCGTCGTCCAAGGAGACTTTGTCCGCATCGGCGGCTGATGAGCATGCCACCAGCATCAGTGCTGCAAGGGTTGAAATTAATTTAAAAATCATGTGTAGGCTTTCAGAGCTTTAAATATAAGCGATTATGAATATTTGAGGGGAGTCGAACAGCGTTCCATGAGAATCGATGGTCATCGGGTAATCATCTACCCTAAATTTGATTCAGGTCAATTTGAGTGAGTCACCCGAGCGGATCATCAAGACCTCGAACAACAGGAGACAGACGCATGGCCCACATCGTGATCATTGGCGCAGGCATTGGTGGCATGCCCATGGCATTTGAAATGAAAGAGCAGGCGCGAGCCGAAGACCGTGTGACGGTCATCAGCGAGTCTTCAAAATTTCATTTTGTTCCTTCTAACCCTTGGGTTGCAGTGGATTGGCGCAAGCGCAAAGATATTGAGCTGGACATCGCGCCAACGCTCAAGCGCAAGGGTATCGAGTTGATCGCGCAAGGTGCCCAACGTGTTCATCCTGAACGTCAGCAAGTTGAATTGCTTGATGGCACAGTGGTCGATTACGACTATCTGGTGATTGCCACGGGTCCTAAATTGGCTTTTGATGAAATCCCTGGCATGGGACCAGACGGCTATTCGCAGTCCATTTGCCATGTCTCACATGCAGAAACCGCCAAGCTCAATTGGGACAGATTCACGGCCGATCCGGGTCCCATCGTGGTGGGCGCGGTGCAAGGGGCGTCGTGTTTTGGTCCCGCTTACGAATACGCCATGATCATGGATACCGACCTGCGGCGTCGCAAAATCCGCGACCAGGTGCCCATGACCTATGTCACTTCAGAGCCCTATATCGGCCACCTGGGTTTGGGTGGAGTGGGGGACTCCAAGGGCTTGCTGGAGTCGGCCATGCGCGAGCGCCACATCAAGTGGATTTGCAATGCCAAGACCACCAAGATCGAAGATGGCCACATGTTTGTCACCGAGCATGACGACAACGGCCAACCCAAAAAAGAACATGTGCTGCCGTTCAAGCATTCGATGATGTTGCCGGCCTTCAAGGGCGTCGATGCGGTGTTTGGTATCGAGGGCCTGACCAATCCGCGGGGCTTCATCACGATTGATGAACACCAACGCAACCCCAAGTTCACCAACATTTTCAGTGTGGGTGTGTGTGTGGCGATCCCGCCTGTGGAAGCGACGCCCATTCCGGTGGGGACGCCCAAAACGGGTTTCATGATCGAGTCGATGGTCACGGCCACGGCGCACAACATTCGTGAGATGCTCGACGGGAAAGAGCCGTCGCACAAAGCCACTTGGAATACCGTGTGCCTGGCTGACTTTGGCGACACGGGTGCTGCTTTCGTGGCCTTGCCGCAGATCCCGCCACGCAATGTGAGCTGGTTTGCCGAAGGCAAGTGGGTTCACTTGGCTAAAGTGGCGTTTGAAAAGTACTTCATGCGCAAAATGCAAAAAGGCACGTCCGAGCCGTTCTACGAAAAAATGGTCATGGACATGATGGGCATCGTCAAGCTCAAAGGCAAAAAGTAAGCCAAGCGCGTGGCCGGTCAAAAGGGCAGGAATCGCCCAAATTGATCGGCCAATTGTTTTTCGCCTTGCTCGAGCATGAAGTAGCGAAACGATTCCGCTGCGGGTGAGAGCATTTTGGATTGGGTGTGCACCACATTCCAAGCGCGAACCACGGGCGCACCTTCCACATCCAGCAAAGCAATCAAGCCTTGGCTCAACTCCAAGCCGATGGTGTGCAACGACACAAAGCCCAGTCCCAGGCCTGCCATCACGGCTTGTTTGAGGGTTTCGTTGCTGTGCAGTTGCATTTGCAGCCGAGGCTCGACACGCGCCTCTGCGAAGAATTTTTCCATCGCCACGCGGGTGCCTGATCCAGGCTCGCGCACGATGAAGTCGTAAGGGCGCAGGTCCTCCACACTCAAGTGGCCGCGTTGCGCCAAGCGATGCCCTGGGGTGGATACAAACACATGGGGATGGGCCGCAAAAGGCTCAGCACGGGTTTGTAGTTCTTTGGGGGGGCGCCCCATCACCGCAATGTCCACCTCGTTGTTTTGCAGCATTTGCACCAATTGCTCACGGTTGCCCATGGCCAGTTTGAGCTCTACGCCAGGGTGTTTGCTGCGGAATTCGGCCAGCATTTTCATCATGAAGTACTTGGCGGTGCTGACCATGCCGATGGTGAGGATGCCTGTTTCGGCCCTCTGTAGTCTGGCTGCGGCGTCTTCCGCATCTTTCACGGTGGCCAGAATTTTTCGTGCATAGACCAGCATGTATTCGCCAGTGGTGGTCAGGCTCACTTGCTTGCCGCGTCGCTCAAACAGGGGCATGCCCACATGGCCCTCGAGTTCTTTGACCTGCATGGTCACGGCGGGCGGAGTCAGGTGCAGATTTTCAGCTGCACGCACAAAACTCAGGTGGCGGGCCACTTCGTTGAACACACGCAATTGACGGAAGGTGGCATTCTTCATTCAGGTATTTCTTAATTGGATTGCGATAAATATTGAATTTACCTTATTGGTTAAGCTTTTTACAGTCCAGACATTCCCTGACAAACAACCCAACTGGAGACTGAAAATGGACCAAAGCGCACGTTATTCCGACCTGAGCCTCAAGGAAGAGGACCTCATCAAAGGTGGTCGCCACATCCTGGTGGCCTACAAAATGAAGCCCAAATCGGGTTATGGCTACTTGGAAGCTGCAGCGCACTTTGCTGCTGAATCTTCCACCGGCACAAACGTTGAGGTCTCAACCACCGACGACTTCACCAAAGGCCTCGATGCCTTGGTGTACTTCATCGACGAAGCCACCGAAGACATGCGCATCGCGTATCCGATCGACCTGTTCGACCGCAACGTGACCGATGGCCGCATGATGATGGTGTCGTTCCTGACGCTGGTCATTGGTAACAACCAAGGCATGGGCGACATCGAGCACGCCAAGATTCACGACTTCTATGTGCCCGAGCGGGCCATTCAGTTGTTCGACGGCCCTAGCAAAGACATTTCTGACATGTGGCGCATTTTGGGTCGCCCCATCAAGGATGGCGGCTACATTGCCGGCACCATCATCAAGCCCAAGTTGGGCCTGCGCCCCGAGCCCTTTGCGCAAGCCGCTTACCAATTCTGGTTGGGTGGCGACTTCATCAAGAACGACGAGCCTCAGGGCAACCAAGTGTTCTCGCCCATGAAGAAGACCATTCCATTGGTTGTGGACGCCATGAAACGCGCCCAAGATGAAACCGGCCAAGCCAAACTGTTCTCGGCCAACATCACCGCTGACGACCACTATGAGATGTGCGCTCGCGCTGACTTCATCTTGGAAGCCTTCGGGCCTGATGCCGACAAAGTGGCCTTCTTGGTGGATGGCTACGTAGGTGGCCCCGGCATGATCACCACGGCCCGCCGCCAATACCCCAACCAATACCTGCACTACCACCGCGCGGGCCACGGCGCTGTGACCAGCCCAAGCGCCAAGCGCGGCTACACCGCTTTTGTGCTCGCCAAGATGAGCCGCTTGCAAGGAGCGTCCGGCATCCACGTTGGCACCATGGGCTTTGGCAAGATGGAGGGTGAGAACGACGACAAACTCATCGCCTACATGATCGAGCGCGACGAGTGCCAAGGACCTGTCTACTTCCAGAAGTGGTACGGCATGAAGCCCACTACCCCGATCATCTCGGGCGGCATGAACGCGCTGCGTTTGCCAGGTTTCTTCAAGAACTTGGGTCACGGCAACGTGATCAACACGTCTGGTGGCGGCTCATACGGCCACATCGACAGCCCAGCTGCTGGCGCGATTTCTCTGCGTCAGTCGTACGAGTGCTGGAAGTCGGGTGCCGACCCGATCGAGTTCGCCAAAGAGCACAAAGAGTTCGCCCGTGCGTTCGCTTCGTTCCCCGGCGACGCTGACAAGCTCTTCCCAGGCTGGCGCGACAAGTTGTCGGCACACAAGTAAGTCGAGCCTCACGTCCAAAAACAGGAGCCCCTATGACCCGCGAACCCCTGTATCACCCGCAAGGCGATGAGTTGGCTTTGTACGAAGCCGCATATACAGCGCGTTTGCCCGTCATGGTCAAGGGGCCCACGGGCTGCGGTAAATCGCGCTTCGTGGAGCACATGGCCTGGCGCTTGGGCAAGCCGCTCATCACGGTGGCTTGCAACGAGGACATGACGGCCTCCGACTTGGTGGGCCGCTATTTGCTCGACAGTCAGGGCACGCGGTGGGTGGACGGGCCGCTGACCCAAGCGGCCCGCATCGGGGCCATTTGTTATTTGGACGAAGTGGTGGAGGCGCGGCAAGACACCACGGTGGTCATTCATGCGCTGACCGACCACCGCCGCTGTTTGCCTATCGATAAAAAAGCCGAAGTGGTGCAAGCCCACCCAGACTTTCAATTGGTCATCTCGTACAACCCCGGCTACCAAAGCGCGATGAAGGATTTGAAGCCTTCAACCAAACAACGCTTTGTGGCATTTGATTTTGATTACCCCTTGCCCGAGTTGGAAGCTCAAATCGTGGTGAGTGAAACGGGCATCGATACCGCCTCAGCCACACAGTTGGTGCGGATTGCGGGAGCCGCCCGTGCGCTCAAGGGCCACGGCCTGAGCGAAGGCGTGTCCACCCGTTTGCTGGTGTATGCGGC
>JACCDH010192907.1_pt1 | contig 38684 bp, 28 predicted proteins | sample 7442481 | NCBI WGS metagenome assembly JACCDH01 (sample SAMN15323433, study PRJNA562643) | freshwater metagenome | isolation source: river surface water | place: USA:Blue River Watershed | collected 2017-08-15 | reverse complement strand
TGTCTTTTGTTTGAAATCTATTTTCAATAATGCTTACTACCAACCACATACCCGCAATATTAATACCATGTGTGAACATTTGTACTTTAACACCATGAATAGCAAGATCGTTTTGTACAAAAGCTGCCGCACACATCAAACCCATATGGGCAATGGAAGAGTAAGCGATAAAACGTTTGATATTGGTTTGTTGCAAAGCAATAATAGAAGCGTAAATAATACCGATGATTGACAATATGATTACCGCATTAGACCAATAATTAACACCTTCAGGTAATACAGGCATTAACCAACGAAGCACGGCATACAAACCCATTTTTACCATCAATGCACTTAAGAAAATGGTAACACTTGTTGGCGCTTCATCATAAGCATCCGGTTGCCAAGTATGAAAAGGGAAAATAGGCATTTTGATAGCAAAGGCTAAAAAGAACAATACGAATAAGCTTATTTGTTGTGTATTGCTTAAGCTATTACCCACAGCTACTAAGGAATGGTAAGAAAAAGCATCGGCACCTGGTGTTTGTAAACCTAAATAAATTAATCCTGCCAGCATCATTACGCTACCAATGAAGGTATAAATGAAGAATTTGAACGTGACTTTAATTCTATTTTCTCCACCCCAAATGGAAGAAAGAAAATAAATAGGAATCAAGGCTAATTCCCAAAAGAAATAAAAGAGCATTCCATCTGATGCTAAAAACACGCCCATCAAACCGGTTTGTGCAAATAATAACAATCCGTAAAATGAATTCGTTTTGGAAACTTCTTTATTATTAAGATTTAGAAATACAAGAAAACTAACCAAGGCCGTAAGCAAACTTAAAGAGCAGCTCAAACCATCTGCGTGTAAAGCAAATTGAATACCTAAATCAGGCAACCACGCTTGTGAAACATCTAAAGCCCCTTCTGCAATATGCATGGATAGGTATAAGGTAATCAATACTGCTATAGCACTGCTGAGAAGCGCCAATGTTTTTGCTTGCTTGGGCAACATAAAACTCAATAATGCTGCAACAAAAGGAAGAGCCAATAAGCTTATTAAAATCATGACTTATAAAATATGAGAATGTTATAAAATTGTACTTAAAAATCCGATGCTGAGTAATAATATAATACCAAGTACCATTACAAAAATGTAAGAGCCTACAATACCACTTTGCAATAAGCGCACACGAGCACTTAACCATTGTATACTTGTACCTACATTATTTACAAAAGCATCGATACCAGATTTTTCAATTATTTGTTGTAAAAAGATACCTAAGTGATGTAATGGCGTAAGGATTACTGCTTGATACAATTCATCTACATACCATTTGTTTTCTAATATTTTTCCGAAACCTTTAGCTGCTGTGAACTGTGCTTTCTGAGTAGCTTTATAAGCAAGCGCGATCATCACAAGCACTAAACCAACAGAAACACCCATTAATAACCATTCTGTAGTATGGCTTAATTCATGGAGTTCTTTTTCTGTTACTGCTGTAGAAAGAAAATCGTGTAACCAATGTTTTTCTGAAATTACTTTTGGCAATCCTATATAACCGCCAATGATAGAGAATAAAGCTAAAACCATTAATGGAAGCGTCATTGCTTTTGGACTCTCATGTAAGTGATGTGCTTGATGTTCTGTACCTCTAAAAGTTCCTGTAAAGGTTAAGAAATATAAACGGAACATATAAAACGCGGTCATCAAAGCGCCAATTAATAAAGCAACAAACAATAAAGGCTGATGTGCGTATGCATGTGCTAATATTTCATCTTTAGAAAAGAAACCTGCAAAACCAGGGATGCCCGCAATGGCTAAACAACCTATTAAAAAAGTAATTTTTGTAATCGGCATTTTCTTTCCCAAACCACCCATGAAACGAATATCTTGCTCACCACTCATAGCATGTATAACACTACCCGAACCTAAGAATAAAAGAGCTTTAAAAAAGGCGTGGGTAATAACGTGAAACACAGCTGTTGTATATGCGCCCATACCAATAGCAACAAACATAAAACCTAATTGGCTCACCGTAGAATAAGCCAATACTTTTTTAATATCATTTTGTTTGATAGCAATAGACGCTGCTAATAAAGCCGTTGCTAATCCAATCCAAGTTATAAGATCTAAAGCAATAGGTGCAAGATTATATAGTACACTGCTTCTAGCAATCATATAAATACCTGCTGTAACCATGGTAGCTGCATGTATCAATGCAGATACTGGTGTTGGTCCGGCCATTGCATCTGGTAACCAAGTATAAAGTGGAATTTGCGCACTTTTACCCATAGCACCAATAAAGAAACAAATTGCTATTGCCGTATAAATAGTAGTTTGATCTGTACCCATTTTTATAGTATCAAATAACTCTTGATAGCTTAAGGTATGGAAATGATATAAAACTAATAGCATACCCACTAAAAATCCAAGGTCACCAATTCTATTCATGACAAAGGCTTTTTTAGCCGCATCGGTATAAGCATGATTTTTAAACCAAAATCCAATCAATAAATAAGAGCACAATCCAACACCTTCCCATCCAATAAACATTATAATATAATTGGCACCCATTACCAACAACAACATAGAGAATACAAAAAGATTGAGGTAAGCAAAATATTTTACCATACCCTCATCATCATGCATATACGAAGTGGAATACACATGAATTAAAAATCCAATTCCCGTAATGATTAATAAAAAACTAGCCGACAATGCATCTATCTGAAACGCAAAAGGAATATAGAGTGTACCGGATTGAATAAAATCGAAATAATGTTGCACGAAAGGGCCTTGAAAACTTGGCGAAAGCACCTCAGCAAAAACAGCTAATGAAATTACAAAAGAAGCCAGTATCGAAGTAGAACCGATAACACCGGCAAGGGACTTAGGTATTTTATTCCAGCCTAATCCATTGATTAAAAAACCAAGCAATGGAAATAAGGGAATGAGGTAACTATATTGTATCATAAAATTTTCTTTCTAAGAGGTTAATTATAAAAGCTGTATTAATTTTTTAAACGATTTAAAATATTAATATCTACAGAGTTTACTTTTCTATACACCAAAGTGATAATGGCCAATCCTACAGCTACTTCTGCTGCAGCTACAACCATAATGAAAAACACAAAAATTTGTGCATTGCTATTTTCCCAATAATTAGAAAACGCAACCATCAATAGATTGACTGCATTAAGCATTAATTCAATGCACATAAAAATGATAATAGCATTTCTGCGCATCATGGTTCCCATTACGCCAATGCTAAATAAGGCAAGGCTTAAAAAAATATAATATTGAATAGGCATACTTACTTATTTTAATCTTTTTTACCAATTACTACAGCACCTACCATAGCACTTAAAAACAATATACTGCTGATCTCGAAAGGAAATACAAATCGAGTAAATAATACTTGACCCAATTCGCTAATCAATCCGATTGAACTTGTTGTATTAATTGGTGTGGTTGTTAATTGTGTAGTTTTAAAAGCAGCTAATAAAACTAAAAACAAGGTACCTCCTGAAATAATACCAGCAAACTGCAACAATTTACTTTTTTGTGGTTCTACATCGCCATTTAAATTCATAAGCATGATGACGTAGAGAAATAATACCATGATAGCTCCAGCGTATACAATAATATTAACAATGGCTAAGAATTGTGCATTGAGTAAAATATAATGACCAGAAACTGCAAAAAAAGTTATAATCAAAAACAATACACTTGCTACTGGGTTTCTACTAAGTATCACCCCTAAGGCGCCACCAATAGCAATTGCGGATAAGATCCAAAATACAAGTTGATGTGGGTTCATATTAATGCGTTTCGTTTGGATTTGGAATTAATAAATCTTCTTTATTGTAAATAAAGCTCTTGCGAGAATAGTTGGCTTGCGCTACCGTTTCAGAAAGATAAATAGCATCTTTCGGACAAGCCTCTTCGCATAAACCACAGAAAATACAACGCAACATATTGATTTCATATTTTGCTGCATATTTTTCTTCTCTATATAAATGCTCTTCTCCCTTAGTTCTCTCTGCTGCTTCCATAGTAATCGCTTCTGCAGGGCAAGACAAAGCACATAAGCCACAAGCCGTACATCTTTCACGACCTTGCTCGTCTCTATTTAAAATATGTAATCCTCTAAACACCGGACTGAATGGTCGTTGTTGTTCGGGATAACTAATAGTAGCAGGTTTTTTAAAAATATGACCTACGGTAATAAAAAGTCCTTTAATAATAGTAGGAATGTAAAGACGCTCCATGAAGGTCATGGGCTTTCTGTCTACGGCTACTCGCTTATTCGTTAATTCTTGCATAGCTTTTTAATTTAAAACCCAAATAATGATTGCTCCTGTTATAAGCATGTTTACAAGGGCTAATGGAATGAGTGATTTCCAACCTAAATTCATTAATTGATCATATCTAAATCTCGGGATCGTCCAGCGGATGAACATGAAAAATAAAATCATCATGATGGTTTTAGTTAACAACACTAAAACACAAATGATAGAAAAGACTACTGGACTTACATTGCCAGCAACTTGGTCCATAAAAGGAAAGTTGTAACCACCAAAGAATAAAGTAATAAGAATAGCAGAGCTGATAAATAAGTTTACATATTCAGCAAATAAATAAAACCCCAATTTCATAGAAGAATACTCGGTATGATAACCAGCTACTAGTTCACTCTCCGCTTCTGGTAAGTCAAAGGGAGCTCTATTTAATTCTGCAAAAGCACACACTAAAAAGATGATAAAGCCTAAAGGTTGTTTTGCTACATTCCAAGTAAACCATCCGTTTTCCCAAAATCCATGTTGTTGGTTTACAATTTCTGCTAAGCTTAATGTGCCGGTCATCATGAGTAAAGCAATTAAACTAATACCCATAGCTAATTCATAAGAAATAGCTTGAGATGCTGCACGCACACTACCCATTAATGAATACTTATTATTAGAAGCCCATCCACCCAACATGATACCATATACACCAACACTTACTACGCCAAAAACATATAAAATACCAATATTAATATCTGCTACTTGTAAGGCAATAACTCTTCCGCTTTCTAATTCTATACTTGGTCCCCAAGGCACTACAGCGCTTGCCATACAAGCGGTAAGCATGGCTAAAGATGGACCTAATATGAATAGAAAACGATTAGCGTCGTTTGGAATAATTTCTTCTTTGAAGAATAATTTGATACCATCGGCGATAGGTTGCAATAAACCAAAGGGTCCCGCACGGCTTGGTCCTTTTCTATCTTGCATCCAAGCAGCCACTTTACGTTCGCCCCAAGTAGCATAAGTAGCCACACCCAGTGAAGCGCCGAGAATTACAGAAATTAAAATTAATTTTTCTATAATAAAACTCCAATCTATAGACATTAATAACATGTAGTTATAAGTTGTAATTCGTTAATAATTATTTTTTATCAAAATCGCTACTGTGCGCAGGACCAGATAATTTACTCAATTCAATTTCGTTTTTGTTGACACCACTTACATCATGGATATCCATCAAAAGTTTTGGATTTCTACCGATAACTTCTGGTAAGAAATTTTGTGGTTTCAATACTCCTTCGTAGTGGCCTTGTGCAATAACACTATGACGATCAATTTTACTTGGTCCTTCTATAGTCCAATCGCTAGCTTGTTTTTTATCGAAACGACAAGTATTACAAATCCACTCTTCTACTTCACCCCATTTATCTTTTCTTGCTGTTACTCTATAAACCTCATCACCACGCATCCATAATCTTGTTTTACCAGAGCAGGTAGGGCAATCGCGATGCGCATCTACAGGCTTAGTAAACCAAACGCGGTTTTTGAATCGGAAGGTTTTGTCGGTTAATGCACCTACTGGACAAACATCAATAACATTTCCTATAAAATCATTTTCTAAAGCTTTGCCAATACAAGTGCTAATAGCTGCATGATCGCCACGATCTAAAACACCATGTTCGCGTTTGCCAGTCAATTGATCAGCGGTGTATACACAACGATAGCAAAGAATACAACGATTCATGTGCAATTGGATATACGGACCAATATCTTCTTTTTCAAAAGTGCGTCTGTCGTAATCATAGCGCGTACCACTTGCACCATGCTCATAACTTAAGTCTTGCAAATGACATTCGCCTGCTTGGTCACAAACCGGACAATCTAATGGGTGATTGATCAACAACATCTCTACTATACCGGCACGAGCATCTAATACTTTTGGTGAAGTAATATTTTTTACTTCCATACCATCAGATACCGGGGTGCGGCAACTTGCTACTAATTTTGGCATTGGTCTAGGATCTTTTTCAGAACCTTTAGAAACTTCTACCAAACAAGTACGGCATTTACCACCACTACCTTCTAACTTGCTATAATAACACATAGCCGGCGGTGTAACTTCGCCTCCAATTTGACGCGCAGCTTGAAGAATCGTTGTACCAGGTGCAACGGCTACAGTTATGTTATCAATGGTTACTTTAATTTGCTCACTCATGTTTTATATTTTTTCGACAAAGCGATGAATTATATTTTATACGGTTGGTACATGTATTGGATCTGCATAATGTGCTAATCCATAATTTCTTGTTTGCGCTTCTTCTGGATGATTGATATGCCATTCAAACTCATCTCTAAAATGACGAATAGCAGCAGCCACAGGCCATGCAGCAGCATCGCCAAGCGGACAAATAGTATTACCTTCAATTTTGCGTTGTACATCCCACAATAAATCGATATCACTCATTTTACCATGGCCGTATTCAATGCTCTTTAAGATTTTGTACATCCATCCTGTTCCTTCTCTACATGGACTACATTGTCCGCAGCTCTCATGATTATAAAAACGAGCAAGGCTCATGGTATGACGTACGATACATTGCGTTTCATCTAATACAATAAAACCACCAGAACCCATCATAGAACCTGTTGCAAAGCCTCCATCAGCAAGGCTTTCATAGTTCATCATACGGGATTCGCCCTTAGCTGTTTTCAACAATAAGTTAGCAGGTAAGATAGGAACAGAAGAACCGCCTGGAATACAAGCTTTTAATTTTTTTCCGTTTGGAATGCCACCACAATAAGCATCGCTGTAAATAAACTCTTCTACAGAAATGGTCATGTCTATTTCATAAACGCCTGGTTTATTTACATTACCACAAACTGAAAGTAATTTTGTACCCGTAGATTTGCCTACACCTATTTTTGCATATTCATCTCCACCCATATTGATAATTGGAACAACAGCGGCAAGTGTTTCTACATTGTTTACTACGGTTGGTCGCATCCATAAACCTTGAATCGCTGGGAATGGCGGTTTGATACGCGGATTGCCTCGTTTACCTTCTAAGCTTTCTATCAAAGCTGTTTCCTCTCCGCAGATATAAGCACCCGCTCCACGTTGCACATAAATTTCGCAATCAAAACCAGTGCCCAAAATATTTTTTCCTAACCAGCCATTTGCTTTAGCTTCTGCAATAGCTTGCTCTAAAATATCTGGTATCCATGCATATTCGCCACGGATATAGATATACGTTGCATTAGATCCTAATGCATAAGAAGAAACAATTAATCCTTCAATTAATAAATGAGGAAGAAACTCCATCAAGTAGCGATCCTTAAAGGTGCCCGGCTCAGATTCATCGGCATTACAAACCAAATGACGAGGAACGCCTTCTGGTTTTGCCAAAAAACTCCATTTCATTCCCGTAGGGAAACCCGCACCACCACGACCTCTCAAGCCACTTTTCTTAACCTCTTCTACAATTTCATCTGGGCTCATTTTAAGTGCTTTCTCCACACTTCTATAACCACCCTCACGTCGATACACATCATATAATCTGATGTTTTCTACTTTCGATTTTTCTAATAAAAGTTGTATTCCCATTAATTATTTTTTAATGCTTGTTATAGTAATCTACAATGTCTAAAAGTTCTTTATTTAAATGGTCTTTTTTCCTAAATCTTGGAATAATATAAGTAATTAAAGCTGCAGAGTTAAGTAAAAAAAACGCTTGAGCTTTTTGAATTTTATTATCACTATCTGAAGGATCAATTCTTCTTTGATTAGGTACGTATGCGAACACATAAATATCAGCTAGCAAAGAAAGAGACAATAACGAATAGTTGATCAATTTATTTACACGAACATGGTTTTGATATTTGGTATATTTATCTTTTGCAATTGTGTTGTCATTAAAAAAAGAACCCAATTGCATAGTATTTGCAATTAGTTTATTGTTGTTGTCTTGTTCAAAAAAGCTCTGCTTGAGGAAAGAACTCGAGGTTTTTAAAAGAGCGCTATGAGCATGATTATCTCTAGAGAAAAATGCATTACTTACCTTAATTTTTTTGGAGTAAATATCTATGTTGTTTTCATAAATGTTTACCTTCCCTTTGACATACCTATAAGCATAATCTTTAAAATTAGAAGTCTTATAAATTTCTTTATAAAATACCTGATTTTGTTGAAAAGCAACAACATCTTCCTTGAACACCTGATTATTAATTTTGAAACTTTGAAAATTAGCAGATTCAAGAGAAGTTCCAATTCTTGCTTCTATTTTCTTTCCGCTTTCTAAAACAACAAAATCTAATTTATCAGAATCTACAACTTGTTTTTCAGTACTTGTTAATTTAATTAGAGAAGAGTCTTCTGTTTTTTTGTTTTCCAACAACAAACTAGATTGTGAAAAGTTATTATCTATGTATGTTTGAATAGCTTGGTATTTTAAATTTATTTTACTGGCTTTATGCGTTAATAAATAAACAGGTACATAAAAAACACCCAAAGTTGCATTTACAGTGAATATCGTAGAAATAGTTTTATTTTTAGATTGCGTAAGTGGTATTGAAGCGATCCATGCACCAAGTACAATCCATTTGTCTCTTTCTGATTTTCTTCGAACTTCATTATATTTTTTTAATAAATCCATTGACGGCTTGTAATCTTTTAAATACAATTCTAAAACATCGTTTTTTCTTATACTAACTAATTTATTCTCCTTAACATCTGGCTTTTGGAAATAGTATTCTAGAGTATACTCAGTTGTTGAGCTACCTTTACTGTCAACAGATCTAGACACATCATAGTGGGAGTATATATTAAAAGGTCCCCTGTAAATTCTCTTAGCAAATGCAGAATAACCAAATGAATTATAGTTTTCAATGTTTTTATAGTAAATAGAGTTAATTTGAAAAGCATTTATATTTTTTGCTTTAAATTTTTCTTTACCAATTTTAAATTTTGTGGTTAGACCAAAACTTAGATAGGTATCGTCTTCTATTAAATCAGTTCTATTGGGTAAAATAATTTCTGTACTATCTTTTAATTGAATAAAATTATTTTTATTAGGTTCTGAAGCATCGTGCGAAGCAGATATTCTTATAATTGCCGGTTTAGGTCCTGCACAAGACGACAGGATAAGCAAAATTATTAGTCCATTTAAAATTTTATTCATTTAAAATATAAGTTTTAATAGCTGAGTTATTAATTACTATTTCTTAATTCTTCAATTATTTGATCCACTTTTTCTTTGGTCAAAAACTCTTTGTAGTGTTTGCCTAATTGCATCATAGGCGCATATCCACAAGCACCTAAACATTCTACCGGTTTTAAAGTAAATAAACCATCTGCAGTTGTTTGACCCGCTTCAATACCTAATTTTTCTTTGATATAGGCTATGATTTCATCGCTACCATTTAACATGCAAGGTCCGGTTTGGCAAACTTCGAAAACGTGCTTGCCCACGGGCTTCATGTGAAACATCGAGTAAAAAGAAGCTACTTCATATACTTCAATAGGTTTGATGCTTAGTATAGCAGCTATATAATCCATAGTTTCGGTATCCAACCATCCACCAAAAGTTTCTTGTGCCAAATGAAGCAAAGGTATTAGCGCACTTTTTTGTTTCCCTTCTGGGTAACGTGCTATGATAGCTTGTACTTGATTTAATTGTTCTGCTGAAAATTGTTTCATACGTTTTTTAATATCTTAATTATGCATCTAATTCTCCGGCAATGAGGTTCAAACTACTCATCGTTACTACCGCATCACTCAATAAACTTCCTTGAATGATTTCTGGATAGGCTTGGTAGTAAATAAAGCAAGGTCTTCTGAAATGCAAGCGATAAGGGGTTCTACCGCCATCACTGATTAAATAATAACCTACTTCACCGTTACCACCTTCTACTGCTGAATAAATTTCACCTGGTAAAACTTCAATCTCACCCATCACCATTTTGAAATGGAAAATAAGTGCTTCCATTTTGGTATACACATCTTCTTTAGGTGGTAAATGGTATTTGTCTGCTTCTGGAGCATAGAAAACTTCTTTCTGACTTGGATCTGCAGCTTCTAGGGCAGCAATTTTTTCGAGTGCTTGCTTAATAATACTTACACTTTCCCAAATTTCTTGGTTACGCACTAAGAAACGATCATACACATCGCCGGTAGTACCTACTGGAATTTTGAAATCAAAATCTTCGTAAGAACTGTAAGGTTGCGCAACGCGCACATCATAATCCACTCCAGCTGCACGTAAATTAGGTCCTGTAAAGCTGTAATTCAAAGCTCTTTCTGCACTAATACCGCCAACACCCATGGTGCGCTCCATAAAAATTCGATTGCGGGTAAGCAAAGATTCGAATTCTTTCATACCTCTTGGAAAGGCTTCTAAAAATTTATTGATTTTATCGAAAGCTTCTTGAGGGAAATTACGTTCGAAACCTCCGAAACGACCAATATTAGTTGTAAGACGAGAACCGCAAACAGCTTCAAAAATCTCATAAATATGTTCTCTAAATTCAAATACATAAACGAAGCTGGTTAAAGCTCCGGTATCTACACCAATAACCGAATTGCAGACTAAATGATCGGCAATGCGAGACAATTCCATGATGATAACGCGTAAATAATCGACACGCTTAGGTGTTTTAATACCCAACAAACGCTCTACGGTAATATGCCATCCCATATTGTTAATAGGAGAAGAGCAATAATTTAATCGATCGGTAAGTGGAGTGATTTGGTAATATGGTCTACGTTCTGCAATTTTTTCAAATGCTCTATGGATATATCCAACCGTTGGTACAGCGCTAACGATGCGCTCGCCATCCATTTCCAAAATATTTTGAAATACCCCGTGGGTAGCTGGGTGGGTAGGACCCAAATTGAGGGTAGTGGTTTGTTTTTGAATTGAAGCTTCGTCTAAATGTATATGTGCTGACATGGTAATTTTTTCTTTATTGATTAACAAATCGTTCCTCCACGACCAAACATTTCATCATCTTTGTCAATACGCGTAGGATCTTCCATTGGATATTCTTTGCGCATAGGGAAATAATCCATTTCATCTACGTTTAAAATACGCTTCAAATTAGGATGCCCTACAAAATCTACACCGTAAAAGTCGAAAGTTTCGCGCTCCATCCAGTTGGCACCAGAAAAAAGCTTAGACGCTGTAAACACTTTAGGCGCTGCTACTGGCACATACAATTTTATGCGTAAACGCCTGTTCAAATGAAGGCTGTGTAAGTGATATACTACACAAAGCTCTTCGTTTGTTCTATTGGGATAATGTACCGCGGTTAAATCTGTTAGAAAGCGAAATTGTAAATCTTCGCTATCGAATAAGAATTGCAATACTTTTAAATTAGAGGCAGCAGGTATTGTTATAGCACTAATGCCATGTGCGGTATCGCATTCACTTAGTTGGCCTGCAAATGCAGCTTCTAATGTTTCAATAATTTGTTCGTGTGTCATATACTATTGAATTCCGTAGCTTTCTAAAAGTCCTTTATATTGTTCGCTATTTCTGCGGCGTAAGCTCTCTTGTCCCACTAATTCTTGAATTTTCATAATGCCATCAATAATAGCTTCTGGTCTAGGCGGGCAACCTGGTACGTATACGTCTACTGGTATTACTTGGTCGATACCTTGCAGTACAGAATAGCTATCAAAAATACCACCACTAGAGGCACAAGCACCTACTGCCAAAACCCAACGTGGTTCTGCCATTTGAAGATATACCTGGCGTAAGATAGGAGCCATTTTTTTAGAAATCGTACCCATTACCATTAATAAATCGCATTGACGTGGACTAAAGCCTAAGCGCTCCGAGCCAAAACGAGCTAAATCATAGTGGGCAGCCATAGTGGCCATAAATTCAATACCACAACAAGAGGTAGCAAAAGGTAAAGGCCAAATAGAATTTTTTCTAGCTAAGCCAATTACATTATTTAATGAAGTTGCAAAAAAACCTTCGCCAGAGTGGCCTTCTGGTAAATCAACCATTTTAAGGTTGGTATTATATTGAACTGGACGCATATTGAAATTTTAAATTGTTGTTTCTAAAACTAGTTTTTTATAAAAATGTTTATTCTTCCCAATCTAAAGCGCCTCTTTTACGGATATAGATAAATCCTACTAAAAAGAAAGCTACAAACATCAAAACAGCTAAAAATCCTTCTTTTCCAAGCGCTTTGAAATTAACTGCATAGGGATAGAAGAAAATAACTTCCACATCAAATAAAACGAATAAAATGGCTACTAAAAAGTACTTAATCGCCATTGGCTGACGTGCATTACCAACGGATTCGATACCACTTTCAAAATTGGCTAACTTATCGCTAGTGCGGCGTTTAGGTCCTAACAAGTGGGTAACACTCATCATAAATGCCACAAAGCCTATAGCTACAACCAATTGAATTACTATGGGTAAATAATTAATGGAGGTATTAGCAGTACTATTTAATAAAACAGAAAGCATTTTAATTAGAATTTTAGGTTATGATAATTTGCCCGACAAAGTTAAGCCTCGTAAAGGAATTTACAAGGTTATTTTGAAGTATTTGGAAAGATTTTTAAAAAATGAGGAGGATTAGAAAATCCCCATTTATGCAAGATAAAATTAAGCCCTCCTTTGAGACCTAATCTTGAGTAGTTCTTCTGCAAAATATATTTAATTGGACGTCAAACTGCGTATGTTTAGAGTTGATGTAAAATGGTGTTGGATAAACATTACAAGCTTCTTTTATATACACATAAAAGCCCGCCTTTTGCACCATATCCAAAATAGCTATTAATTCATTTGTCTGAGAGAAACTGCCATGATATTCGATAAAAAGTGTGGCAATTTTGTCCATATATTCTTCAATATTCTTTAACACTTCAAATTCCGCACCTTCAATATCCAACTTTAAAAAATCAACTGGATCTTGTAAATAGTCAATTAACGAATATGCTTTCACCAAGATACCCTCCTCGGCGCCTTCACTAATCTTGCTATCCATCCCTCCTTGAGCAATAAATTTCAATTGTGTATTTTCTTTCCACACAGCCGCTTCTACCAAATCTACCTGCTTTAAATTATTAACAATACAGTTCTTGGTGAGCAATTCAAAATTATGTCTATCTGGCTCAAATGCTGTAATGTGGGCACTTGGACAAATACTTTTAAAATACAAAACACTAAGTCCAATATTAGCCCCACAGTCAATAATACGGGCATTAGATGCCAAGTTTACCTTATAGATTTCATCAACTAAAACTTCTTGTAAACCATGATATAATTGTTGAGCTTGTGTATAATACAAATCACCTATTTTGCTTCGGTGTACTTTCAAATGATCTGACTTATCGTGCTTTAATTTTTTGATAGAGAACCAAGTTAAACCGGCAATTTGTTGTTGTTGTTTTTTTAAATTAAATTTGTTCCATCGATACAAAACTGCATCAAACAACGGTTTTAAAAGGGTTTTCATAAATTTATATATTTAAATATCAATGCTTGAACAAAAAAATTGTGAAATCTCCATTTGTATTGGCACCTACAATCGAATCGACTATTTAAAGCGACTTTTAGATAGCATAGCTATACAAAAGTATAAAAATTTCGAGGTTATTATAACAGATGATTCTTCTAATGATAGCATTGAACAATATTTAAAAACAATACATGTATCGTTTCCTATACAGTATATCCGCAATAAAGAAACGCTTGGCACACCTAAAAATTGGACAGCAGGCATACCGTATGCCTCCGGACAGTGGATTAAAGTAATGCATGATGATGATTATTTTTCAGATGCAGATAGTTTAAATGCCTTTGCTAATGCCATAGATGATGAAAAAGAAGTAATTTTTTCGGGCTATAATGCCTATTTTGAATCAACAAAGCATTATCTCAACAAAACCATTGATGAGAGAAGCTTTCAAAAGATTAAGAAAAATCCATTTCTGTTGTTGGCAGAAAATAAAATTGGAAACCCCTCTGTTGTATTATTCAAAAACAATAGCAATGAATGGTACAATCCAGCCTATAAATGGCTTGTAGATATTGAAGGTTATATTAGAATGTTACAAAACACAAGTTGCGGGTATATAGACAAGCCATTAATTAATATGAGTTATAACGATTCTCAAGTAACCAATACTTGTTTCAGAAACCCGTCTATAGAAGTGTATGAATGGTTATTTTTATATCAACAATATAAAGCTACTTCCACCAAATCAATATTAGTTTATGATGCTTGGTGGCGGATGATTAGAAATTTAAAAATTGTTACTGTAGCAGAATTGCAATCCTATTCAAGATCTTTACCCATTCCAGTTTTTTTAAGTAAAATTATCGTCTTTCAATGCGCCATTCCGCGTGGCATTTTATCTATTGGCATATGTTCTAAATTATTCATGTTTTTTTCCTACTTAACGAATCGACATGAGTAAGCAATTATCTATAATCATTATAAATTATAATACACTAGCACTGACAAAGCAGTGTATCGCTTCTATTTTCAAGTACTGCGATGAATCACTATTTGAATTAATAGTAGTAGATAATGCATCTACAAAGGAAGACCCTACAGTATTATTACAAGATTTTCCTTCTATCAAACTTATAATCAATAAGAGCAATAATGGTTTTGCAGGGGGCAACAATCTCGGCATTGCCCATGCAAGCTCGCCGCATATTTTATTACTCAACTCCGATACCTATTTTAAAGAAGAGAGCATTTCAAAAGCACTCAATACTTTACAAGAAAATGCTAAAATTGGTGTCGTTAGTGTGCAATTAGTTTATGAAAATGGTGCCTATCAAAATAATGCGCGATCTTTTCGATCTATAACCAAGGAATGCTTAGAAATCAATCGCTATTTACTTGCCCTTTTACCTTACAAAATTCGATCACAATATATGCTTAATCAGTTCTTTAGAGGTGATTATGATACGCCTTGCGATTGGGTTTCGGGTGCTTATTTTATGTTTAGGAAAAAGGACTTGTATCTATTGAAAAACCATCAACTAGATGACCGTTTTTTCATGTATGGCGAGGATCATTTATGGTGCTACCAATTTAAAAAAGCTGGTCTATCTACCTATTATTTATCCTCTCCAAAAGTGGTGCATATAGCCAATGCAAGTACAGATAGTGCTAAATTAATGCAGCTTCAAACAACAATGCTTCAACATGAATTAATTATATTTAACGAGATTAATAAGTCATTAATCAAACAAATTGTATTTAAAGTGCTTTTTTCAGTAAAGGTAAAAGTGCGTGAGTTTTTGAAAAACTATTTTAAATAAACTATGGGCATCGTAGTAAGACAATCCATAAAAACAACGATAGTCACCCTTTTTGGAGCGGTGCTAGGCGCTATAATTGTATTGGCTTCTACCTATTTACTGCCTGTTCAATATTATGGTTTTATAAAAAACATAACCAATCAGGCACTTACTTTTTCTTATTTTTTATTAATGGGTGTTCCTTCTACTTTAATAGTTTATATACACAAATTCCAAGAAGAACCAATAAAGAAAAAAACACTTGTAGGGTTCAGTTTTTTAATACCCATTTTAACCTGTTCTATTTTTTTTATTGTTTACACCTTTTTACATGATTCCATCATCAACCATTATCAACCTATAGACAGGTCAATAAATGAGCAGTACTTCTATTTATTACCCATCTTTGTATTACTCCTTAGTCTTGTTACACTATTTGAATCCTATTTAAACTCACAGATGCGTGTTGCATTAAGTTCATTTATGCAAGCCATTCTAATTCGAGTATTAACGCTAATCTTATTAGTTTTAGCCGGATATAAAATAATTAGTATAAGCACTTTTTTTTACGGAATGGTATTAATGTATGGCATTCCGATACTAGCCATGTGGTGGATTGCCAAATACAAAACGACCAATTTTCAAATAGCCTTCAATTGGCGTGTGTTTAATAAAATTGAGCGAAAAAAATTATTACATTTCACCTGGTACCATTTATTGTTAAGCGCATCACTAACCTTATTGGGCACCTTAGACGCCAATATGCTGGCCTTTTATTCGCATCAAGGTGTTAGCGATGTGGGTATTTATGCTAATGCGGTTTTTATTATTAGCCTATTTATCATTCCGTACAGAGCTATGACTGCTGCATCTTTCCCTATTCTTACTCAAGCCTATCATGAAAATGATATGATAAAAGTTAAAGATGTTTATTATAGAGCAAGCAACAATATATTATTTGCAACAGTGGCCATGGGCATTTTAATAGCACTTAACCTAGATAATGCCGTTGCTATTTTACCACCGGCATATTCGGCTCTAAAACCCTTGGTATTAATTTTAATGCTTGGGCGTTTAGTAGATATGGCTACGGGATTGAATAGTGAAATAATGAGTATTTCTAAACATTACAAGTCGTTTTTCCTACTTTCTTTAGCCTTAGTACTCATGATCTTGATATTTAATAGAATATGTATTCCTTTATATGGTGTATATGGAGCTGCTTGGGCCACCAGCATTGCCTTGTGTATTTTTAATATAGGTAAATATCTGCTCGTGAAACGTAAATTACAGTTAGTGCCTTTTACAAAAAATAGTTTTTTAACCATACTAATTGGAATACTAATAGTAGTTGTTTTTCAATTTATACCTACCATTGGCAATGTTTATATTGATTTATTACTAAGAAGTTTAATAGGTATAACACTGTTCTTAGCTATCGTATTAAAGTACAAACTTGTTTCAGATGTCAATGACTTTGTAACTAAAGTAAAATCCTCTCGTCGTTTGTTTTAACATTTTGGCTAAGAATTGGCGCTAATTCCCAACATTTTAGAGCAATTTATTGTCTATTTTTGTGGATAGACTAACCAATTGTTTTACCACAGCCTATATTTATCATAATTTGATTATTGACCAATGAATATATTTAAACGAATACTACTTAGCTTTTCATTACTTCTTTCTTGTATCCTAACAAGTAATATCGCTAAAGGCTCCCACTTCTATGGGGCTGATTTTTATTATACCCATGTGATTGGCAATACCTATAAAGTATACTTAGTTGTTTATGGAGATTGCTCAGGAACAGCTTTTCCTACTTTTCCTGGTTCAATACCACAAGTAATAGTATATAATAATGGAAATCCTTACGACACTTTAAGCCTTTCAATTCAAACAGGTTCGAATGTGGAGGTAACACCTGTATGCAATAACCAAATAAACAATACCGTTTGTTCTAACCCACTAAGCACCATACCAGGTGTAAAACGATATATTTATGCCGCTAACGTTACATTAAATGCACTTTCTGCTAATTGGATTTTTCAATTTAATGGGGCAATGGGCAGTAGTTCTGCAGGAAGGAGCAATAGCATTACTAATATTACTATAGGCCCTACTGGCAGCATTATGTCGTTAATAGCAACGTTAAATAACCTAAGTGGACCAAATTCATCTCCGGTATATACAACAATCCCTACTCCATTTTTCTGTATCAATAAAGCTGCTGCCTATAATCCAGGAGCCATAGACCCTAATACCGACTCACTCAATTTTAGTTTGGTGACGGGCATTGAACCTGGGGGTACCGTAACCTATGTAGCGCCTTATAATGGAACATCGCCATTAGCCACAACAGCGGGCACCTTTAACTTTAACAATACCAATGGACAGTTAAATTTTACTCCTAATGCCGTTCAAAGAAGTTTAGTAGTAGGCATGGTTGAAGAATACAAAAATGGTGTGTTAGTGGGCACCAGTATGCGCGAAATGACCTTTGTAGTTATTAATAACTGCAATAATAATCCGCCTAACGGTAATATTTCCAACAACTCCTCTGGCTCAACTTTAATAGATACCACTACTTTAAAAATTTGTAAAAGCAATGGTACATTAAGCTTTAATATTAACCCAACAGATATCGATGGTAATACCATAAATATGGTTGCTAATGGTATTCCTACAGGTGCTACATTTGCTATTAATAATAATAATACTACTAATCCTATAGGTGCCTTTAGCTGGAACTTATCTACTGCAACACCAGGTACTTATACTTTTTTTATTACCTATGAAGATAACGGCTGTCCTTTAGTAAGTAAACAAACAAAAGCCTATACCATAATTATTTTACCTAATCCAAGTAGCGCTGTAAGTATCGTGGTACAACCTATTTGTTCTCAAAAAGGCCAAATTAAAATAATACCAAGTGGCGGTACTGCTCCACTAACCGTAAAAATATTGCAAGGTGCTACAACAATTTTTACACAAAACAATGCCACTGGTAATATATTCGACAGTTTGTTTTATAACCCAGGAGGCTATATTATACGCACGAGTGATACTAATAATTGTTTTAGGGATACTACGGTGGTTTTAAATACGCCTACTACAATTTTACCCAACATTACCAAATTGGCGCCAAATTGTTATAATGGAAATAATGGTAGTATAACTATCACGAATGTAATTGGAGCAGTAAGCCCTATTCAATATGCTATTGGAACCGGTGCCTATGGAAGTAGTAATGTCTTTAATAATTTAACTCCAGGTACTTATACCATTCATGTAAAAGACGCTAATAATTGTATAAGAGATACCAATGTTGTTATACCTAATACCACACCAATAGGCGGTAATATTGTTTATACAAAACCCCCATGCAATGCATTTCAAAATGGAGCTATTGCTATTGTAGCTTTTAATGGAACATCTCCTTATCAATACGCAATTGGATCTGGCCCTTACAGCGCTAATAATATTTTCACTAATTTATATTCAGGTACTTATGTGCTTCACATTAAAGACTCTGTTAATTGTATCCGTGATACTACCGTTACATTAATGGATTCCATTAATGTACATGCTACGGTTACTACTACTAATAATCTTTGTTTTGGACAAAGTTTAGGAACTGTAACAATTATTGGCAATAGCGGCACGAGTCCTTATACTTATGCTTTGGGAAGTGGCATTTTTACGCCGGCTACCACCTATGTAAATTTAAGCGCCAACACGTTTTTGTTTCGTGTAAAAGATGTAAATGGTTGTTACTTAGACACGCTGATTACAATTACGCAACCTAATCCTATAGTGAACACAATAACGGTCACACCTATTTCGTGTTTTGGATTAAGCAATGGAAGTATTGTGATTAACACCACCGGTGGCACACCTAATTACCAATATGCGCTTAATCAAAACGCATGGGGAAGTAATAGTACATTTAATAATTTGGGCATTGGCACCTATGCTATTCATGTAAAAGACACCAATAATTGTACTAAGGATACTTCGGTGACCATCACTCAGCCTAGCAAACTCGGCATAACCGTTTCCTTTACTAAACCACTTTGTTTTGGCGAAAACTCAGGTACAATTACTATAGGTGGCACAGGAGGAACAACAGCTTATACCTATGCTATTGGAAGCGGTGCTTATACTAGCAACCCTTTATTTACTGGAATTAATGCAGGTACTTATACCTTATTTGTAAAAGATGCAAACAACTGTATAAAAGATACTACCATTACCATCACACAACCTACTGCATTAAAAATCAACGCAAGTGTTATTAAGAATATTTGTGCCTCTACTAATACTGGCAAAATTACTTTGTTTGCAAACGGTGGGACACCTACTTATCAATTTGCTATTGGCACTGGAGCATATAGTAGTAATGCTCAATTTAATAATTTAGCTGCAGGCACTTATACGCTATATGTAAAAGATGCAAACAACTGTATAAAAGATACGGTGATTACTATTCAAGATTCAATAATAGTAGGCGTTACACTAAATGCAACAAATATTTCATGTAATGGATTAAGCAATGGCAGTATTGTTGTCAATGGCAATGCAGGTATTAGTCCTTATACCTATGCAATTAATACAAGCGCTTATACCTTAAACAATTCTTTTTCTAACTTAAGCAGTGGCACCTTTACTGTATATGTAAAAGATATTAACGGATGTATTAAAGATACTACAGTTGCCATCTCAGCACCTCCCCCAGTAGGTATTCAAGTTACTTTTTTGAATCCACTTTGTAATGGAGGCAATACGGGTAGTATAACAGTAAATGGTAATGGAGGAACTCCTTCTTACAGTTATGCATACAATACTAATGCTTTTGGACCTGCTGGTAATTTTAGTGCTTTACTTGCTGGCACTTATATTGTAAAAGTAGTAGACTCTAAAGGCTGTATAAAAGATACTACTGTCAGCTTAATGAATCCAAGTCCTGTTCAAATTTCCTTAAGTACAACACCCGTTTTATGTTTTGGCGACAATTCGGGTACAATTACTGTCACTGCATCTGGAGGTACACCCGCTTATACCTATGCTTTTGATGCCAATCCTTATCAATCTAGTAATATACTTACTGGTATAAATGCAGGAACACATATCGTATATGTAAGCGATAACAACAACTGTATTAAAGACACTACGATTAGCATAACACAACCTACTGAAATAAAAATTATTAATGCCCCTATCACCAATGCTACCTGTCCTGGTTTTACAGATGGCGTAGCGAGTATTAACGGTACGGGAGGCACACCACCTTATACCTATTCAATCGATGGTGCCAATTTCGTGTCTAATAGTGTATTTACAAACATAGGTGCGGGCACTTACACCTTAAGTATCAAAGATGCAAATGGATGTATTAAAGACACAACAATTACCCTTACAGAATTACCACCATTAACATTCCCAAATGTTAATATCACACCTGTATCATGCTATGGTTTTAAAGACGGAAATGTAACCATAGCAGCTAGCGGTGGACAACCAAGTTATCAGTATCTTATGTTACCAGCTACTACTTATAGTGCACAAAACAGTTTTAACAACTTAAGTACTGGCGCTTATACCATTAAAGTAAAAGACAGTAAAAATTGTATAAAAGATACAATAATACAAATCCCTAGTCCAGACTCTTTACAAATCAACTTACAGGTAACTAATAATAATTGTGTAGGCAATGCCAATGCAAGTATTGTGAGTTTCGTACAAGGCGGCACTCAACCATACAGTTATACTTGGAATCCATTTTCAAATGATCCATCTATTTTTAATTTAGCCAATGGTGTTTACGTGCTTTACATCCAAGACGCTAACAACTGTAAAGATACGGCTACAGCTACCATACGATTTGATAATTGCTGTGTACCTTTTATACCTAATGCATTTACACCTAATAATGATGGAAATAATGATCGATTTAGAATTAAATTTTTAGGTGATATTACTTTAGAACGTTTCTCTATTTATAATCGTTGGGGACAAGAAGTGTTTTTCACAAAAAATCCTAGCGATTCGTGGGATGGTACCTACAATGATATGCCTCAAGCAAGTGGCACCTTCTATTATTATATCAAAGGCACCTGTGGCAATACCAGCCCAACACCTTTAGAATTAAAAGGAGACGTAACATTGGTGAGATAAATGCAATATTGAACTATAATCATAGTAAGAATTAAGAAAATTACTTTACTTTTGCAACCACTTAAAAGAACAATTTTATGCAATACAGAGAAATCGTAGCCATTACAGGATTAGGTGGTTTATATCAATTATTGACTACAAAAAGCGATGGCGCTATCGTGAAAAGCTTAGCGGATAATAGTACTAAATTTATTTCTGCTAGACTTCATAATGTAACTCCATTAGATAGTATTGAAATCTATACTATCGAAGAGAATATTCGTTTAAGTGAGTTGTTTACACAAATGAAAGAACAAGAGGCTAGCAAACCCCTTGTAGATCATAAAAAAGCAAGTAACGATGAAATTAAAAAATACATTTCATCTGTATATCCTAATATTGATTTAGAGAGAGTTTATATCAGCGACATGAAAAAAATGTTGAAATGGTATGAAATTTTAAAAGCTAGCGATTTATTAAACTTTGAAGCTAGTAATGAAGAAGTAGCTAATACAATTGAAACTGCACCTGTAGAAGAAGCCGTTGCAGAAAAGCCAGCTAAAAAAGCGAGAGCAAAAAAGGCAGTAGCAGAAGGCGATGAAGCTATAGAGAAACCAGCTAAAAAAACGGCTGCTAAAAAGAAAAAAGAAGACTAATCAAAATCCATCAATAAAAAGCCGCAATGTATATTGCGGCTTTTTTGATTTTTAAAAATTGTAAATTTGCATTATGTCATTCCACTTCATAAAATACTACCTTTTAATTTTTACTTTTCTAACTAGCCTATGCTGCACTCCGCTTTATGCTAAAAAACGCTATCCAAAATATGAGTTTAGAGCTGCTTGGATCGCTACCGTATCCAATATAGATTGGCCTTCTAAACCTGGATTAAGTTCCCAACAGCAAAAAAGTGAATTTATAAAACGATTAGACCAATTAGTGCAATTAGGCTGCAATGTAGCCATAGTGCAAATTAGACCAGCTGCTGATGCCTTTTACCCAAGTAGTTATGAGCCTTGGTCGCGTTTTCTGAGTGGTAAAATTGGCCAAGCACCTACTCCTTATTACGATGCATTAGCCTTTATGATTGAAGAAACACACAAACGTAATATAGAATTTCATGCATGGTTTAATCCTTATAGAGCCTTGACCGATGCTACAAAAAATGCAAACCCGGCAACCCATGCTACAAAACAACACAAGGATTGGGTAGTTCATTATGGTGGTAAATCATATTTTAATCCGGGCCTACCCCAAGTACGCAATTATATACAAGATGTTATATTAGAAGTAGTCCGTAAATATGATATTGATGCCGTGCATTTAGATGATTATTTTTATCCCTATCGAATAGCGAATGTGGCATTTAACGATGCTGTTGCGTTTAACAACTACAATCCAGAACAGCTTTCTAGAGAAGATTGGCGCCGTCAAAATGTGACCACATTTATTAAATCTCTTAATAAAGAAATCAAAAAAATTAAACCCTATTGCAAATTGGGTATTAGTCCATTTGGAGTGTGGAGAAACGCTTCTGTTGATCCAGAGGGGTCGGCAACAAAAGGCGGACAAACTTGCTTTGATGATTTATATGCCGATATTCGTTTATGGATGGAGAAAGAATGGATAGACTATGCCTTACCACAATTGTATTGGGAAATACATCATAAAGCTGCTGCTTTTGAGGTATTGTTACCCTGGTGGGAAACGCACAAATACCAGCGCCATATGTATTACGGATTAGGGGTTTACAGAATGGTTAATGGAAAGGGAGTTTGGGCATCAGAAGAGGAATTAAAAAATGAAATTGAGCTAATTCGTATACAAACGAATAAAGGTGGTTTTTCTTTTTATAGCCTTTCTTGTTTTGACAAATTAAATCCAAACCTAGTTAATGTAATAGCCCAAAAAGCTAATCCGAGTATAGCCTTTGTTCCTTCCATGCCTTGGCTCGATCAGGTGGCACCTGATGCGCCTATCCTAAAAAAATCAAGTGAAATAAATCATAGTAAACTTATTGCATGGGAGCACACCAATCCTTCTAAAGAATTCATTCGTTATGCCGTATATCGATTTAATAAGAATGAGCCTATAACTATTCAAGACAATGAACATATTATAGCCATAACCAAAGAAAAAGAATTTAGAGACGAGTTTATAAATGATGATAGCTTTGTTTACTGCGTAACCGCATTAGACAGAAACTGGAATGAAAGTAAAGCAAGTAATCTGTCTTGGTAATTATAGTTTAACATTTCTACAATAAAATTTTACCCTAACTTTATTTCAAATCAAAAGATATGAAATTCAGATATTTTTTAGTGTTTGTTTGTTGTATTGGTATTTTTTCTTGCAGAAAAGAAGAGTTAATTGCCGGTAAAGGAGGTAGTGCTAGTTTATCCATAATTCCTCAACATCATGGATTAAACATACCTAACAGCAAAGTGTATATCAAGTATAATACCAAAAATACGCCATCGTATTATGATGACTCTGTACAAACTACTATGCAGAATGGTATACCTACAGCAGTATTTGCACAACTAAAGAAAGGTAATTATTATTTATATGGAACAGGTTTTGACACCAGTGTAATGCAAAATGTAAAAGGTGGAATACCTTATACAATTGAAAATGAAACTGCTCAAACCATCTACTTACCGATTACGGAATAAATGTTGATAACTATTTTAAGTTAAAAAAGGTAAATCCTATTTTATGATTTATTTTTATTAAAACGATTGCCCATGTTTGATGATGACGATTTTATAGAAGGTGAAGGAAAAAGTTTAGAGCAATTACTCCAAGACTATATGGCTATTAAAAATGGCCAATCTAGAATTTCGCTCGATGAAGACGACTTCGAAGAAATTATTGATTATTTTATTTTTAATACCAAAGAAATGGAAGGCTTAGAAGCTTGTGAAATAGCTCTAGGTTATTTTCCATACTCGAGTACCATACTACAATTTAAAGCAGAAATTTTAGCTCAATTACAACGCTACGGGCAAGCCTTACAAGTACTAGATGATTTAGATCGTTTAGATCAAAAAAATGTAAGTGCTGTATTATTACGCGCAGATATTTATTTAAATCAACTCAAATACAAACAAGCAGCAGATTGTTTAGAAAATAATATTGCTCATTTTGGCAAGAAAGACCAGATAGAGCTCTTAATGGAACTATCAGATGTATATGATGAAGCAGAAGAATTTGAAGCTGTTTTTGATACTTTAAAAAGGGTAGTAAAGATTGATAGCAGAAATGAAGAAGCTTTACAGAAAATTTGCTTCTGGGCAGACTTTACTAAACAATTAGAAGAAAGTGTAGAATTACATACTGAATTATGTGATAAAGACCCTTATAACGCCACAGCTTGGTTCAACCTAGGTGCTGCTTACCAAGGACTACGTCTTTATGAAAAAAGTGCTGACGCTTACGAATATTGTATTGCCATTGACGACAAATTTGAATTTGCATATCGTAACATGGCAGATGCCTTTATGCGTTTAAAATGGTTTGATAAAGCCATTGAGGTTTTAGAAAAGCATATAGAAATAGCACAACCAGAAGACATCATTTTTGAAGCTATTGGTCATTGTTGGGAAAAGAAAAAACTATTTCAAAAAGCACGTTATTATTACCGACAAGCATCTTTGCTAAATCCTAAAGACGCAAGTATATTTTTCAAAATTGGAGAAACCTATACCCGCGAACATCAATGGGAGAAAGCAGCAAAAGCCTTTGCTGTAGCCTTGCATTTAGATACCAATAATGCGCAATACAACATGGCTATAGGCAATTGTTTAATGCATATGAACATTCCTAATGAAGCTGTAATTTGCTACCTCAATGCGGTACGCTTAAAACCTAATATTAAAACTACGTGGGTAGCACTCATTAAGGGTCTATATACAAGCAAACTTTTTGAAGACGCATTGCTTCAACTAGAAATTGCAAAAGAACATTGCGGAGCAAAACCTGAGTTTTATTATTTACAAGCTGCATGTTTATTTGCAATTGGTAAATCTAAAGACGCTCTAAAGAAACTAGAATTAGGACTTAAAAGCGCGCCACAAAAAGTAGCTAGCTTCATTGCTCTAGACGCCGACTTGATAAGAAGAAATAAAGTAAGTGAACTGATAGCCGCTTACAAAAGAAAAAAATAATTAGTTCTTTTTCACCCTTCTCAAATCTATTCTATTCATAGCATTGCTACGTAATCCAATGATATTTTTTTGGTAGAGATGAACGTATTCATCATAAAATAAAGGAATAACCGGAGCCTCTGATATCACTAGGCTATCCATTTTACGATAAAGCCTTAAACGAGCGCTTCCTTCTTCTTGCATAGCTTCTTTATACCACGAATCAAATTGCTTATTCTTAAATCTAGAATAATTTGGTGGTGCTGGCATCGTGGATAAAAAAACAGCTAAAAAAGTTTCTGCATCTGGATAATCTCCAATCCACTGCGCCCTATACATAGGCAGTTCGCCAGCACTCATTTGTTGTTTTAATATAGATGCTTGCATAACTTCTACAACAACAGGTATGCCTATTTCTTTTAGTTCCTTGGCAATAAAATTCACGATATCGGCATAATTATCTGGCGTATAAATGGTGATAGCAGGAGCATTTCCATTTTTATCATAACCAACTTGCGCTAGTAATTTTTTCGCTTTTTCAGGTTGATAACTATATCCATATTGTGCATCTTCAAAATAACCGGGCATACCCTCAGGTATAAAACCTTTGTTAGCAACTGAGCCAATACCATTTCTAAAATTTGTAAGAATTTTTTTACGATCTATAGCATAGTTAATTGCTTGTCGGTATTGCTTTATTTTAAGCGGACTGCTTTTCAAAACTGTTGATGTAGTGTCTAACAAAATGCCTATATACTCGGTGTTAATATAAGTAGCTTTCTGTAAATTAAATTGTTTTTGAAAGGACGGTTTCAACAAGCCGTTTTTATAAAAAACTAGATCTTTAAAAGAAGCATCTATGCTATTTACAAAATCTAATTTATGTTGCATAAACAAAAGAAATTCAGTTGCCTTTGCATCAAAAAAAGATAGTTGTACCCCGCTCAAATAAGGTAAGCGATTGCCATTTTCGAATTCCCAATAATTAGGGTTTTTATGCAATAATAAATTGGCGCCTTCATCCCAGTTAACAAAATGAAATGGTCCAGTACCGCAAGGGTGACTTCTAAAATCTTCTTTATAATAATTAACTACTTCATGTGGAACAACACTGCAATACGGCATGCTCAGCATTTGCAATAAAGGCTGAAAAGGTTGTTTCAAATGAATAATCAAAGTACTGTCGTTGGGTGCCTCAAAAGGATTTGTTGCTATAACCTTATCATTAAATATCCATGCACCTGGCGAAGCTAAGGCAGGATCTATCAATCGCTTAAAACTAAATACCACATCAGCAGCTACTAATCTTCTGGGCTTATGATTAGGAAATAGGGGATGCTGATGAAAATAAATATCCTGACGAAGATGAAAGGTATAATTCAGTTGGCGCTCATCTACAGACCAAGATTTTGCTAGGCTTGCTTGCAACTGTAAATTTGTATCTGTTTCTACTAGGGTGTTATACAAAAGCTGAGCACACCACATGGTAGATAAATCTTTAGAAAAAGCCGGGTCAAGTGAATGGAGCCCTCCGGCTAAATTTATTCTGAAAGTAGTATCATACGCTCTTTCATCTATAGCTGTACAGGCACTTATAGACGATAACAAAAATATAAATAAAATCGCTTGACGAAATCGCAACATTTTTTTGCTTTAAATATTGAAAATATGGATTAAATAATCAATTGCGCAATAAATTTAAAATTTAATAATTACATTTGCATAGAATCTGCTGTATGATTACTAAGCTTTCCGTTAATATCAATAAAATAGCTACCCTAAGGAATAGTAGAGGTCATAATAATCCCAATGTTGTTAAAACTGCCCTTGATTGTGAATTATTTGGTGCTGATGGCATTACCGTGCATCCTCGTCCAGATGAACGCCACATAACCTACAAAGATGTTTATGATTTAAAAAAAGTACTTACAACAGAATTTAATATTGAAGGCAATCCCCTTGAAGATAAATTTGTTCAATTAGTCTTAGACAATAAACCTACACAAGTAACGCTTGTGCCAGACGCTAGCAATCAGTTAACATCAAATCATGGATGGGATATTATTGGAAATAGTAAATTATTGGATTCATATATCACATTATTTAAGAACAACAATATCCGAGTATCTATTTTTGTAGATCCCGTAATAGAGCAAATTCAAGCAGCTAAAGCAATTAATACCGATCGAATAGAATTATATACGGAGCAATATGCAAGAGAATATTTAATAGATCCAAGAAAAGCAATTGAACAATATAAAAGTTGTGCTTTAGAAGCTGATAATTTAGGCATTGGAATAAATGCTGGCCATGATTTAGATTTACATAACCTAGCTTTTCTAAAAAAAGAAATTCCTAGTTTGCTTGAAGTTTCAATTGGACATGCACTAATAGCAGACACTATTTATTTAGGATTAGAAAATACCATACAATTATATAAAAGACAATTACAAAAATTATAAGTTTTTACCTTTTTAGTTAGTTATTTATTTAAAACACCCGTTAGTCTATGCATTTATTAAGTAAAACGAAAGTTTTTAGCTTTGCTATTTTTCTATTTCTAAGTTCTAGTAGCTTATCTTATGCGCAAGTTGTAGCCAATTTTAATTCCAATTTGGTAAGTGGCTGTGCTCCATTAATTGTTCAGTTTTCAGATCTGAGTACAGGTAGTCCCAACACTTGGCAATGGAATTTAGGTAACAGCGTTAACTCTACACAACAGAACCCTACAACTGTCTATACAGTGCCAGGCACTTATACCGTTACCTTAACAGCATCAAATGGAACAAGTAGTAATACAAAAACAATTGTTGCCTATATTACGGTATATGCTTCCCCTAATGTTCAATTTATTGCCTCTGATTCTGGATTAGTTTGCGCTCCCAAAACGATTACCTTTACTAATCAAAGTACAGGGGCTAATAACCCTAGCTACCTGTGGAATTTTGGAGATGGCGTAACCAGTTCACTTAGTAATCCAACACATACCTATGCTAACCTTGGCACTTATTCAGTAAGCTTACTCATAACAACTAATAATGGTTGTTCAAAAATTCTTACAAAAACAAATTATATTACGTTAATAGACCAACCCAATGCTGCATTTACCGCCAGTCTTACATCAGCTTGTGTAGCTCCACTCCTTACTACCTTCACGGCTACAAGTAATCAAAGTAATGTAAGCTATAATTGGGATTTTGGTGATAATACAAGTGGAATAGGAAATCCTATTTCACATACGTATACTAGTATTGGCAACTACACTATTAAATTAATTGCAACCAATACGGCCGGTTGTGCAGATACCATTATTCAATCTAACTATATAACGATTAGTGCTCCTACTGCAAGTTTTACCGTAGGCAGCAATTTATGTCAAAACCAAGCAGTGAGCTTTACCAATACAAGCTCTCCTACAGGAGGCACTTATACCTGGAATTTTGGTGATGGTACTAGTTCAACTCAAGCCAACCCTTCTCATAGCTATACAAATCCCGGAACTTATATGGTAAAGCTCTTAGCGCAAAACGGAACATGTATCGACTCTTTTTTACAAACCATTATAATAAAACCATCTCCTAATGCCTCCTTTACAGCAGCTCCTACAAGTCCGTGTACAGCTCCTGGTATAGTAAATTTTACGAATACAAGCACCGGTTCAGGTATCAGTAATTATTTGTGGAGCTTTGGCGACGGGGCTACCAGCACCTTAAATAGTCCTTCTCATACTTATACTAGCTTTAATCAATTTACGGTACAACTAACAGTTACAAATAATGTTGGTTGCTCTAGCACCAGTACTGCAAACAATTTAATCAGTATTCAGCAACCGATAGATAGTCTTTTGATTTCCAATACAAAATTCTGTACGCCTTTTACCACTTCTTTTTCTTTAAGCACTAGTAATACTTCGCCTGTAAGCTCATATGCATGGTCATTGGGCAATGCGCAAAATGCTACTATAGCTAATCCAACTACTACTTATACTACTGCAGGCACCTATACCATTAACTTAAATTACACATTAGCAAATGGATGCTCGTACTCAAAACAGAGAACCATAAATGTAATAGCAAGTCCGATAATTAGTTTTAGCGCCAATCCAACAACAGTATGTATTGGTAGTCCTGTTGTATTTACAAATGCTTCTTCATCCGGCACAGCGTATACATGGAATTTTGGAGATGGCACTACTACTGCATCTAATGCTAATAGTATTACACATAGCTATACAGATACAGGAACATATACGATTATGCTTATTGGCAGTAATGGCGGATGCATTGATACGCTTAAACAAAATAATTTAATTCATGTAAATCCTCCAAAAGCACTTTTTTCTTTTGCTTTAGTAAACTGCTCCGATAGAAAAACAATTCTATTCACCAATAATTCTATTGGTGCCACTTCATACCTCTGGAATTTTGGAGATGGAAGCACAAGTACTTCGAGTAATCCTACTCACACCTATGCATCTAATGGCACCTACACCGTTATTTTAAAAGCTATGAATTCCTTAACCGGGTGCATACACTATGATACATTATCTGTACCCATCTTTAACCTGATCACCCAATTTTCAGGAACTACCACAAGCTGCAAACAAGCCGTATGCAACTATACTGCTCTTGCAAATACGAGTTACAGTAACTATACTTGGTATTGGGGAGACGGCACTAGTACTAGCAGTACAAGCAATGTCAATAGCCATGCTTATGCAGATACTGGCATATATACCATTAAGTTAGTGATTAGCGATATCTATAATTGTAAAGATTCTATTACTCTTGCAAATTATACTACTGTATATGGATCTTATGTAAATTTTTCTTCTCCTGTATTATATGGCTGTGCACCACTTACAGTATCCTTTACCAATCAAAGTGTAGCGGCACTTGGTGCTAATATTATAAATTATGCTTGGGATTATGGAAATACGCTCAGTGGTATCGGAATAAATGGAAATACAACTTATCCTCTGGGCGGAAACTATTCTGTAAAACTTGTAGTAACGGAATCTCATAACTGTAAAGACTCTGTTGTTAAGCTTAATTATATTCAAGTCAATAAACCCATACCCAAGTTTTCTGTTAATAAACTTATTGCCTGCAATCAAGAAACTTTATACTTTACAGACTCCTCCATAGGAACTAATTTATCGTATTTCTGGTCTTTTGGAGATGGTACTTTTTCCACAAGTGCTAATCCCACACATGCGTATTTACTAAATGGATGGTATACAGTAAAACTAAAAATCACTGATAACCTAGGTTGTAGTGATTCCATAATAAAAACAAATTTTATACAAATAAATGGAGCAAAAAGTATGTTTATTGCCAGCGATACCTTTGCTTCTTGTCCACCCTTGGTAGTAAATCTAACCAACACTAGTATCAATAGTAATACATCTATATGGAACTTTGGAAATGGTGCAAATAGCACATTACAAAATCCTAGTATTATTTATACCAGTCCAGGCACTTATATAATCAAATTAATAAGTACGAGTACTATAGGGTGTATAGACTCATCTTTTAAAACGATTATTGTAAATGGGCCTACTGGTACATTTTCTTATTCGCCTATAAATACCTGCGCACCGGCTGGAATTGTATTTACCGCACTTACAAATAATGCGCAAAGTCTATTATGGGATTTTAGCAATGGCGTTACGGTAACAACACCAGGTAGTACGAACAGTTATACCTATACCTATAATCAAGTAGGGCATTATATGCCAAAATTAGTAATGAGCGATGGGGCTAATTGTGTTATTGTTCTATATGGAAATGATACTATTAAAGTTGAAAAAACAATTGCCAAATTTGGGGTTTCAGATAGCGTTTTCTGCAAATCAGGTACGGTACTATTTAGCGACTCATCAACTACAACAAATGGTTTTATAAGTAATTATTATTGGAACTTTGGTGATGGCACCACAAGCAGTGTAAGCAATCCTACACATTTATATGCTAATCCGGGTGTATACACGGTTATGCTAATAACTAGTAGTAGTGTAGGTTGTGCAGATACCGCCTTCAAAACAATAAACATACTAGAGGGTAATAACATAAGTATGACCAACAACTTATTCTTATGTGAAGGGCAAGGCAAAACCGTAAGCATTAATTCTAATTCCAATAGCATCAATTGGTATCCGGCAACAGGTTTGTCTTGTAGCAATTGTAGTGCACCATTTGTAAACCCTCTTGTATCTACTAGCTATACAATTATTGCAAGTAATGCTAATGGCTGTATTGACACTGCCTACTTAGTTGTAAGCGTTCAAGCAAAATTACCAAGTAGCATAGATAGTAATAAAACTATTTGCCTCGGCGATTCAATACGCCTAAATGCTAGTGGTGGCACAAGCTATACATGGAGTCCAGCTGCCTATTTATCAAACACTCAAATAAATAATCCGTTGGCATTTCCACCAAGCACTACTATTTATTATGTTGCCATTCATCAAGGTGTGTGTACATTTGATACGCTTCAATTGACGTTAAGTGTTAACCCCAAACCCATTTTAATTGCTGGTACGAGCCAAACAATAACTGCAGGAGCATCGGTACAATTGAGCGCAAGTGGTTCTAATATTGATTTCTACACATGGACACCTGCTACAACTTTAAGTTGTAGTACATGCGCAACGCCAATAGCTAATCCAACAGAAAACACTGTTTATTACATAACAGTTAGTAATGTGTTTGGATGCACAGCCAACGATTCCGTTAATATTAAAATTCGTTGTGAAAATAGTCAAGTCTTTTTACCTAATACCTTTACACCAAATGGTGACGGTCTGAATGATGTATTTGCAGTAAGAGGTGTAGGAATAAAAAATATACTTTCTTTTAAAATCTATAGCAAATGGGGCATACTACTTTTTGAAAGAACAAATTTCCCTGCAAACGACTATAGCAATGGCTGGGATGGTACGTTTAATAATACTCCATTAGGTAATGATATTTTTATATATACCGTAGATGCTATTTGCATAACGGGTGATTTAATTCAAGTTAAAGGCGATATCGCATTGATAAAATAAACATTATGAAAAAACTAATCAACACGTTTTTGTTAGTGCTAGTATACTGTAATGCAAATGCACAGGACGCTCATCTCTCTCAATTTTATGAAGCTAATATTCTCAGAAACCCTGCCTTAACGGGTATATTCAGTGGCGACTATAGAATCAATGTACAATATAGAAACCAGTGGAGTACCCTATCTGTTCCATTTCAAACAATGTTTTGTTCGGCAGAATCTAAGAAAAGTATCGGCAAAGAAAGTGGTGATTTTGTAAGCTATGGCTTATTTGCAGCAGTAGATAAAGCGGGTACTATAAACATGAACAATAGTCAACTTTATGGTATGCTCAATTATAATAAGTTGCTAGAAGAATATCACTACACTTATTTATCATTTGGCTTTTCAGGAGGATTTATACAACGTTCTTTCAATGCATCAAGAATGATATTAGACAATCAATATCAAAATGGAAATATAAGTTCAAGCATTGGAGAAAGTATAACCAATAATGCATTAACACATTACGATATGGGAACAGGGATTTCGCTAAATGGTGCTATGGGTAAAGAAAACAAAGCTAATTACTATATTGGTGTGGGCTTATATCATATAAACAAACCTAATGAAACCTTTAGGAATGAATCTTTTGTAAAACTCAATCAAAAATGGAGTGCACATGCGGGATTCAAAACCAATATTGGAAATAATCTTAGTTTAACGGCATTGGTTAATTATACCAAACAAGCACCTTATGAAGAAATGGTAATTGGAGGGTTTATAAACTTCAAACCCATTAGCACAATCAACTACAAAAATCATATAATTCTATCCCTAGGTGCTTTTAGTAGAATAAACGACGCTTATATTGGTGTGGTAAAATGTGATTTTAAAAAATATGCAATAGCTATGAGCTACGACGCAACAAATAGCACTTTAAAAAATTATAATCAAGGATTTGGAGCATACGAAATTAGTATAAGTTGGAGAGGCTTTTATAAATTCCCTAATAACAGAGCTATGATGCGCTGTCCGCGATTTGAAGATTTATTTGTACCCGATGCCTATTAAAAAAGTCGAGCATTAGCTCGACTTTTTTATTCTTTAACAGCTGCTTGCTGTTCTTGTTCTGTTTTGGCAATTAATTGTTTTTTCTTTTCTATCAGGCGCTTACCCTCTTCAATTAAATTTGTTAAATGCTCTTTTAACTGTTCTTTTTTTGGTCCGTCTTCTAAATTTTGTAAAGATGCTGAAAACTCAATTTGTTTTGCTTCTTCATCAGCCAATTCTTCTTTTAGTTGTTTTAAGAATTCCACTTGTTGTTCTTTGCGTTTATCTGCATAGGCTATGGCTGCTTTTTTACGTCGTTCTCTATCTGCGTCTTTTCGTTCAAAAAACGTTTTCTTCGCATTTATAAATAACTCCCATAATTCTTCATTTTTCTGTCTTGGCGCTGGACCTGTCTTTTTCCATGATTCCATAAGCTCTATGAACTCGTCTGTAGCAGCTCTCCAATCAGAAGAATCTTTTAATGATAAAGCTCTATTTACAATAGTCTCTTTTTTGATTAAATTATCTTCTAGTGTAATTTTAAACTCATCAAAATGTGCTCTTTTAGCGGCAAAGAAAACATCTTTAGCAGCAGAAAATGCGTTCCAAATTTCATCACTTTTTTCACTAGGCACTCTGCCAATCTGCTTCCACTGCTCAGTTAAGTCTTGCATTTTCTGCGTAGTTTCATTCCAATTGGTATCCTGCTGTAAAGCAATAGCTTGATCTATAAGCGCCAATTTTTTTGTTAGATTTTCGGTTTGCTCCTTTTCAATCTTAGCGTAATTATCTTTTTTTCTATTAAAAAAATCTGTTTTTAATTGCATAAGCTCAGTCCAAAGCGACTCATTTTTTTCATACATCGTAGGACCTATTTTTTTCCACTCTTCAATGCAAGCATTAAAAAATGAAGTAGCCTCTTTCCAATTTTCAGAAACAGACCATTGTCTTGCTTTTTCTACTAACTCCATTTTGTAATCTAGATTATTGATATAATCTTTCTCCTGATTGGCAAAATGTGCTTTCTTTTTTTCAAAGAAATCATTCTTTAAAGACTCAAATTGCTTCCACAATTTATCATTACGCGTATAATCAGCATTAGACATGGCCTTCCATGCCTCATTCATTACTTTTATTTCTTCAGTAATGGCTTTAAAATTACCACCATCTATTAAGATAGCTAATTGCTTAATTATAGCTTCTTTTTTTAAAACCACATCTTCATGAAGCGCCTTAGTCTCTTGTTCAAACCCAATTAAAACCTGTAATAACGATTCATAATTACCTATAAGTTTTGCTTTTAGTAAATACTCTTTATAGCGTTGTACCTTACCATGCAATTTAACCTTCTCTTCTGTTTGCTGCCATTCCTCTTGTAATTCTTGAATTTTTAATTGTGCTTCATCAAATTTCTTTTGAAGTGTAGCTACAGTTACACTTAAATTTTGCAAATTTAATTGGGCAATCTCTCGAGATGGGTAAAGACTAGATTCCTTTAATGTTAAAGTACCTTCTGCTGATAAGGCAAATAAAGATTTGCCATCAAATGATTGTTCTTGCCACCAATCTAATAATGTTGTTGCTTGTTCCGGGCTCATATATACAATACGTTGAAATAATTTTTACAAAATTAATTGATTTTAGTAGGATAAGTAACTACTTCGTTCCAAAAACTGATTTTAAAATTGTACTTGTTTGTGCTGCGCTATTGGTTCTGATCTTCTTTTCTTCCAAAGCCATTTTCAAAAATACAGCCTGCATTGTTTTTTCTGTTACATACAAACTTAGATTAGGATTTACTTTCTGCACAAAAGGGATTCTATTGTACGTTTTAAATACCGCAGTCCAAAGCTCTATCGTTTTTGTTTGTTTTAAAGAATTACCAATAATGGGCTCTATAAGTAGCTTTAACGAGTCTGAAGATTTCACTTTTAGATACTCTGTAGCAGCATTATCAGACCCTTTTAAAATACCTACCGCTTCTTGAAAAGACATTTGCTTTATAGCGCCTATAAATACGGGAGCCACTTTCACACAAGCATGTTCAGCAGCTCTATTCATAGATAAGACTACAGAATCAACTAAATAACCCAATCCAATTTTTTTTAATTGGGTACTTACTACTTCTGCTTCTGCTGGCATTAAAATTTTAACTAAAGAATCCTTATAAAATCCATTTAGCACTGCCAACTGGCCAGTTGCTTTTGTTGCACCAATAGTAAGTGCTTCTTTTAATCCTGTACTAATATCACTGTTAGAGAGAACAGTTTTACTAATTACTGATTGTAGTGTGTTAGTTGTGTTGTTTTGTGCAATAACTGCGCTAACCTGACTTAATAATAAAATACCTAAAACATACTTTTTCATAACGCTATAATTGATTTTTAATTTGATGGCTGTTTGGGTTGCTCACCGCCTCCTTCGTTGTTATCATCTCCCTCTTTCATTAGATTATCTCTGCTTTTAACTTTTTTATCCTCTGTATTTTGAGATTTTTCTGCTCTTCCTCTTTTATTAGCTGGTGCTTTGGGATCACTTTTTCCAATTCTATAAGTAAAGGTAACATTTGCTATTCGGGTTTCTCGATCTCTGTAATTAACTTGATAGTAATTGCTGTAATCGTAAATATTCGTATACTTTCTAGTGTTCAAAATATCTGAAATAGATAGGGTTACACTTCCTTTTGAATTCCAAAAATTAGCTTTATAGGCCAAGTCAATCCAATATACTTCTTGGGTTCTACCTTGTGCTGTTACTTTAGGCGCTTCGTAATTGGCATTAAGCTGTATTGAACTGCCTTGGTTTAATTTATAAGTTGTATTCACTTTAGTAAACCAACTTGTTCCATTTGTATTTACGGCCTGACTAATAACGTTGTTTATGATATTCGTTTTAAACAAATTAAAATTGAAACTAGCATCCCAAGGTTTAGAAATTTGTAATTTTCCAGTAAGCTCTGCACCAAAAGTTTCGCCTTTATTTAAGTTTTGAGGTTGTGTAAAACTCGTTCCATCACTATAAAACACTCTATATTTTTCTATTAAGTTCTCCGTATATTGATAATAGGTACTAAACATTAGCTGATGTCCTTTCTCAAATTGCTTGTTATAATTAAGTTCAGCATTATGTATAAACTCAGGTTTTAAATTTGGATTACCCATGCTCGAATCTTGAGGGTTAGACAAATCTAAAAACGGCATCATGTCTCTAAAGCCAGGTCTATTGGTTCTTCTTGAATAGCTTAAATAAAATGTTTGATTAGGCGAAACTTGATAAGAAATATAGGTAGTGGGGAATAAATTCAAAAAATTATTTTCGTAATTCAATACAGAATAAATATTTGTAGTACCTCTATAAGTTGCATTTTCTAAACGTAATCCAGCTTGATAACCCCATTTGCCTTTAGTATTTGCCATATTAATATAAGCGGCATCAATTCTCATATTGTAATTGTAATCACTTTTCATACTTGTATCAGTAGTCGTGTACGTTGGATCGCCATAATTTTTAGTTGGCGTATTACTATTATCAAAGTGACTAATTTGTGTTTTTAAACCCGCATCTAATTTACCCTTACCATTAAACATTGGCATGGTATAATCAATCATACCCGTAAAATTATTCATATTGCCTTGCCCTGGTGCATTTTGATTCAATTGAGAAACAATATTCATTGGGGGCATTATTAAAAAATTAGTCGTGGTAGTGGCATAATCTTGTTGCCTTTTCATCCAAGTATGCGAATAAGAAAGGTCTGCAGTAATTTCTTGTTTTGGCTGCTTAAATTTATGTTTGAAATTCAATGCTGAAGTTGTAGATATAGGTCCGCCATCAAAATTACCATGCCTATCTTGTAAGAGTGTTTGCAGGCTTCCGTTATACACTTCATATCTGGTATTGGCATCACTGCCAAATCTCATTCTATTTAATGATTGTGTAAACATCACTACATTTTGTTTACTAAAAGTATATTCAGCGCCTATTGAGGCCATACCACCAAAACGATATTTGTCATTATCTTCATAACTATCGGAGCGGATAACATCATTTTTATTACTTCTGTTTATTGTAGCATAGTTGTAGGTATTATTAATTCTTCCATTGGCATTTAAAAAAACATTCCATTTGTTGTTTTTTAAATTCAAGTTTACACTCCCATTATATTTATTTAGGGTTCCAATGCCAATGGTACCTACGCCATTCAAGCCAAATTTTTTATCTCTTTTGGTGATAATATTAATAATGCCCGACATGCCCTGAGCATCATATTTTGAAGATGGATTGGTTATAACTTCAACGCTTTCGATACTATTTGCAGAAAGACTTTGTAGGGCCGCGGCTAAATCGCTACCCAACATTGTAGAAGGTCTGCCATCAATTAAAATAGTTACATTACCCTTTCCTCTTAAACTTACATTGCCATCTAAATCTACTGCTACTGAAGGAACATTTTGTAAAACATCAGCTGCACTCCCGCCACTTGTTGTCGTATTTTTTTCTACATTAAATACCCGCTTGTCAATATCCATTTGCATCATGGATTTTTCGGCTTTCACTTCTACTACATTTAAATTTTTACTTTGCTGCTTAAGTTTTATGCTGCCAATTTTAATTAGCGTATCTAAACTAGTAACTAATATATTAGCTGAAGTATAATTGCTATAACCGAGTGTATTTATTTTTAAAGCGTATAAACCTTTTGTAGTTAGCAAAATTGTAAATTGTCCGTTTTCATTACTTTGAG
>JACCDH011243513.1_pt1 | contig 38698 bp, 25 predicted proteins | sample 7442481 | NCBI WGS metagenome assembly JACCDH01 (sample SAMN15323433, study PRJNA562643) | freshwater metagenome | isolation source: river surface water | place: USA:Blue River Watershed | collected 2017-08-15 | reverse complement strand
CAAATATAATATTATCAATAGGTTCAAAATAATCTAAAAAATAACCAGGACATTCTGATGATTTTTTCCATATTACAACTAGTTTTTCATTATTATTATTTTTTAAAAATTTATAATATGAAAATATAACTCTTAATTTATTACATAAACCACATGTTGGTTCAATAACATACATATAATTTATATTATATAATATTATATAATATAAAATAATTTAAGGTTTAAATGTATAATCTTTACTACTAATAAAATTATATTTTATAAAATATTTTTTATAATTTTCTATTAAATATGCAGGTAAATTTTTAATTTGTAATAATTCTCCTAATTTATTTTTTGATTTTTTTATTAAATATTCAATAAAGTTATCAATTTCATCTGAACTTGGTGCACTCCAAATTATTGCTTTAATATTAGTATCATTACTAAACTCTTCCCATTTTTTTAGTATATCAGTTGTTTGTGCTTTACTTGTTTTCATGGTACTTTTTATTAATTTTGATGAATTATCTTGATAAATTATAATTATATTACCATTCGCTAATTTTCTCCACCAATTATATAATTTTTTAAACAATAACTTTTTATCCTTATCATCGGATTTTTTAACCCATTTACCATTACTTTTTATCCACATATTACCATCTTTACCTTTCATTTCAACACCATTTTTTTCACCACTGGCACAAAAACCTAATCCTTTTGGTGAAGGTTCATTTCCTGTATATGATTTTTTTAAATTATTTTTGCAAATTGGCATATAAAATATATTAGATAAATAATTTAGAAATCTAAAATATTAATTATTCCATTTTCAATATTGTAAATATTTTAGAAATCTAAAATATTAATAATTCCATTTTCAATATTGTAAATACATATTTTACTAATTTCTTTATTCCCATTTTTTTCTAAAATTTTACATATATTATCTAATGTACAAACCTCATTTTGTGAACTTTTAATATCAATTAAAATATCATCTAACATTAAATAATTTTCAAATTTAATGTTTTTTGGTTTAAACATTTCTACTAATTTTTTAATAGATTGTTCTATTTCTTTATAAAATAAAAATTGTTCAGGTGCTAATAAAAACTCTTTAATTTCATTTAAATTATTTGTATTCTTATTTTCAATTAAATAAGAACTAATAAAAAATATTATATCTAATAAATTAGACCAATGATTATTATTATCAATATAATCATGATAAATTTTTTGTGGAAAGTTTTGATTTTTATGAATTAAATTTAAATCAAAATTCTTAATCTTATCTGGGTAATTATTATATATTATTTTTTGAATTAAATAGTTCATAAATTTATTTATAATATATCTAATTTTCATTTTATTAATTTTTAATGGTATATTCCATTCTGAATTTAATATTTTTTCTTTTACATTTATGTTTTTTAATTGTGAACATAATTCTTTGGTTTTATAATTTACTAAATTACATTCTACATTATTTGCTAAATATAATTCTTTATTTAATTCATAAATAAATGGTGATATTGTTTCTGAACAATATGTTATTGTTAAAAACTTTTTAGCTCGTGAACATGCTACATAAAATAATCTTCTTTCTTCTTCTATTTCATTTAATTCATCAATAAAATATTGATTATTTCTAATAGCTGGAAAATCAGTATCATTAACATCAATTAAATATACATGTTCCCATTCTAAACCTTTTGCACCATGAACTGTTGATAAAAATAATACATTTTCTGATACAGTTTGTATTTCAAGACTTAAATATAAATTAGTTATAAATTGTTTTAATGATGAATTTTTTAAAAAACTTAATAAATATCTAATATCTGATATCATATCTTCATTTTTTTTTAATTTTTCAATATATTTTAATATTTCATTTGCTATTTCTAAATCAGTATTTTTATGTTGTAAAATATTATATAAATTAATTAATTGATTTAATTGTGGATCATTTAATTCTTTAATTTTTCCCATTATATCAGTTGTAGATTCAACTAATTGATTTGCTGTGTTAATATTCCATCCTTTGTGTAAACTAATAATTCTTTTAAAATGTATAGAACTTTTAGGATTAAATAAAATAATAATAAAAGCTAAAAAATCTTTAACATGTGGTTTATCTAATAATGCTGTTCCTAATTGTTTAACATACGCTATTTTTGCTTGTAATAATTCTAATTCAATTTGAGTTATTAAATCATTTTTTCTTGCCAAAATTACCATTTGTGATAATTTAACACCATTATTTACTTTTCTAATAATATCATTAATTATCCATTCATATTGATTTTTTTGATATTTAAATCCATGAATATCTGGTTTAATACCTTCTAATAATTGTACAGATTTAACATTTTTCTCAAATTGATTTGTATTATTTTTTATTATGTTTTCACAAAAATTAACAATAGATGGAGTCGAACGATAATTTTCAACTAATAAATATTTTTGATATGGACAACTTAATATAAAATCAACAGATGAACCTCTAAATGAATAAATAGATTGTGCATCATCACCAACTACCATAATATTAGTTTTATCTTTAAAAACACTTAATATATAATTTTGAATAGGATTAATATCTTGATATTCATCAAAAAATATATAATTTATTGAATTAATAAATTCTTGACTTTTTGAACTTTTTAAAAAATCACAAAATAAAATCATTAAATCATTAAAATCTATTAAATTTTCTTGTTTTTTTCTTTTAGCAAATGATTTATATATTTGATTTACTAATGCTAAATGTTTACTTAAATTTAGTTTTTTTAAAATAATTTTAAAATTTAATGGATATGTTAATGATACTTGTTCAATAATTGATGTTATTTTTGATTTTAATAAAGTTATAGTTTCTAAATCTAAATTTAATTTATCATTATCTAAAATATTATTTGATTCTATTCTAATTAAATCACGTGTTTCATATTCATCTAAAACAGTATAATTAATATTATTATATTTTTGTAAAATACGATAACATAATCCATGTAATGAACCAACATGAAATGGTAATTTATCTGGTATAATATCTTCTAAACGTTTTTGCATTTCTTGACCAGCCTTTTTTGTAAATGTAATTAATAAAACTGACTCTGGTTTTACATCATGTTTTAAAACTAAATTAGCATATCTTGATATTAATGTATGAGTTTTACCTGCACCTGGACAAGCAATAACTAATATATTTTTTTCATTAGCATTAACAATTTGTTTTTGTTGTTCACTTAATGTTAATGTATCTAATAATATTTCTTCGTTAAATTTTGTCATTTCTTTTTCTATCTTAATCAACTCACTTTCTATTAAAAATAATTTCTTATTATATTTATTTTTAAGTAAATTTAATTCTTCTTTTTGTTTTAACAATTGTTCCATATTTATATAATATATATCGCTTTTTCTTTATCTTATATTATTTTTCTTTAAATTATAATAATAAATATTTATTATAATAATAATTATAATTATTATTATAATTCTATATAAATATATCACATTATAATATATTATGACTAATAAATTAAATCTATTTTTACACCATAGAGATTTAAGAAATAATGATAATACTACTATGATTGAACAATTAAAAAATGAAGAATATGTTACACCAATATTTATTTTTACACCAGAACAAATTAAACCATCAAAAAATGAATATTTTTCACATAATTCAGTTCAATTTATGATTGAATCATTACATGAATTATCATTATATTATTTTTACGGTGATACCTTAAAAGTATTAAAAGAAATACATTCAAAAATTGGTATAAATTCTTTAGGATTTAATATAGATTATACACCTTATGCTAAAAGAAGAGATAATAGTATTAGAGAATTTTGTAAAAAAGAAAATATTAAATTATATGAAAAAGAAGATTATGTTCTTGTTAATATATTAGATGGAGAAACATTAAAAGATGATGGAACAAATTATCAAGTTTATTCACCATTTAAAAATAAACTTAAAAAACTTAAAGTCAGAGAAGTTGATAAATTCAAATCTTTTAATTTTAAAAAATTTAGTGAATTAGAAAAAATTAAATATCATATATCTGAAAAAGAAATAGATGAATTTTATAAACCAAATCCAAATATAAATGTTCATGGTGGGAGAACCAATGGATTAAAAATATTAGATAAAATAGATAATTTTAAATCATATGGTAAAAATAGGGATTATTTTATGTACAAGACCACATTTTTAGGTTCACATAATCATTTTTCAACAGTATCAATTAGAGAAGTTTATCATAAAGCAGTTCATATTGATAGTATAATTAATGAGTTAATATTTCGTGATTTTTATTATCAATTATATTATTATAATGAACATATTTTAGATGGTCAAATTGGTGGTAAAAATAAAACTTTTAGAGAAAAATATAATCATTTAAAATGGAATTATAATAAATCATTATTTGAAAAATTTTGTAATGGCGAAACTGGAATACCTGTTTGTGATTCAGCTATCCGACAACTAAATACAACCGGATTTATGCACAACAGATTAAGAATGGTAACCGCATCTATTTTAACTAAATTATTAATGTTACCATGGCAATGGGGTGAAAAATATTTTGCAACAAAATTAGAAGATTATGACCCAATCCAAAATTCAGCAGGATGGAATTGGACAATTGGAGGTATTGATCCACAACAATATACAAGAATATTTTCACCAAAAAGTCAAAGTGAAAAATTTGACCCAGATTGTGAATTTATTAAATATTGGCTACCTGAACTAAAAGATGTGCCTAATAAAGATATTCATAATTGGGAAGAAAAATATGATGATTATATTAAAAATGGCATTAAATACTTTAAACCCATTATTAAATATTCGGAAGCAAGAAAAAAAGGAATTGACGAATTATTAAGAATTAATAAAATTAAAAATTAATTTATTTTTTTATTTGAAAAACATTTTTTGGTATAATATTTCTTTCTTCATAAATATTACTTATTCTTAATAATCCAAATTGTTCATCTAATAATGATGGTACATTATTATTACCAATTAACATAAATTTTTTATTATCATCTAATTTATTAATAGTATTATAACCATTATAATTATTATAGTTGTTAGTACATAAATTATTTATTTCTTGACTAAATGTTGGTTCTTGACTTTGATAAAATACTTGATTTTGTTCTTGACTTTGACTTAATACTTGATTTTGTTCTTGACTTTGATTTGATACTAGACTTTGATTTGATACTTGATTTTGTAAAATTGGTATTTTTTCTTTTAATTTATTAATAAAATCAAGTTCTTGTTGTGTAGGTTCTGTTATTTTTTTATATATATTACTATTAGTTATATTATCTGTAATAATAGGAATATTTGTTTTAACTGTTTCTTTAACTGCATTTAATTTATCCATTAAAATAGGAGTATTTGTTTTAACAACTTCATTAATTTTATTAATTACAATTGGTGTATTTGTTTTTATACTAGATACAATGTTTGATACATTATTCATAATAAAAGTACTATCTTTTTTAATTAAATCAATATCAAGATTTTTAAAATAAGTATTTAATATACTTGGTTCTTGACTATACATAGGTGATTCTTCACTAAATATTGCTTGACTATACATTGGTTCTTGACTAAATACTGGCATTTGATTTAATACTTGTTCTTGACTAAATACTGACATTTGATTTAATACTTGTTCTTGACTAAATACTGGCATTTGACTAAATACTTGTTCTTGACTAAATACAGGTTGTTGAGAATATAAAGATTGTTGTTGTTCTTGACTAAATACTGGCATTTGACTAAATACTTGTTCTTGATTAAAAACTGGTATTTGATTTAATACAGGTTCTTGTGAATATGAAGGTTGCACTTGTTCTTGACTAAAAACTGGTATTTGATTTATTACAGGTTCTTGTGAATATGAAGGTTGTACTTGTTCTTGACTAAATAATTGTTCTTGACTAAAAATTGGTATTTGATTTAATACAGGTTCTTGAGAATATGATGGTTGTTGGCTTTGAATAAATACATTATTATTTAAAATACTATCAATATTAAAAATATCAGAATTATTAGACATATAAAATAATATAGAAAATAATATTTAAATTTAATATAATTATAAATATTATTTTAATTTTCAAAAATGTATTTCCATAATCTTTCAATACAAAAACCTTCAATTGGATTAATATCATAATCTAATAATTTTATTATTTTTTCATAATAATTTTTTGGTTTTGTTAATATTAATTTTTTTGATACATAAAATTGAGCACCTGGACTAAATATAATAGGTCTTTCTTCTTCATTAGTTTCAAAAATATCATTATATACTTTTTTTAGTGGTATACCACTATGATATGGACAATGTGAAATTTCAGAATAATAAACAGTATCTGATAAAAAATTAAATTTTTCTTTTGGTTCTATATTGTTTTCAATATTTTCATATAAATTATCTATTTTTTCATAAAAATTTGGACAATGATCAAATGGATTTCCTTGAACAAATACTGTCCAATTACTAAGATTTTCATAATTATTAATTATATGATAAAGAAAAGTATGACCTTCTCTTCCTACATTATTTAATTTAGTATATGGTATTAGTAATTTATCTAAATTTGTAGGATCCCCTTTATTATAAACTATTACATTATTATATTTTTGCACCCAATCAATATTTTCATTGTATCTAGAAACTACCATTGATAATTTATTATCATTAATACATAATTTATCAATTATTTTAATTATTGATTTAATAGAATTTTTATTTTTAATATTTTGAAATATTAATAAAAGTTTATCAATACAAACATTATCTAATTTTAAAAATAAATCTAAAAATTCATCAACATTTTCATTATTATCAATCAAATTTATTATAATATTTAATACTTTTAAAATATTATTTTCTGACATAAACCTTATATTTATTATATATTTATATATATTAAAATTTATTTGTAAACTCAAAAGGACCTAGTCTTAATGTTCTATTTTCTTCAATATATACTGTTTCATTATTATATATTCTTTGTTTAGGGGGCATTACATATTTAATATTATAATTATTATTTAATAATTCAACAACAATATATTCATATAATGAATTCATTATTTTTTTATAATATAATAAATACTTGTAATTATAATGATTATTTTTTAAATACCCTACTAATTCATAATCTTCTAAATGTAATTTTATATTTAATTTGTTATCAGTAACAGGTATCATAATTTTTTCTTCATTTTTTATTAAATTATTAGGTTCATCTACTTGAATAAGATTATTATCAGTTAATGTGTAATAATTATTTTTAAAATTAAATATCATATTTTGTTTATCATCATGACCAATAAAATACATACTATAAGTTTGTGTTTTTGAACTATTACATCCATATAAATGACAATTTAATTCTTGTTCTTCTCCTGATTTAATATCAGATACAATAGAATTATCAATTTCATTTTCTATTTTATTATCTATATCATAATCATAAATTAAAACTGATTCAAAATTATCATTTTTATTATCTTTTAAAAAATAATATAAAATAAATATTAATATTATTATATATATCATATATTAAAGCTTATAAAAAACTTATTAAAATTATAATAAATTTTCTAAAATTGTTATATTTCTAATTACTTCTTTTTCTCTACCTAATGAAAAATTAATTATAATATCTAAATTTGTAAATTCTAATATTATTTTTTTAGCAGTAATTTTTATATTTCCAATAATTTCATTATGTAAACTTAAATCCCAATTTGTATTTTTTATAATTAAAATATTTTTTTTATTTAATGTATCACAAATTTTTGTAATTATTGTAAATAATTTTTTTTCTTTAGATGTACAATAGTCAATTATATCTTTTGATGTATTATTTAAATTTAATTCTATTGATTCTGTTATAGTTGATTGAATATTTAAAATTACTTGTTGTATTTTTTGTTCTAATTCCCATTGATAATCACGTAGTTTATTATAAAATATATTTAAACTTTTATGAATATCTTTTTCTACTAATAAAAAATTATCCCTTATTAAATAATTTCTTTTAATTACATCATTTAATTCATCTAATTCATTTTTTATATTTTTTACAATCCATGGGAAATTAATATTATATGATGATAATGACATTAATTTTCTAATTATAGTTAATCCTAAATCTAATTTATTTATATCTGTTGATAAATTAGAAATTGAAACAACATTATATATTTCATTATTATGTGTAAAATTATAAAAATCCATTTCTTTTAATCCTTGTATATTTGAATTAAATGACACAAATAACGCCCATTGAATATGGTTTGTTATCATATCATTATGTAATTTTGTTATTTCATCTTTACCTACTGTTGATGTATAATTTTTACTTTCTAACATTATGATTTTATCATCTGGTAAATATAACCATGCATCACCTGAATGTGCTATATGATTTGTTTTCTTAAAGGTAATATCACCATATCTTTGTGAAAAAATATTTTCTAATAAATTTTCTGCAAATTCTCCTTTTTTAGCTGAATTTGAACTAATACCAATTAATTTTTCTAATGAACTTTCTAAATTTCCTAAAGGATGTGCAAACTCATTTTTTAAAAGTTCTATTTTATTTATGATATCATTATATTCTGTTTTCTCTTGAACTTTTGTTTTATCTATATTTGGATATAAAATATCATATCCTGTTTTAAATATTAAATTTGTAATTTTATTTAATTCTACTTTTTTTAATTTAAATAATATTGGATATTCGTTTGATTTAATTTTAATATTTATGTCCATCTCTTTAATACTCATAAAATATAGTATTATTATTTATTATTATTTAATATCAATTTTTTTATTTAATATTAACTTAAATAAAAATATACAATACTATTTAAAAATATATTATTATATTTAATAAATGGAAACAACCAATAATAGTATTAAATGTAGAAAATGCGGTGGACCTCATTTAACAATTAAATGTGGTAAAGAAGTAAAAGTAGTTGAAGAGGTAAAAGATGTTAAAATAAATGATGTAAATAATTATAAATCAAATAATTCAAATAATTATAAATCAAATAATTTAAATAATTCAAATAATTCAAATAAAGATTATAAATCAAATAATTCAAATAAAGATTATGATTATAAATCAAATAATTCAAATAAAGATTATAATGTAAATAAAGAATTTCCTAAAGAAAAAGATTGTAAAGTAAGAATTGCTAACTTACCTATTGATATGACAAAAGGTGAATTATATAATTTATTAGAAGATTGGGGTCACATTAAATCTTTATTTATAAAAGAAAATTATGATTCAACTTCTGCATTTATTGAATTTGAAACTTCAGAACAATCAAAATATTTTGTTGAAGCAATAAATGAAACACCATTTGAATATAGAATTATTACTGCTGAAATAATGACTAATTAATTATTTTATAAAATATAATATTATTTTTTATAAAAAATTTATAGCCCTTAAGGGCGTATATACACCTCAAAAAGGTTATGCTTTCTTTTCTTCTTCTTTAGGTTTTTTGTTAAAATATCTCATGTAAACAATTGCTGCAATAATAGCAATGATAACCCATTTATATTGAATAATAAGATCGAAATAAGATGATGATTGAGGAACCATTTGCATAGGCATGGGCATCATGTTAGGCATTTGTTGTTGCATAGGCATCATTTGTTGCATAGGCATTTGTTGAAAAGCTTGACCAGTGGACATTTATTATATATACTATTATAGAAAAAATTATTTTTTAAACTATTATTTTTTATATAATAATTATATTATGTGTTTATTTATAGTAAATAGTCAATATGTTTATTTATAGTAAATAGTCAATATGTTTATTTATAGTAAATAGTCAATATGTTTATTTATAGTAAAAAAAATTGATATATTATTATATTCATTATTTTAGCTTTAAATAGTATGACTTTACATGAAATGCTAATTATGAATTCGCTTTTTAAACTATTAGAAAATACAAATATATATATATCAATACTTATTGGATTAATATCTTTAATCTATTATGATAATCAAATTTTAGAAAAAATTTTAAAATTATGTAAATTTAAAAAAAAGATTACAAAAATAAGTTTTATTGCAGAAGATAAAACTGCTTCTAGCAGATTTAGAGCTTTAATGTTTTATATATCAAATAATTGTAAAGTTGATGAATTAATTGAATATGAAGTAAGTAAATATTGTCGAAAAACAGATGATGATATAATAACTGCTGATTATCGTGTTAATCAACATTACGAATTTAATATAACTAATGATATTAAAGGAATAATTTATACAAGAGAAATTGAAACAAAAGTATATTCAGGTACCAAAATGGTAATTGAAACAACATTAGATGTTTTTAGTAATACATTAACTTCTACTGAATTAATTAATTTTATTGAAAAATGTGATACTGATTATTCAAAATATTTAAAAGATAAATCTTTAAAAGACCAATTATATATTGATATTTCTTGGAATGTTAAAGAAAAAGAATGTGTATTTGAAAGTTGTAAATGGACTTCTAATATTAATTTTAATAATAAATTTTTTGAAAACAAAGAAGTTATTATTAATAAATTAAATTATTTCTTACAAAATAAAAAATGGTATCAAGAACAAGGAATCCCACATACTATCGGTTTATTATTAGAAGGAGAACCTGGTTGTGGTAAAACTAGTTTTATTAAATCTACTGCAAATTTAACAGGATATCATATTTTAAATTTTAAATTATGTGAACATTTTGATTTTAAAGAACTTGAAAGAATTATATTTAATGAACAAATAAGTAAAGATTTTATTATTCCACTTAATAAAAGACTCATTATATTAGAAGATATTGATTGTATGATTGATATTGTTAAATCTAGAAAAGAAAATGAAGTTTCAGATGATAACAAAGTTATTTGTTTGGATGATGAAGATGAAACTAATAAAGAAGATGAAACTAATAAAACTAATAAAGATGATGAAAAAAATGTATCTAAAAAAGAAAAATCAATATCTTCTATTAAATCAGAATATGAAATTACAAATGTATTACAAAAAATGATGAAAAAAGATAATTTAGAAAATACTAATAATAACAATTTATCATATTTATTAAATATTTTAGATGGAATTAAAGAATCACAAGATAGAATTATTATTATGACTACTAATCATGTTGAAAAATTAGACCCTGCATTAATTAGACCAGGACGTATTGATTTGAATATTAAATTTAAAAAAGCATCAATTAAAGATATTAATGAAATGTTAAAATTCTATTGGAAACAAGATGTTCCTGAACTAGATATAATATTAAATGAAAAAATCTGTCATGCTAATATTATAAACTTTTGTCGTAGTGCAGATTCTATGGAAAAAACTATTGAATTATTATTAGAAAATATAAAAAAAATCTAAGTTTATTTATATGAATTTAATATCAAAATGTACTAATTGTTCTCCCAACCAAAAAATATCTTCTGCTATTTTTATTATAATAATCATTTTCTGGTTTTTTAATATTCGCGAACAAGGCGTATTGAGTGTATCAATCCCTAGAGAACATTTTTCTTCTAAATTAAATTTTTTTAATTATTAATTTATTAAATTATTTAGTATTAATAATATCTAATTATCATTAATATGAAAATTGATGAAAAAATGATTATTGATATATTTAATTTAAAAATTAAACTTAAAGACAAAGATAAAATAACACTTTCAAAATATCAAGAATTAATACCAATGTATGACATTTATAGTCAACAAATTTATCCTATTAAAAAAGAAAATATACATCATAGATTAATTGAATCACATTATAGATTTATTAATGATGAAATTTATGATTGGTTAAAAAATTTATATAAAAAATATAAATCTAATAAAGAACTTGCAAACAAGTTTGAAAAAAACATTAAAATATTAGAAAATTATGATATTCCAACATTATTTGAAACATCCACAAAATCATTTTATGATTTTAGCCCTAGTTATGGACTTAAAATTAGTATTTGTAAAAGAAATAGTTTCAGTCCATTTATGAAACACTTAAAACCATATTATTCAAAACCAGAACTTATTAAATTAAGTAAAAATATGAAATTAAAAACAGAAGATATTGATAATATTAAACTTAGTGATAAAGAAACACATTATAATTTTTGTAAATTAGTATCATCTAATGATATCTCATATGAAGAAATTAAAAATCATACACAACAAATTTTAGATAATAATATTATTAGTTGGGTTTGTTTTTATTCTTTTATTGGTTCTTTTTTATTAAATAATATATTAAGAAAAAAATTACAAATTTCGTCTTTTTTATATGAAGGACTTAATAAAATAACTAATTTTAAATCTCATGAATTAAATAATAATTATTATATTTATAGATTTACATGGGATGATAATTTTATAAAAAATTTAAAAATAGGTGATATATTTATTGATAATGGTTTTATGTCTACTACCCGTGACCCATTTTATAGTCCCGGTATTAATAGTAATGGTAAATTTGGTTTAGTATTATTAAAAATACATTTACCTAAAAATATTAAAGGAATTGGATTATTTATTGAAAATTTTTCTTTATTTCCAAATGAACAAGAATTTTTATTAAATCCATATTCTAAATTAAAATTAATTTCAAAAAATGAAAATTTCAAATATTATCATACTAATAAAGAATTTGAAAAAATAATAAATATTAAATATGAATTTGAATATATTGATTGTGATTATAATTTTATTAAAAATATTAAAATTAATAATAATATTAAAAAAATAGAAGATTTAACACAATATCAACCAAGAGGTGATACTAGAATAATGATAATAAAAAATTTTGTTGAAAATTATCAAACAATTGATATTACATTTAAATCAAAAATTTATCAATTTCAATGTATGTGGTTTGATTCTACTGAATCTAGTTCATATTCTAAATTATATTATAACAAAATATCAGATGGTATGATGTTTAGTTTATATAAAAATGGTTATCCTTATTTAAATATTGAAATTGGTAAAGAAATGGTTATTAACTATATAAATAAATTTTATTTTTATAATAATGAATATCAAGAACTTACTAAGGATATACTTGAATTACTTGTTGAATTTTCACGCATCTTTTATTATAAATCAATTATTATTACACATCAATATAAAAATTTCCACGAATTCTCTAAGGATAATATTTATGCTTATAATCGCATGTATAATCATAGTATTTATAATTTTGCTAAAAATAAAGTAAAATTTTTATATGATAATAATTATCAGTATACTACTGGTTGGTATAAATTAGATAAATTCTTAAATATTAAACTTTCTGATAATTTAATTAATGTATATAAATTACCTATTAATAATAAAAATAGTACAAATAATTATACAATTAGAGAAGCACTTGTTTATATTGTTGAAAATAATTTTATATTATATGATAACTTTATTCAAGATTTAGAAGATTTTACATATGACCTTTTAAATTTAGAAGAATCAGTTTATTTAAATAAATATGATAATGTAGTACTTGTTGTAAATTATGAACAATCTAATGAATATAAAAATAAATTATATATTATTGATGCAGACGACCAAATAAATAATGATGATTATACATTAGTTTTTAATAAACAAGTATTCAGACGATTTTAATTATACATTTATAAATTAATGATAATATTGATCTCCGCAATTTTGACAAACAGACAAATATCTTCTTATTTGTGAATCTTTTGATACTATTGTATTTGTACTTTTACATTTTTTACAATAAACATACTCTAATACATATTTTTTCATTAAATCATTTATCATAACTGATGTTAATCTATCATAATCTACGTTTATTCCATCTGATTTAGAATCTGTAATCCATGTCATTTGACATTTTAATTCTTCTGAAAAAAATTTAATTACATGTTCAGGTGGTTTATTAACTATTTTTAAAAACTCTTTTACATTTTTCCATATAAAATGATGCCCATGTTTTATTAATTCAGGCGGTGGTAAACTTATTTTACTTTGCATTCTCACACTATTTGTACATGATTCAAGTTTATCATATACTTCATCTAACATTTCTTCAAATGAATCCATAATATATAAATGTATTGTTATTTATTTATATATTATTCAATTTTTATGACTTATTTATTATTCAATTTTTATGACTTATTTATTATTCAATTTTTTATGAGTTATTTATTATTTAATTTTTATGAGTTATTTATTATTCAATAATTATTATTAATTTATTGACTAAATAGTTCATTAGATACTTTACATACATATGAATTTAATATTTGATATATTTTAATTTTTTCATTTATATCTTGTGTTTTTTCAAATTCAGTTATTAAATCATCAAAATTAGTTTTTTTTAATGATACTTTTTTGATTTCATCTAATGATTCTTCCAATTCTGATAATTTAGTATCTTCTTCTTTTATTTTTTGTTTAACTTGTTTAATTAATTCTAATTTATTATTCCAATTGTTTGTTTTTTCTATTTCATTAACTAAATCATTTATTTCATCCATAATATTAATTATAAAAGAATCTTTAAATTATAATATATTTTTTATTAAATTATATTATTTTTATGAAATAATTTTAATTTTATATTCTTTATCACCCCATCTTAATAAATAAAATTCTTTGATTTGTAAAGTATCAGCATTTTCTATTTTTTCATTTTCTAAATTAAATAAATTAATATTTTTACTATTAGTATCAATAGATTTAGAAATATTTTTTAATTTCTCTTTTGATTTCATTAGTTGAATTTTTATTTGATTTTCAAAACTAGCTATAAAAGTAACTATATCATTAAATTTTGATTTTATTTTCATTTCATATTGAAATAGTTTTTTATGTTCGTCACCTATTTGTTTTATTATAGTTTCTTTTAATTTTAATACTTGTTTTTCTAATTGATTAATATATTTTTTATTTATATCAATTATATGTTGTGCTGCTAATGATGGTGTTGCACATGAAACATCTGCTACTAAATCTAATAATGGATTATCTACTTGATGCCCAATTGCACTTAAAATAGGAATTCTTTTATAATTAAATACAGTTTCAATTAATTCACTTTGTGAAAAACCTATTAAATCCATTAAACTACCACCACCACGAGTTATTACTATTAAATCATAATGTATATCACTATTATAAATCTCTTTTAATTTTTCACAAATTAATTTTGGACAATCTACGCCTTGAACTGGTACATCATGAATATCATATGTTAATTTCATATTTGAATTATTTATATTAAATATAAAATCTTGTATTGCTGCACCATTTGCACTTGTTAAAATTAAGATTGAATTTATTTTATTAGGTATAGATAATTTTTTATCTTGTGAAAAATAACCTTTTGCCTCAAATTCTAATTTTATTTTATCTAAATCATGACTACCTTTATTTTCTAAAATATTTTCAATTATTAAATTTATATTTCCACCAAAATTATAAAAATCTAACTTTGTTTCTATTATTATTTTATCTCCTTCTACTGGCAATTTATTTATTTTTTCTATTTTTGATTTCCATATTATTGCCTTTAAATTAGTATTTGCATCTTTTATTGTTAAATAAAAATGACCATGTGATAATTTTGGTTGAGAAACTTCTCCAGATATTTTATATTTTGTAGTTGGTAATAACTGTTTTATATTATTTGCTAATTCAGTTGGACTTAAAATATTTGAACTTAAAATATTTGAACTTATATTATTATTAAACATCTTATTAATTAAGAAATTTTATTTTTAAATCTAATATTATTTAATGATTATATTAATTTTAATAATTATTTTATTTTATTTTATCTATAATAAAAATAATGAATCATTTGATTATTATCCTATTAAATTAACATCATATAATCCATCATTATATAATAATATTTTAGATTTAAGTAATAATTTTACAAGTGAAAATAATATTTCTAATATAACTATGTTAAATTATACAAATTATGCAAGTAATGAAAATAATATAAATAATACTATTAGTGGTAATTTTAATAATATAAGTAATATAAGTAATATAAGTAATATAACAATAAGTAATTATATTAATTTAAGTGAAAATATTAATTTAAGTAATAATTCACTTAATACTGATAAACAATTTATTAATCGCATTCAATTAAAAACTACAAATCCTTATTTAGAAATAGAACAAACTTTAAATTCAAATAATAGATTAGATTCATCTAATTGCTGTTTAGTAACTAAAAAATTTAATGGTAAATATTATTATGACTATGAAAAAATGTCTGGTGATAAATGTAATATTGATTTATATATTTTAAATAAAAATAAAGAACTATTATTTGATGGTATTAATGGATGGTCTAATGATGCATGTTCTGTTCAAAGTAATTATATTAATAAATTAGGTTCTTGTAGAAATAATAATTTTGAATGTAAAGATTTTATTCTTGAAAATACATGCAATCAATATAAAAATAATAGTAATTTAATTTTAAATGAATTTAAAGGAAATACTATTAATGATTTAATAACTTTTCAAGATAAAAAATCTTTAATAAATAAAAGTAATATTAAATGGTCTGAAAAAACATGTGAAGAAAGACTTGAATATAATCCACCTGTTATTAAAAAAACTATGGATTATATACAATAAATAAACGATTACTATTCATATATAAAAACGATTACTATTCATATATAAAAACGATAAATTAAAAAAATATTACTCTAACTACTAACTACACTAACTACTCGAACTACTCGAACTACTCGAACTACTCGAACTACTCGAACTACTCGAACTACTCGAACTACTAGTATCGCTCAAGCCCATCACCACTGAACAGACCATTCAGGTTCAACACATTTCGATAAACTGGTTTTCCAGACTCATCAAAAGATATTGGTGTACCATCATCGTCGTAAAAGCTCTCAGGGTCCATGTTATAATGGTACTTGACAAGGTTCCACTCATAATCCTTCGTTCTACCTTTGTACAACAAAGCATTAATCCATTCCGGACTCAAAAAACAAGTACCAAGCTTCTCAAGCATGAACATATTTTTACTAATGCGGTCAACCTTTCTTCCATCAGAATAGGCTTTAGCTTCAGCTTCTGCTCTAAGCATACGTTCGTTACGAGCTTCTTCGTCTTCGTCTTCGTAGTAGAATTCGTCGCTATAGTTAGAACCAACTTCATCATACTGTGAATTCCATTCAAATACATGTTTGTTTTCAATAGCTGAAAATCTGATATCATAGTACTCGAGGTTACTATCTTCACAGATATTTACAAAAGCTTGAATATTCTCTTCGTCGCCTTTCTTAATGTAATCAAGAAATAAGCGTCTATGAGAATCAGACATGTCAGAAGGAACAGTTCTTTCTCCAGTAATTCTACTAAAAGTGTTGGTAATCAGAGAGTTTTCCAACTCTTGAACACGACTTTCCAAGGCTTCTAGTTCTTGAATAGTAACAACTTCGTCGTACTTGGGCTTGGAACGAATTGTTACACTAGGAGGAGGAGGAAGACAACGTCCAGTAGTGGGAACAAACAAATAGTTAGGGGCATTAGATGCGAACATTTCTTATTACAGATATTGTTATGATATTAACAAGATATTGTATTGTGATATGTGTATAGATTATTTTAATACTTTTTTATATTAATAGTTAATCTACACTTTTTTTTTCAATTTTTTTATTATAAATAAATATTTATTTATAATAAAGTAATTAAATTACACTATTATACAATTATACAATTATACAATTATACAATTATACAATTATACAATATAAACAATTATATAATATAAACAATAAATAAAGCGTACGTATTAATTATAACATCTAAATAAAAGGACCAGTATTACATCTTATGTCTCTCTTTATCTAAAAGCTCAAATAGTTGTTTTATTTTTTTTAATGCATCTAGAGCTAAAACATGCATTTCATCTGTTTTGTAATCAATATAATCATCACGAGCGGTTTCAATATTTCTCTCTTCTTCGTACTCCCATACTGCTTTATGAAGTTCTAAAGAATCATTATCTTCATCAGTTTCTTCTTCATCATCCACATTATCTTCATCATCCACATCATCTTCTTCATTATCATCTTGTTCAACATCATCTTCTTCATTATCATCTTGTTCAACATCATCTTCATCATTATCTTCTTCATTGAATTCATCTGCTTCATCATTATCATCTTGTTGTTTATTATCATCTTCATCATTATCATCTTGTTCCACATCATCTTGTTGTTTATTATCATCTTGTTGTTTATTATCATCTTGTTGTTTATTATCATCTTGTTCCACATCATCTTCTTCCTCAAAATAAAAAAGACCATTTCCACTAAAAAGACCATTTGGATTTAACTCATCAAGTCTTCCCTCATTATAATACTGAGCAACTGTGTTGAAATCATCTTGAGTAGCTCTACCTTTATAGTTTAATGCAGAAATCCACTCATTAGAGAGGTCAATAGGACCCAACTTGTTATAAACATATTGGTTATTAGCCATACGTTCATAAAATTCAGACTCGCTCTCATTCTCGCCTTGATTATGATAAAGAATGTAAGCATTATCTTTAGGACTAAGATCATGATTATAATGCTTAAGACCACCATAATTACATATTTCAACGAATATTGTAATAGACTCATCATTTGATTCCCACATGTTAGATGGTAGCAATTTAAAAAATGTTTCTCTATCTTCATAAGAAAAATCAGGCAGTTCTCCATCAAAATAAAATCGAATTATACGATTTTCCTGACTACAAAGACTTTTTATCATCTTATTACGAGAGTTAATAACTCTCTTAATAAAGGCTGCCTTATCAGATGGTGACATTGTTAGTTAATTCAACTTGAAATTATATTATAGTAGAAATTATATTATATGGGGGTTTGTGTTTATACTTTTAATTAATAATACTCTTTAATTTTTTTTTTTCAATTTTTTTTATTAAAATATATATATTTTAATAAAAAAATCTAATAGTTAATCTAATAGTTAAGCTAATTTTTAATCTAATAGATAATCAGATTTTTAATATAATATATAATCATGTTTTTAATATAATATATAATCATGATTAATCATGGAATCTTAATAAAATAGGAATATTGTATAAACCATTAACTATTTGAGCTCCACCAACATTAATACCGTTTCTAAATACCATAGTTTCATTAACTAATTGGTCATCAACTAATAATGAACCATTTAAGAATAATGGGAAATCAAAAGTCATTCCTTGGAAGTTAAAGTTTTGATTAATATATACATCACTTCCTTCTAATCCAAGATTTTCAACATTATATTTACCACTAGTAATATATTGATTAAATAAACTCATTTGGAATGTTCTATTATTCATAGATGATGATAAATGGTCCCATAATTGTACATCATGTTCATTAAATGCAGCATCATTTGAAATAGCAGAACGTGCTTGAGCATGACCAAAGATTTTATGTGCCATTATTTCTAATAAAGTTTCACCAAATCTTACAGGTTCAGCAAAGAAAGTACCAAAACCTACAGTTGCTCTTCCTCTTGATACAGTAATAATATTTTGTTGGTTGATATCATTCCAATTAAATGTCATATTTGACATACCATTATGATTAGGTATATTTAATTGAATATTAACATCATCTGCATTTTGACTGTTTTGTATATAATGAGCAGTTGAAAAGATATTAGTCATATTTCCATTTACACCAGTTAAAGCACTAACATTAAATGATAAAACATAATCAAAGTTAAGTTCAGCTTCAACATTATGTTCTTCTGAGTAAATACCAGTATTTTGATTAATTGTTAAACCATTATTAATAAATAAATTATTACCTTTTCCTAATACAGAACCATTTATAGTTGCATCAGGACCATAATAATTATAAGCATTAAATCCAGTTAATTCAATTCCTGTAATATATACATTTTTAACAAATCCAGCTTCAGCATTATCAAATACTGCATTATAATTTTCAATAAATATTACACCATCAGATTCAAATACACCTGAAATAGATGTATAATATACAGTTGCTGCAGTAGTACCATCATAAGTTTTATTATGTACGTGCCATGTAATATTTAATGGTTTAGGAGTAATATTAGCAGTAGTAGTATTATTTACTAAAGTATAGTTTCCACTTTCAGAACCACTAATAGAATTGGTTAAACTTATTAATATATTATTATCAACATTTTTATTATTAAATACACCAACTGGAGCAATTACATTACTAATATCAGCTACAATTAATCCACTTAATGTAGTAGTTGCATCAGTATTATTATCATATACTTTATTATCACCAATTGCAGTAACTTGTTTTCTAGTAATATTAGCAGATGTAATATTATTTAATACATAGTTAGATACATGATAACCATTAATTGAACCACTAATTGATATTCCAGTTCCTACATTTTTATCAGCAAATAAAGCAGTTACATTTACTGAATCTAATACACCATTAACAGAAACTAATTCACTACTAATATCAACTATTGCTGTTCTTAATCCATCATATACTTTATTTCTACCAGTACCAGTTATTCCTTTAGGATTAATTGTAGCTCTTGAAACAGAAGATAATACATAATTTGATACATCAGTTCCACTAATTACACCAGTAACTACTTTATTAGTTTCTGCAAAAATATCTGAAAATACAGCAGTTACTGATACAATATCACCAGCTACTATACCAGATAATGATACAGATGCAGTATTTAAACCATCATAAGTTTTATCACTAGTATTTCCTATTAATGATTTAACAGTAATATTAGCACTACTAATACCAGTTAAATTATAATTAGATGCACTAGCACCAGTTAATATACCAGTAATTGGTTTTGAGTTTCCTACTAATCTATTATTAAAACTGGCATCACAAGCTAAAGTTGCAACATCAATACTTTCAACATCATTTAATACAACTTGAGCAGTTACATTTCTATCATATACTTTATTTTGACCAGTACCAGTAATTGGTTTAGCAGTTACATTACCTGATGATATATCGGAAATAGATAATGAGTAATTATGAGAATCAATACCAGTTAATGTTGCACTAGCTGATTTATTTGACCCAACTAATGCAGTTGTATAACTTCCTACAGCAGATACAAGATCAGGTGAAATAATACCGTATAATGTAAATGATGTATTTGCACTACTATCATAAACTTTATCTGCTGGTAATGCTGTTAATGGTTTTCTTGTAATATTTGCAGTATTAAATGTTACAGTATAGTTAGAAGCATAAGTTCCAACTAATGAACCAGATACATTTACATTTGATGATACATCTTTATTAATAAAGTTAGCATTTGCAGTTACTGAACCATCAATTGGTAAAATATCAGGTAATAAAACAGATGCAGTTGTAGTTCTATCATATACTTTATCTTGTGAATAACCAGTTACATTTAATGCAGTTATATTTGAGTTAGAAATACTAGTTAAATTATAATTTCCAGAAGATAAACCAGAAATAGAACCACTTATAGTTTTTCCATTTCCTACATGTCTAGAATTAAAATCTGCTGATACACTAACATTTGATGTATCTATTGCTAATACACCATTTAATAAAACTGATGCAGTTGTTAAACCATTATAAGTTTTAGGATAACCAGTACCTGATATATCTAATTTAGTAACATTAGCACTTGATATTGCTCCTAAAGTATAATTATTAACTTGAGCACCACCAGTTAATATACCACTAATTGATTTACTTACACCAACATGTCTACTATTAAAATATGCTTCATAAATAACTTCATCTTCACCAGATAAATCACCAATAACTAAATTATTAAATACTATTACTGCAGTTGTAGTACCATCATAAACTTTATTTTGACCAGTTGCAGTTAAAGTTAAAGGAGTAATATTACCAGCTGTAACAGATGATACATGATAATTACTACTATCTAAACCTGATAATACAACAGATGATAAATCAATTGATACTGAATTACCAACAAATCTTGATACGTAATTTGCAACACCAGATACAATATCACCTGATTCTACATTATTTAAACTAATATCAGTTTGTGTAGATGCACTATATACTTTATTATTAGCTGATGCAGTTACAGATTTAATAGATATTACTGCATTATCTACAGTACTAATATTATAATTTGATGCATCAACACCTAATAAAGTAGTTGATAATACATTTCTTGAACCAATATTTTTAGAACTTATTACACCAGTTGCACTAATATCATCACCTACAATTGTATTTGATAAATCTACTACAACATTAGTAGTTGCATCATAAGTTCTATCTCTACCTTTACCAGTTAAGGTACGAATAGTTATATTAGCATTTGATACAGTTGATAAAGTATAGTTATTTGCATCAGTTCCTGATATTACACCTGATACTGATTTATTAGTTCCAATGTTTTTATTATTAAAGTATCCACTTACACTTACAGTATCACCAACAATTACTCCTGATAAAGTTATTAATCCATTAGTTGTTCCATCATAAGTTTTATTAGAAGTAGTTCCTGTTAAAGTTTTAGTACTAATATTTACATTTGATATTGATCCTAATAAATAATTAGATGCATCTGTTCCTTGTAAAGAACCGGTTACAGTTTTATTAGTTCCAACTAATTTATTAGTCATTGAACCGGATAAAGTTACAACATCACCTGATACAACACCTGATAAAGTTACTGTTACATTAGTAGTTCTATCATAAACTCTATCAATAGAAGAACCAGTTATAGTTTTAGTAGTAATATCTGCAACAGATATTGATGATAATATATAATTACCTGAATCTAAACCAGCTAAAGAACCAGATACTGATTTACTTGAACCAATATTTTTATTATCAAAATCACCAGATGCAGTTACAGTATCACCTGATATTACACCTGATAAAGTTACAATTGCAGTTGTAGTTGCATCGTACACTTTATTAGAAGCAATACCATTTATACTTAATTCAGAAATATTTACTGGTGTAACTGAACTTAATAAATAATTAAATGCTCTAGTACCACTTAAAGTTCCAGTTACTGATTTTCCAGTACCTACTAATTTAGTTAACATTGCACCAGATACATTAACATTACTTAAATCAGATGCTTCAACACCAGATAAAGTAACACTTACATTAGTAGTTCTATCATATATTCTATCAATTGAAGTACCAGTTATTGATTTAGAAGTAATATTTGCATTAGAAATTGATAATAAATTATAATTTCCAGAATCACTATTTATTAATGTTCCAGTTACTGGTTTATTTGAAGATACATCACTACTACTAAAATCAGCTGATATTGTTACACTATCACCAGATATTACACCAGATAAAGTTACAGATGCAGTTGTTAATGAATCATATACTTTATCTACTGCAGTACCTGTTAAAGTTTTTGCAGTAATATTTACATTTGATATTGATGATAATGAATAATTAGATGCATCAGTTCCTTGTAAAAATCCAGAAACAGTTTTATTAATTCCAACTAATTTATTAGTCATTGAACCAGATAAAGTTACAACATCACCTGATACAACACCTGATAAAGTTACACTTACATTAGTTGTTCTATCATAAACTCTATCAACAGAAGTACCAGTTATTGATTTAGCTGTTATATCTGCAGTTGATAATACAACAGTATAATTTTCTGCATCTGCACCTGCTAAACTTCCAGATATAGTTTTTGATGTACCAACAGTTTTATTATTAAAAGTACTAGTAATTGTTACAGTATCACCAGATATTACTCCAGATAATGTAGTTGATGCAATATTATTTCCATCATATACTTTATTTGCAGTTGTACTTGATAAACTTAATGCAGTAATATTTACAGTTGATAATGATGATAATAAATAATTAAATGCTCTTGTTCCCTCTAAAATACCAGAAACTGTTTTATTTGTTCCAATTAATTTATTTAACATAGTTCCTGATAATGTTACATTATCACCTGATACTATACCAGATAAAGTTACAGTTACATTTGTAGTTCTATCATATACTCTATCAATAGATGTACCAGTTACTGATTTAGCAGTAATATTTGCATTTGATATTGATGATAAAGTATAATTTGCAGAATCACCATTAATTAAGGTTCCAGTTACTGGTTTATTTGATGATACATCACTACTGCTAAAATTTGCTGATATTGTTACAGTATCACCTGATATTACACCAGATAATGTAACTGAAGCAGTAGTTAATCCATCATAAACTTTATTTACAGCAGTACCTGTTATAGTTTTAGTAGTAATATCTCCATTATTAACAGTTGATAAATTATAGTTATAAGCCATTAAACCAGATAAAGTTGCTTCTGCACTAATACCAGTTCCAGCAGTTACTCTTAACCAAGTACCAGAAACATTTACATTAGAAATATCAATTGTTTCTATACCAGATAAAGTAAAAGTTGCTGTATTTGTTCTATCATATACTTTATTATTTGGTGTAGCACTTACTGATTTTACTGTTATATTTGCATTAGATACAGATACTAAATTATAATTAGATGAATCAGTACCAGATAATGTACCTGTAATTGATTTACTAATATCAACAAATCTATCACTAAAATCTGCAGTTACATCTACTACATCACCTGATATTACACCTGATAAAGTTACATTAGCTATTACTGTTCCATCATATACTTTATCATTACCAATACCATATATATCTTTAGTTGATATAATTGCACCTGATACACTTACTGCATTTATACTATAATTATTACTATCAGTTCCACTTAATATTACAGAACTAATTGTGTGAGTTCCTACTTGATTAGAAGTAAAAGTACCAGTTACATTTACAATATCCCCAGATATTACGTTATTTAAATGAATAGATGCAGTATCAGTTTTATCATAAACTTTATTATCAGAATAACCAGTTATTGATTTTACTGTAATACTTGCAGGTGAAATTGCACCTAATGTATAATTAGATATATCAGTTCCACCTAATACACCTGATATTGATGAATTTGATGATACATCTTTTGATATAAATGATGCACTAATAGTTAAATTATCACCAGATACAACTCCACTTAATGTTACACTTGCATTTAATAAACTATCATAAACTTTATTTATACCTGTTCCAGTTACAGTTTTTTGAGTTATATTAGCAGGAGAAATAGTAGTTAAATTATAATTACTTGCATCAGTTCCTGATAATATACCGTTACTTATAGTAATATTTACACCTACATATTTAGATGCAAAAGTACCAGTACCAGTTACTACATCTCCAGATACAACATTATTTAATGATAAATCTACACTTGTAGTTCCATTATAAACTCTTGATATACCAGCTGCAGTTATATCTTTTTGAGTAATATTAGCAGTTGATACGGTTCCTAATGTATAATTACTTGATTGAGCTCCATCAATTGATGCAGTTACTAGTTTGGAAGTTCCAATATTTTTATTATTAAATGTACCACTAATTGTTACAACATCTAATACACCACCTACAGTTTTAAGTTGACCTCCATCAATAGTAATTGATGCACTATTATTTCCATCATAAGTTTTATTTGATGTAGTAGCAGTTATAGTTAAAGGAGTTATATTTGCGGTTGATACAGAACTTAATAAATAATTATTTGCAGCAGTTCCTGATAATGAACCAGCTACAACAATATTATTTCCAACTCTTACAGATGCAAATGTACAAACTGCATTTACATTATCAACTACACTATCAATTGTTATTACACCACTTAAATCAACTGTTGCAGTATTTAATCCATCATATACTTTATTTCTTGTAGTACCAGTTAATGATTTTTGATAAATTCTACCATTAATTATTGAACTTATATTATAGTTATATGCATCAGTTCCTGATAAAGTACCAGTTCCTCCAACATTATCACTTGCATCTCTTGAAATATAATAACCATTAAATAATACATTATCTGTTACACCACTAATTACTTCTAAATCTTGAACACTTCCAGATGCATTTGTAGTACCATCATAAGTTTTATTTGCTAATACAACAGCAACTTGTTTTTGTTCAATATTACCAACAGATATAGATGAACCATCAATATAATAATTATTAACATCAGTTCCATAAATAGAACCTGTTACAGTTTTAGCATCACCTGCATTTTTATCACTAAAATTAGCTGTTACTTGTACTGAATCACCTTCAATTACACCATTTAATAAAACAGTTGCTGAACGAGAACCATTATATTGTTTATTTATAGTTACACCAGTTAAACGTTTAGCATTTACCATAGCACTAGAAACACTTCCTAATGTATAGTTAGTAGACATTGAACCTGAAATAGTACCAGTTACTGATTTAGGATTTACTGAAACATCTTTAGTATTAAAATTACCTGTTACTGTTACATTACTTGTATCAATTGTTTCAACACCAACTAAAGTAATAGATGCAGTTGTTAATCTATCATATATTTTATCAGCTGCTGTTCCTGTTATAGTTTTTCTAGTTATATCAGCATTTGATATTCCTGTTAAATTATAATTACCTGCATCAGTTGATGTTAATGCACCAGTTACTGATCTTGTTCCTACATGTCTAGTATTAAAATCAGCAGTATATCCTACTACATCACCACTAATTATTCCAGTTAATGGTGTTACTAAAGTTGCTGTAGTTGTACCATCATATACTTTATTAATAGCAACTCCGCTACAATTTTTCTTATAAATACCTACATTTGCAATAGAAGTTAAAACATAGTTAAATGCTCTTGAACCAGCTAATGAACCGCTAACTGTTTTACTATCACCAACATTTTTATCAACCATATAACCAGATAAAGTTACATTACTAGTATCAAAAGCTTCAACATTATTTAAAGTAGTTGTAACATTTACAGTTCTATCATAATCTCTATAAAGTGAATTTGCTGTTATTGGTTTAACAGTTATATTTGCATTTGATGTAGAAATAAAATTATAATTACTAATATCAGCACCTATTATTGAACCAGTTACTGGTTTATTTGATGATACATCTCTATCACTAAAATTACAGTTTCCACTAACATCATCACCAGAAACTATACCATTTAAAGTTACTGTTGCAGTAGTAGTTGAATCATAAACTTTATTACTTGTTGTTCCACTGCAATCTTTTTTAGAAATATTTACAGTACCAATTGAAGTTAAATTATAGTTACCAGCCATTGAACCTTCTAAACTACCTGATACAGTTTTACTAGTTCCTACTAATTTATCAGTCATATAACCAGATAAAGTTACATTACTTGTATCAATAGTTTCTACATTATTTATTATCATTGTTACATTTACTGTTCTATCATAAATTCTATCAATTGAACTTGCTGTTATGGGTTTTGCACTTATATTTGCACTTATTGTACCACTATTTGATATATTATAATTTGCTGAATCTGTTCCTGATAAACTTGGTACAACATAAATATTATTACCTACATGTCTACTATTAAATATACCAGATGCATTAACTACATCACCACTTAATACACCAGTTAATGTTACTACAGCTACAGTTGTACCATTATATGTTTTATTAGATGCAGTACCAGTAATACCTAATAAAGTAATATCAGCATTTGAAATACCAGTTAAATTATAATTAAATGCTCTACTTCCTGTTAAACTACCTGAAATAGTTTTATTAGTTGCTACAACTTTATTAGCAAAATTTGCAGTATATGATACATTAGCTACATCTCCTGATTCTACACCATTTAATGTAACACTTGCAGTTGTATTAGCATTATAAACTTTATTTAAACCAGTTCCACTTATATCTTTTCTTGTAATTGAACCGGCACTTACACTTCCTAAAGTATAGTTAGTAGATTCTGAACCAGCTAATAAAGAATTTACAATAGCACTATTTGATGATACATCAAAACTAATATAATCAGCAGTTATAGTTACATTTGATGTATCAATAGTTTCTACACCAGATAAAACTACTTGAGCAGTAGTTGTTCTATTATATACTTTACTTTGACCTGCACCAGTAATAGTTTTAGTACTAATTACTACATCAGATACACCAGTTAAATTATAATTTCCGGATTGAGCACCACTTAATACACCTGATACATTTCTAGTACCTACACGTCTATTAGATAAAGTACCTGCACATGATACAACATCACCACTTATTACTCCTGATAAATTTACATTAATTGATGTAGAACCATTATAAGCTCTTGATACACAACTACCTGATATATCTTTCTTTGTTATATTTGCAGAAAATAATGTTGAAGTAAAATTATAATTTGATGCATCACTTCCATAAATAGTTCCACTTAATGTTACATTTATATTACTAGAAACATCAATTGTATCAAATGACCCAGATAAATCAACTGAATCACCTGAAACTAAATTACTAAAAGTAAATGTAACATCAGAATCTTTATTATAAGTTTTATTATTAGCAGTTGCAGTTAAAGTTCTTAAAGTATAATCTACATTTGATACAGATACAAAATTATAATTACTTGCATCAGTACCAGTTAAAACTGGAGTTACTATTTTTCCTGATTCAACATTTTTATCTACAGTTGTACCACTTATTGATAAATTATCACCACTAATAGTATTATTTAATACAATAGTAACATTTCTAGTACCATCATAGATTCTATTTTGTGAAGTACCACTAATATCTCTTGCAGTAATATTTGCACTAACATCAGTATTTAATGTATAATTACTACTATCATCACCATAAATATAAGCAGAAATAGTTACATTTGAACCAATATTTCTTGAATTAAATGAACCTGATATACTTACATTATCAGTTGCACCACCTACTACTTCTACACCACTTAAACTTAATATTGATGTTCTATTTCCATCATATATTTTATCACTTGTTACTGCTCTAATTGGTTTTGTAGTAATATTAATAGATGATGATGATAATACTAATGTATAGTTATAATATTTAGTACCTCCTAAACTAGTTGATGTTGCAGTTCTTGAACCAACAAAACGACTGTCTAATGTTGCAGTTGCAGTAACATTATCTCTAATACCACCTACAGTTTCAATTGCTGCACTAGTTAAATCTACATTAACTACATTTGTATTATTATAATTTCTTGATACTAAGATACCAGTTATTTGTTTTTTATTAATATCTGCATTTGCAATAGATACTAAATTATAATTTGTTGAATCACTACCACTTAATGTACCTGTTACAGTTTTATTATTTGATGCATCTAAAGTATCGAATAAACCATTATTTACAACTACATTATCTAAAGTTCCACTTACACTTAATACACCACTTAAAGTTACAGTTGCATCACGAGACCCATCATAAGTTTTAGTTTGACCATAACCATAAATATTTAAAGTATTAATTGTACCAGTAGTAGTTGCACTTGTTGAAGCTAATGTATAATTATCATTAGCAGTACCACCTAATGCAATATCAGTTACTGCAACAGAATGTGTTCCTACAGTAGCATAATCAATAGTACCAGTACCAGATACAGTTACATCTTCTACACCAACTACACCACTTAATGTTCCTGTTACAGTTACACTTCTAGTAGTATTATAATTTCTTGTAGTAGTAACCCAAGAACTAGATAATATTTTTCTATTAACTACACCAGATGTTGTTACACTTCCAGATACAGTATAATTTGAAATAACACCAGTTACACCAGATAAAACTATTCCTGATATTGTTACTACTTTTCCAGTTCCTTGATTTACATTATCAAAAGTTGATGATGAATAAGTAAAACTTACAACTTCTGAACCTACAATATCACTTAATGAGCCTGATACAGTTGCATTATTACTTGCATCATAATATTTAGGTGTAGTTGTAAAACTAATACCTAATTGTTTAGTACTAATTGTACCAGTTGAAGAATTAGTTGAACTTACACTATAATTTGAACTTGCTGCACCAGTTAAAGTTATACCAGTAATTGATACATTTTTATTAGTTCCTACATCTTTAGTATCAAAATTTGATACAACATCATTCATATAAACACTTACACCTGAACTTTCACCTGATAATATTCCTGATAAACTTGGTGTTACAGTTGCAGTTGTTGAACCATTGTATATTTTTGAGGTTGTTACAAAAGTTGCTGTTAATACTACTGGATTTATATTTGCATTAGATACAGTTGATGCAGATGATACAATACTATAATTACTAGATGCAGCACCTGAAATAGCAATACCAGTAATAGTAGCACTACGAGAACCAACATTTACATTTGTAAATCTTGCATCAGTTTCAGTTAAAGTAACAGTTTCTAAACCTATTAATCCACTTACAGATTTAGTTGCAACAACTGCATTATTTGATTGATCATATACTTTATCTTGTACTGTATAAAGTGGGGTTAATGCTTTTTGATTAACAGTACCTGAAGTTGTTAAAGTACCATTAATTGTATAATTTGAAATATCACCTGATATAGTTATACCTGTTACAGTTACTACTTTATTTACACCTACGTTTTTATTATTATAAGTTGCTGATGTATTACTAAAACTTATGTTTTCAGAACTTATAATACCTACTAATGAACCAGAAAATACTGCAACATCAGTACCATCATAATCTCTTGGGGGTACTGAAAAACTAATATCTAATCTTTTTTGTGTAATATCAGCTTGAGTTGAACCAGTTGAACTAATATCATAATTTCCAGAATCAGTACTTGTTAATGTAACACCAGATATTAATACATTTCTTGTTCCTACATTTACATCATCAAATATAGCTGTTGAACCTGAAGCAATTATAACATTAGTATATCCAGTTACTAATCCTTGTAAAGTATAAGTATAAGTTGCATTATTTGAACTATCATAAGTTTTATTAACACCAGAATAAGAACCAGTTATAGTTTTTTTAGTAATTACACCACTTATAGTTGAAGGAGGTGAATTAATAGAATAATTACTACTATTTGTACCACCTAATGTTACTGATGAAATATTTACTTGTTTACCAGTTCCTACACTTGCACCAACAAATGATGATGTTTGAGATACAGTTACAATATCACCACTTAATACTCCTACTAAAGTTCCACTTATAGTTATATTATTTGAACCATCAAATTGTTTTGATGGACCAGCATAAGTTACTGATAAGTCTAAAGCAGTTATATCACCTGTTGTAGTTAATGAATTTGATGATAATGAATAATTTTCTAATGTACTAACATCACCTGATAAAGATAATCCAGATACATCAACATCTTTACTAGTACCTACAGTAAAAGTTCTATAATTTGCAGAGTTATAAAGTAAAGTTAAAATATCACCAGATACAACACCAGTTAAACTAGTTGAACCTACATTTGCAGTTAATGATTTATCATATGTTTTTGCAGTTATTGTTACTACTGGAGTTAAAGTTTTTACAGTAATATCACCAGTTGTTGATAAAGATGAATTAATAGAATAATTACTATTATTAGTTCCAGATAATGATATTCCTGTTACATTAACAGTTTTACTTGTACCTACAGATGCTGTATCATATATTGCACTTATTCCACTACTTAAAGTAATAGTATCTCCTGAAATTACACCAGATAAAGTACTATAATTTACTGTTGCTGTTCTATTACCATTATATACTTTTGATAAAATATTAACATTTGCAGTTAATGGTTTTGCAGTAATAGTACCTAATGCACTACCAGAAGTACTAGTTGTATAATATGCACTATTTGCTCCAGATAATGCTATTCCTGATATTGTTACAGTTTTACCACTACCTACATGAATACTATCAAATGTTGATGTAGTATGAGTTAAAGTTACTACATCACCTGATAAAGTATTACTTAAACTTCCTGAAACAGTTGCAGATAAAGTTCTATCATATACTTTTGATGTTACTGTCCATGAACTAGTTACAGTTCTTACAGTAATATCACCAGTTAATCCATCAGGGGTAGTATCAATTGAATAATTTGATGCATCACTACCAGTTAAACTAATAGTTGCACTTACAGCAATACCGCTTGCTGGATAAATTGAATTAAATGTAGCAGATAATATATTAATTGTTGCATCATTTCCACTATAAACACCTGATGATACAACATTTACAGTTGCATTATTAGTTTTATCATACTCTTTTGAACTAACTGAATAAGATGGTACTAAACTTCTAACAGTTATATTAGCAGTACTAGTTACTGATGATGCAATAGTATAATTATTATTAGGATCATTAGTTAATTGAATATTATTTATAGTTACAGTTTTATTAGTTCCTACATTTTTATCATCAAAAGTTATACTTGAATAACTATAACTTACTGTATCAGACCCTTGAACTCCATTTAATATAATTACACCTGAACCAGTTGTTGTATTATTATATACTCTATTTGCTGCTGTAAAAGTTAAACTTAAAGTTCTTTGAGTTATTTCTACACCAGTTACAGTTAATGTTGAATTAACAGTATAATTACTATTTGATGTTACTACATTTATAAAATTAACATTATTAATACCTGCATTTGCTGTATTATATGATGCATCATAAGTTAATAATGAATTATCACCTGATATTAACCCAGAAACAGATACTAATGTTATTTGACTTGGACTAACAGATGTTGTTCCATCATATGTTTTTGATGTAACAGAAAAATTAGGTGTTAAAGTTTTAGCAGTAACATCACCTTCTAATCCACTAATATGAATATTTTCAACATAATCTTGTTCAGGTAATATATAATTAGTTTTTATACCAGATGATAAACTAAAATCAATATTTTCTAAAAATATACTTTTATTTGTACCAACATTTTTAGTATCATAAATTGCTGATGTAAATATTAATCCTGATAAAGTATTTGTACCTATTAATCCAGTTACTGTAATATCACTTGAAGTTAAATTACAAGTATTATTTCCATCATAAACTTTATTTTTTGGTGCATTTACATTTATAGCTAAAGTTAAAGTTTTTGCTAAAACTCTAAAATATACAACTGCACTTGCTAATTGATTATCTCCAGAATCAAAATATTTTATTTCTAATCCATAATAATTTGGTATTGTATCATTTGGACCTCCTTGTGATGGTAATGGTGATGTGTTAGCATTGGCATAACTAACATTACCTGTAGTACCTGTATCAAATGATAATTGACCTGTACTAGTATTTATAATAACACGAGGATTTCCTCCACTACTATCTACATTTATAGTTGTTGATGTATAATAACCACCATCAACTAATCCTGTAATAGTTGGAACAAAATTTGTTATTGTGTTACCACTACCATATGAGTATAAATCAATTACATTATTAGAATTATCAAAACGTCTTAAACTCCCTCCTACATTTCGTTGATAATAAAAACTCATCTATATATATATATTGTTATAAAAAAAATATTATATTATTTTTTTTATAATTAAATACTTAATATTAATATAATTTATTTCGCTTATTTCAAAAAAAATAATATTAATATTTAAAATTTATTATTTTAAACTTTATTTTTTGTTTTTATTTAATATTATATAAAAAAATGTTATATAATATAGAGATATAGTATTATAATGAATATTCCTGATGACAATCAAAATATTAATTTAAAGTTATTTATATTAGATCCATTATCTGTTATTATTAAATTAGCAATTATTTCAAATAAACAAAATGATATTAAAATATGTATTTATAATAATGTTATTTATATTCAAGAACCCAATATTATTCAACCATTAATTAGATTATATTATAAAAATTCAAAAAGTGATTTACAATATTTATATAATCCTATTGAATTAGCTTGTCAAACTTTCTTATCAAAAGAACCTAAAATTAAAGATTTATTTATTTGTGCACAAAAAGGTATTGAACGATTAGTTAATACTTATAAATCATGTTCTATTGTTTGTCATAGTCTTTATTATTATTCTAGTCTTATTGGTAATCATTTAAATACTAATTTTAACCAAAATTTATTTAAAAAAGATTCATTCAGTTGTTTTTATAATCAAGAAATTGTTGATAAATTAAATAATAGATGGGATGAAGAAAAAATTAAACTTATTTTAAAAATGATAGACTTTTTAATTAAAGATGGTAATGCCATAGAAAGTGTTAAAATGTTAGAAACATTTATGATACAAGTTGATTTAGAAACTCACGAAATTATTAATAAAAATTAAATATATACTATAAAATAATATATATATAATAAAATGAATATTACAAATAATGAAAATGTTAATACATTAATTATTAATAAATGTATTGAAAAATTTAATAATGACTCATTATTAAGTACGGGTGTTATTAATATTAATATTAATGTTGAATTAAGTTTAGATAAAATTGTAGAAATAACAAATGAATTACATAATATTGGTTTTAAAGTTGAACTGTTTAATGTTACTAATATGAAAACACAGATACATAATGGGATACAGTGTTCATATTATTTAAGTTATATATTTTGTTTTCCATGTTTAACATATAACTATATTAAATATCATTTATTTCCAGAATATTGTATTATCATACAAATAGATAAACATAATTATCCTAATTATCAAAAAAATAAACATTAATTATATTATTGTCATGTAAATTAATTATATACTTGTCCTGTAGTTTCATCTTGACAAGGTCTAGAATCAGTAGTTGATTTAACAGAATTTGAAATATTTTCTAAATCAGTTTTAGCTGCATAATATTTATAATAATTATATGATGAACAACAACAACATAATAATATAATTAAACCTAATATACTTAACCCAATATTATTAGGTGATGTTGCTGTTGCTGCAATTAATGCAAATAATAAAGTTAAACAACAACAACAACCACCACACCATGCAAATTGAATAAAATTCCATCCCATTGATAATACATCTAACATAGCTTGTCCTGCTCTTGATACATTGGAATCGTAATATTTTTCATTATTTATTGTAATATTACAAGTTTTAATTTCTTGTGACATATTTATATATAATATATATAGTAAAATATATTTTATTATATATTTAATATTATTAAATAAAAATTAATAATTAAATAAAAATTGATAATTAAATAAAAATTGATAATTAAATAAAAATTGATAATTATATAAACTGATAAGAATATATAATTATTATGACAAGAAGAATATGTTATTTGTATACTGAAACTACTGGATTACATGATTTAGATGAAAATGTTTCAAAAAAAAATTTATTTGGTTTTGCACGTTTAGTTGCCTTAAATTATGAGTTTGGATATATTGACTCCAATAATTATAATCTCATTAAATCTGTTAGAAAAATAATTAAACCAAGATGTATGTTTATATCTGAACAATCTATTAAAATTCATGGTATTACTAATGAAACTGCTAAATCAGAAGGTACTGAAATTGAAACTGTATTAACTGATTTTTTAGCAGATTTAAAATCAAATAATGTAACTGTTATTGTTTCACATAATATTACTTTTCATCTACGAACTTTACAAGCTGAATATATTAGATATAATTTATCTTTTAATTTTTCAAATTATATTATTATTGATACTATTAGTTTTTATCATAAATTATATTTTCCAAAATTAAAGGATTTATATGAACAATTATATAATAAAAAAACAAAATCAAAGAGTAATCTTGAATTAATCAAATTATGTTTTAATAAATTATATGATGATTATGAAAAATCAATTGTTTAATAATTATAAAAAATATCATACCAATCAATATAATCCATTTTCCAATCAATAAAATTATCAAAATTAACTACTTTTTTAATTATTATTTTATTAATTGATTGTATTTTAGAATTAGAATCAACTAATAAAATTATTTTATAATTATCAAAATATGTATCTAATAATAGTATTAATTTATTTAATTCTTCTAAATATGATTCTGTGATAGGTTGTAATTCTATTCTTACGAATTTAATTTCACCAGTTTGAGCTACAAAATTATTTATTCTTCTTAATAAAACTTGATTAAATTCTGTTATATTATTATTATATTTATCAAATATTTCATGTGCAAATGTAATATTATATTTATTTGATAAAATATATGATGAATTATGATTTTCTGAAAACTTTTTTATAAAAACATTTTCATAATCTTTAAACTTTGATTCAAGCACTTTATTTAGTTGTTTTATTGTTATTTTTGACCAATCAAATGGAAATGATTGTATTCTTAAATTATATTTATTTAATTGATATGTTACTGAACAATTTGAACCTAATGAAATTATTTGTTCCATAATTATATTATTTAATTATGTTTTATCTAGATTAAATAACATATTTAAAAATAAATAAGTATATTAAATATGTTATCTAAAGTAAATAAAAGTAATATATATCTAGGTACAAATGAATTACAAAAATTATATAATGATACTAATTATGAATTAGCACAAGATAATTTAAATAACCATATTATTTATAAACTAAATAATAAAAATTATATCAAAAACTATATAACAAATAAAATATATAATTATAATAGAATACAAGTTGATATTCTTGGTGAAAAAATAATTAAACAAATAGATTCATTTGACCAAAATAATATTAATATATCAAATAAAATTAGAAAAACGGTACTTTCATTAGTTAATAATAATTATAATAATTATAATAAAATATTAGGTATTGGTGGTGAATTTTATGTTTATTTTAAATTTATTAATGCATTAGAATATATTGGTATGTCAAATCATCAATGTATTATAGATGATGCTAATTATAATATACCTTATTCTAAAAATTATTTAGTTGATTATAATAATATTATGAATAATAATAGTAGCATAAATAACATTAATGATATAGATTTAATTATATTAAATGTTTATAATATTTGTGAATCTATAATAAAATATATTCATAATATAAAATTTAAAAAATTAATTATTATTACTTGTTGTTTAACAGATAAAAAATTAAAACAATTAACTAAATATTTTAAATTAAAAACAATAAAACATATTCAAAATTTTAATTCATGGATATGTGTTATAGAAATTTAAGTAACAAATATAATAATAGTATTATTATAAGTTTACTTCATAATAACATTTATTATAAGTTTACTTCATAATAACCTTCATTATTTGTAATACTAATATTAGTTGAATCTTTATCTTTGTTGATACAATATATTAAAATATTAAGTAATGATTCAATATAATAATTTTTTTGAATATATATTGTATTACCAGTTTGTTCCATTATATTATTAATATGATTATTTAAAATATCAATTTTATATAATATATATTTTTCTTGTGTATCATAATATTTCTCACTATTCATTACTTGTAATATTTCATCATTAGTTCTATTTCTTAATTTACTTTTCATAAAATCTAATTTAACTAATAATTCATTTAAATTAACTATTTTGAGGTCTTTCATAATTATAAATAAATTAAATGCATCAAAAAATCTATGATAATATTTAATAGCATAAATAATACTTTCATTTTTTTCATAAGCATGAATAAAATATGCTAAATTTTCAATCATTGAATGTATTAAATAATATGATTTAAATAATAATACTTTTTTATAATTTTCTTCTTTTCTATAATAAAACATAGTACCTACAACATGTATAAATGCACCTTGAGTAAAATATGTTTCATCACCATAATAATTCATATGTGATAATGAATCAATTACTTGTTGTTTTACTAATTCTTTATTAATCATTATATTATTTTTTAAATTTGTATCTGTATTAGTATTTATTAAATTTTCAAATTCTTTCATTTTTAATATATAATTTTTTGCTTTATTTAATGGTTTCATTTTGAATAATCCATTTATAAAAAAATTATTAATTTCTTTATTTAAAAAAGTTATATATCTATTATGATTATAACAAAATGATAATAAACGTAAATAAGCCCATCTATCTTGATTGTTTGATTTTATTTCATTAGAAAATAAACATGTATATTTTCCTATTTGGTCTATATCCCATATTAATCTATTATTAGATGTACTATTTGGTGGTATTAAAAATGAATAACCATATAAATTAGTATCAAATACTTCAGAAGGTGAAGCTTTAAATACTTTTTCAATTACTGAATTAAATATTTGTATCATCTGTGAAACTTTATAATGTCCAGCAATTGTTAAATCATAATCTGAATCTAATGTTGCTTCAGGACCTACTGAACCAGATGCATTTGAAATACAATCGTTACGTAAACAATCTGGAAAAACATCAAATATTTTTTTTATTAATGTATCAACTATTTTTTTTCTAAAATTAAATAAAATTTGTTTTATTTGTATTGATTGTTTTTTTATATTATCCCATGTTAATAATGTATCTTTTGATAATAAATATGATTTATCATTATCAATAATAATAATATTATTATTTTTATTTAATTCTGATATTTCATGTGAAATAAAATTTACTAATTCTTCTTCTAATTGTTCTTTATTAAAAGAATTATTAGTAGCACCACCATAATAATTTTTTAAATAAATATATTTTTGTTTAT
>JACCDH011265573.1_pt1 | contig 38812 bp, 46 predicted proteins | sample 7442481 | NCBI WGS metagenome assembly JACCDH01 (sample SAMN15323433, study PRJNA562643) | freshwater metagenome | isolation source: river surface water | place: USA:Blue River Watershed | collected 2017-08-15 | reverse complement strand
GCCGATATCATCAAGCGCGCCATGGTGGCGGTGGATGCCATGCTGGGCACCCGCGCACGCCTGCTGCTACAGGTGCATGATGAACTGATTATCGAAGCGCCAACGGAGCTTGCACCCACCATCGCCGCAGAGGTGAAACGGGCGATGGAGCAGGTGGCCGCCTTGTCGGTTCCCCTGACGGTGGAGGCGGGAATCGGCAGCAACTGGGGCAGCGCACATTAGCAGTGGCTAACCTATCAATTTTTCGTAGTATTTCGTGAAAAAGCAACTATATTGCTGAACTCACGGAGACCATGCCTGCATGCCCAAAAAGATACTCATTGTCGAAGATAACGACCTGAACCTGAAGCTTTTCCGCGATTTGCTGGGGGCAAACGGCTATGAGACCTACGAAACCAAAGAAGGGATCGAGGCCATCAGCCTCACCCGCAATGTGCAGCCCGACCTGATTATCATGGACATCCAGCTGCCGGAAATTTCTGGGCTCGACATTACTCGCAAAATCAAGGCAGACGGTGACATTTGCCACGTGCCGATCATTGCCGTCACCGCCTTCGCGATGAAGGACGACGAAGACAAAATCCTCGCCGCGGGCTGCGAAGCCTATCTCTCCAAACCCATTGCGATCGATGATTTCCTAAAAACCATCCGCCGTTTCCTCGAACCACATCTAGCAGCGGTATAGGGGAATTCAGTGACGGGTTTAGTATTGGTTGTGGATGACGTGCCGGCAAACGTGAAGCTTCTCGAAGCCAAGCTGGCCAATGAATATTACGATGTCATCACCGCGAAAGACGGCTTTGAAGCCATCGAGCAAACCAAAGCCAAAAAGCCGGATCTCATCCTGCTGGATGTGATGATGCCGGGTATCGACGGGTTTGAAACCTGCCGCCGCCTGAAGGCCGACCCCGATGTCTCACACATCCCCGTCGTGATGGTCACCGCACTTTCCGACCCGTCCGACCGCGTGGCGGGCCTCGAAGCAGGGGCGGACGACTTCATCACCAAGCCAATTAACGACACTGCGCTGTTCGCGCGTGTGCGCTCCCTCGTGCGTATCAAAGTCCTCATCGACGAGCTGCGTCTGCGCGATAAATCCGGCAGCCAACTGGGCATGAGCGCCAGCGACTTCTCCCTCAGCTTCGACGTAACCGGCGCGCAGCTCGTATTGGTGGACGACGATGTCATCCAAGCCCGCCGTGTTAGCGAAAAACTCACCGCTGGCGGTTACCGCGTCACCCATTTCAGCGACCACAAACAGGCGCTTGAATTTTCGCGCAGCGCCACCGCACTCGACCTGATTCTCATCTCCACCCAGCTCGCGGATATTGACGGGCTTCGCCTCGCGACACAGTTCAAAGCTATCGAGCAAGTGCGCCATGTTCCCATCATCATGCTGGTGGACGAAGAGGAGCAACATCTCATGCTCAAAGGGCTGGAGCTAGGCGTGAACGACTACCTGCTGACGCCGGTGGACTTCAACGAAATGTTTGCGCGGGTCAAAACCCAAATCCGCCGCAAAAAATATCAGGAGACCCTGAAATCCAACTACCAAGAATCGGTCTCCATGGCGGTGACGGATGGCCTAACCCGCCTTTATAACCGCCATTACCTCGACACCCACTTGAAAAACCTTGTGCGTCAGGCGGCGGATCAGGAACGTAGCCTTTCGCTCGTGATTATGGACATGGACCACTTCAAATCCGTGAACGACACCTACGGCCATAACGTGGGCGACGAAGTGTTAAAAACCCTCTCGGGCATCATCGTGAACACCATCCGTTCGGCAGATTTGGCCGCGCGCTACGGTGGCGAAGAATTCGTGGTGCTCATGCCGGAAACCGACGCCATTCGCTGCTTTGAGGCGGCAGAGCGTCTACGCAAAGCCATCGAGCTTGCGCCATTCCCCATTTCCCATGCCGACGGCACCATTCGCAAAACCGTGAGCATTGGCTGTTCCACCATGGTCAAGAACGATACGCCAGAATCGCTGCTTAAGCGGGCGGACGAGGCGCTATACGAAGCAAAAAACACTGGGCGTAACAAAGTGATGCCGCTAGCGGAAGGCAGTTTCGAACTGCCACCAAGCCGCCAAACCGCGCGTGAGGAATTAAGCTACACCCAAATCGTCACCAATCCGGCAGGCGTGAAGTTAGCGGTGGCGGGCGCCAGTGGCAAAGCCCCCGAAACCAACCCAGACGCCCCCTTCAGCGTCAAATTCAAAGACGGCCAGTAGCCTACACCGAAAGCGTCACCATCAACTGCATGGTCGGAGGATTTTTCTATCCGTTACGCTCTATGTCGCCTTTGCTGTAACGTTTTTGAGCTGTTTCAAGGCTCATTCCGGCTATTTTTTCGATAGCTTCACGCCGGAACAAAATTTTGTTTTTTGATTCATCTGCCACAAGCACTGAGCCAAAATAACGGGTGTTGCTTATAGTTAGTCCGTTTTGATAAGCTGCAAAATGCTCGCAGTCGCTGGCGTTTACGTCGGGAAACAGTTTCGCAAATGTGCTGCTGGAGATAGCGATTGTATTCTTATCTACGTCAGGTTTTTCAGTGCGATTTTTTTCGTTCATTGTCTCTTCTAGTGTATCAACGAACGCATCTGTAAATTTTCCAGATTCTTTAATGGTCTGAAAATTGATCTTTCCTTGCTTTTGCTTGAGCTCAGTCTCTTGGTTAACATAGTAATCAGAATTCGCTAGTAGCGTAATGGCTTCATTCTTCGTGAATTGTCTGGTCATCGATAGCGCTCCGTAGTTTGGTTCTCTTAAAAACTATCTGAGTGTATCAATTTAATTGAATAAATCGTGTGACAGTTTTGTGAAGAATGCAATTACGCAACTCGGAGTGCTTTTTAAAAGTCTTCTTAAAAAAATCAGACAGTTAGTGTGACAATCACCGGTGCATGGTCGGAGGGTTTTTCTTGGCTGCGCGGCTCTTCGTCGATGAGGCAGCCATGCAGTTTGTCTGCCGCCATCGCCGAAAGTAGCAAATGGTCGATCCGCAGGCCGTGGCCGCGGCCATAGCCATCGCCGCGATAATCCCACCAACTGAACTGCTGCAAGGTGGGGTTCGCCACCCGAAACGCATCGTACAACCCAAGATTCATTAGCGCCCGCAGCTTTTCGCGCTCCGCAGGGTGATAGCACACCGAGCCATCCAGCGCCGCGTGGTCATACACATCCAGCGGGGCAGGGGCACAGTTGAAATCCCCGCCCAGCACCGCAATTTCGTTGAATTTCAGTTGTTCCTGCCAGTGCGCGCGCAAGCGGTCATAGAACCGCAATTTATAGGCAAATTTATCGGAGCCCACTTCCTGTCCATTTGGAACATAGGCGCTGGCAAGGCGAATCGCACCGTTTGGAATGCTCGCCACCGCCTCGATATAGCGCGCCTGTTCGTCGCCATCTTCGCCTGCAAGGCCACGAATCACATCATCCAGCGGGAATTTGCTGAGGATAGCCACCCCGTTATAGGTCTTTTGCCCATGAACTGCGAGGTTATAGCCGCGCTCCTCAATCTCCATCGCGGGAAAGGCCTCGTCCACACATTTCAGCTCCTGCAGCAGCACCACATCGGGGCGCACATTATCCAGCCACGCCAAAAGGTTAAGCAGCCGCGCCTTGACGGAATTTACGTTAAATGTCGCAATGGAAATCTGGGTCATGCGGCCTGTTTAGCCGATTCCAAGCGCCTGCGGAAGGCAGAATCGCAACCCGCCGCATTGTCACAGAACTTTCACACGAAGCCGCGCCCCAATCTGCTATCCTCTACGAGAACATAACGAGGGATGTAGGGCATGACCAATTCACCAACGCCAACATTTATCATGAAACCATTTACCACTGCGCAGAATGCTACTTTTCTAAAGCATTACGTGCAATGCAACCAAATCAGAGTCATTCCCTCGCTGGATGGTGTTGCGGGCATGCAGGCCTTTGTCGCTGCTGGCGAGCATGGTCAGTTGAAGTTGCGGGGGGTAAACTCCACAGAAATGAGCACCTACGATTTATCGCGGGAAGCGGGATATAAGTTTAATAAAGACATCTACAAATTCAAGGTGAACATGCAGGAGTTGAGTGACGCCTGTGGCGGCCCTGTCGCGCTAAAAGAGATATTAGAAAAAACAAACTGTAAGCAGTTCGGTCGCTAGCCGTAGCATTTACGCATAGGATAAAAATAATGACAGCCACACTCAAGCATGAAAAGCTGAATTCAAAGCAAGTAGGGAACGTCATTCGCGCGTTGGTGAAATCTGGCGACATTCGTATTAAATCCTCTGGCCGTCAGGAAAAGAAAGTCGTTTTTCGTGCCTATGCCGACAATCACGCAAGAGAAATGCTTGAATTATTCTCGGTTGAGGCGCCTGAAATGGGGTGGCGCGAATCGCATGCGCATAACAGTATGGATGCCATCGAGTATCCCTATCGAATCAATCTCGTCATGCTCTCCAAGGCCTTGGGTGGGCTGGATGCCATGCACGACGCATTAAGCGATGCCAAAGAAATGGGCTGCGACGAGCGCGAACAGCGTCGCGGAAATGGGCGCGGATAATGAACGAAATTGCACCAGAGCGCGTGGATATCATCCTAAAAGGCCTTGTGGAAGGCAACCAGCTGCGCGTGACCAAAGACCGTGACGGTAAAAAAGTAATTCGTGCCTATGCGGAAGAGAATGCGCGAGGGGCGTTAAGCAGTGTAGGCATTACGCTGACTGAAATTGGGGCGGGCGAGATACTGGCCATGAGCATAGGCAGCAACCGGAGCTATTGTAATCACCGCTTTAAATACCGTATCGACCTCGACAGCCTGAACAAAAAATGTTCCTCGCCCGAAGCGGCACAAGCCATTTTAATGGATACAAGAGAGTTGGAGCGCGCCTTGTTCTAAAGCGCGACGCTGAAGCTGTTGCCGCAGCCGCAGCCGCTTTTGGCGTTGGGGTTCTTGATTTCAAACGCCGCCGCGCCAAGGTTCTCGACATAATCCAGCATCGAGCCCGCAAGGAATTCCAGCGAGGTTGCATCCACCACCACAGGCGCTTGTTCGGTTCCGAATAACCGATCTTCTTCCAAAACGCCTTGAGGCGCAGCCTCAAAATCGTATTTATACTGAAAGCCAGAGCAGCCGCCGCCTTCCACCGCCACACGCAGGCGGGTGCCTTGAGGTTCGCTCGCCAGCAAATGCGCAATCCGCGCCGCGGCACTCTCAGAAATCGTAAATGGCTGTGTCATGGTTGAGAAGATAGTCAACCACATGGCGAAATACAAGGCCTGTCACCCCGCCCAGCGATGGGTTTTATCTGTCATCCTGAGTGAAACGAAGGATCTCCCTAAAATGGGCAGAGATTCTTCGCTTTGCTCAGAATGACAACCATAATTCACTATTCACTATTCGCCATTCACTGCTATAAGCCGCGGTATGACACATCTCGCCCCATACGCAACCGACCCCGCAAAAACCCGTGGCCGTTTGATTGCCGAGCCGGAATGCAGCATGCGCACGCCGCATCAGCGCGACCGCGACCGCATCATCCATTCCGCCGCGTTTCGTCGGCTGGAATATAAAACCCAAGTGTTCGTGAACCACGAGGGCGACCATTACCGCACACGCCTAACCCACTCGCTGGAAGTGGCGCAGCTTGCCCGCAGTATGGCGCGCAGCCTGAAGCTGAACGAGGACTTGGCCGAAGCGCTGGCGCTGGCGCACGACCTTGGCCACCCGCCATTCGGCCATGCGGGCGAAGACGGGCTGAACGAGGCCATGGCCAATTTCCATGGGTTCGACCATAACGCCCAAACCATCCGCATCCTCACCCATCTCGAAAACCGCTACGCCGATTTCGATGGGCTGAACCTCACATGGGAAGTGCTGGAAGGCATCGCCAAACATAACGGTCCGCTCATCGGCCAGCCAAACAGCAAGCCGCTGCCGCGTGCGCTCAAAACCTACATGCAGCAACAGGATTTGGAGTTATCGCAATTCTCCAGCCTCGAGGCGCAAGTGGCCGCCATCGCCGACGACGTGGCCTACAACAACCACGATATCGACGACGGCATGCGCGCGGGCTTTTTCAAGCTGGAAGACCTGCAAGACCTGCCCCTGCTAGGCGACATCATCCGCGAGCTCACGGCGAAACATCCGTTCCTGTCCATCCAGCGCGTCAGCCACGAAGTGCTGCGCCGCCTGATGAGCGCCATGGTGTCGGACGTGCTCGCCACCACCCGCGCCAACATCACCGCGCTGAACATCCAAACGTCGGACGATGTGCGCCGTGCAGGCCGCATGATCGTGCATTTCTCGCCCGAGATGGAACTGGTTCACCGTTCGCTAAAGACCTTCCTGTTCAAGCATATGTACCGCCACTACAAAGTGAACCGGATGACCAGCAAAGCCCGCCGCGTGGTGGGTGAGCTGTTTGAATTCTTCCTTGCTGAACCAAACTGCCTGCCTAGCGTCTGGTATGCCCAGACCGACGGCGCAGGCACCCAAGCCACCGCCGAAGTCATCGCCGATTTCATCGCCGGCATGACCGACCGCTTCGCCCTCGACGAACACGCCCGCCTTTTTGACCCGAGTATGAGAACCTAGCTCTAGAGACCGCGCTGGCCTTCTTTTTTCAGCATGTCGAATGCTTTTGTAATATTCTGTGTTTCTATGTCGCTTAGTTGCCTGTCGTCTTCCAGAGAATTTCGAAGTAGATTCTGTGCATTTCGAAGTTTGACAGCTTCTTCACCCGTGAATTGTCCTTTGAGGGCTTCACTTAACGCGGTATTTATTGTTTTTGCTAAATCCTCGTCATTTAGAGAGTATAGTGTTTCCTCTGTCATCACCATAATTTTGGGAGTAAACTCAGATTTTTGATCACTCAGAATTCCCGTAAACTTGTCGTTTACGTCGAAATGCAGCGTAGAAAAACTTTCTTTGCCATCTACGTCATTAACACTGTGCGAAACGCTAAGCGTATTTTTAGAAGAGTCTGGTGTGCTTTCACGATTTCCGAAATTAGAGGTAGCCTTCTCAACTGTATGCGCAGGCGTGACATAGTTCCCTAAGTCCGTCATTCGATTTTCATCGGGCTTGTGCTCGCGGCTTACTTCAGCATTAGGAGGAAAGTTGTGGCTGCCCATTATAGTGCTCCATTATGTTTTTCTGTCTATTGTTTGGATGTTATCAGACATTTATTAATAAAGAATTAACTTTGGTTTTTAAGAATCCGCTTGTTCATTACGTAAAATCACCGTAAACCCAGCAACCTGTTGATGAGCAAGGAATACAGAGGCAACTCGCAATGAACATTTTCGAAATTTACCGTAACCACGTCCTTGCCGCGGCAGAAGGGGTGGTGCCTGCCATGAAGCTGGAGGCGGTAACGCTGGAACCCCCGCGCGACCCTGCGCATGGCGACCTTTCCACCAACGCCGCCATGGTGCTGGCAGGGCAGGCGAAGCAAAAACCACGCGACATCGCCGAGCAGATTGCAGAAAAACTGCGCGCCGTGGCGGATGTGGAAACGGTGGAAATCGCGGGCCCTGGGTTCATCAATATCCGCCTAGCGCCCAGCGCGTGGCAACGCGTGCTTCCTGTCATCCTGCGCGAGGGCATCGGCTACGGCAATTCCGACAGCGGCAAAAACAAAAGCATCAACGTGGAATATGTCTCCGCAAACCCCACGGGGCCCTTGCATATCGGCCATGCGCGCGGCGCGGTGTATGGCGATGCGCTGGCCACCTTGTTGCTCAAAGCGGGCTACAACGTCACCAAAGAATACTACATCAACGACGCAGGCGCGCAGGTGGAAGTGCTCGCCAAATCTGCGCTGCTGCGCTACCGCGAAGCGCTGGGCGAAGCCATCGGCGAGATTCCCGAAGGCCTGTATCCAGGGGAATATTTGAAGGGCGTGGGCGAGGCCTTGAAAGAAAAATTCGGCAACGGATTGCGTGATGAACCCGAAGAAAAACAAATAGAAGCCGCCCAGCGCATCGCGATCGATTGCATGATGGCGCTCATCAAACAAGACCTCGCGGACATGGGCATCTTCCACGATGTCTTCACCTCGGAAGCCAAGCTGCGCCCCGAAATCCCGCGCGCTATCAAAATGCTGGAGGAAAAAGGCCATGTCTATCGCGGCACGCTGGAGCCGCCAAAAGGCGAAAAAGTAGAAGACTGGGAAGCCGAAGAACAGTTGCTGTTCCGCTCCTCCGCCTTTGGCGACGACATGGACAGAACCGTGGCCAAATCCAACGGCGCATACACCTATTTCGCGGGCGATTTGGCGTTGACGATGGACAAAGTCGCGCGGGGTTTCTCCACCCTGATTTACATGTTCGGTGCCGACCATGGCGGCTACGTGAAGCGCATGGAAGCAAGCGCTGCAGCGCTTTCCGACAATAAGGTGGATGTTGACATTAAGCTCTGCCAACTCGTGCATCTCACCAAAAACGGTGAGCCGATTAAAATGTCAAAGCGCGCCGGAAATTTCGTCACCGTGCGCGACGTGCTGGACGAAGTGGGCAAAGACATTATCCGCTTCGTGATGCTGATGCGCAAAACCAATCAGGACATGGAATTCGACCTCGACAAGGTGAAAGAACAATCGCGCGACAACCCCGTGTTCTATGTGCAATACGCCCATGCGCGCGCCAAATCCGTGCTGCGCCTCGCCCGCGAGCAGATGCCCGACGCCTACGCCGCAAGCGAACAGCAGGCAGACTTCCAGCTGCTGACACACCCCGCAGAAATGACGCTGATCAAGCTGCTCGCCGGTTGGCCGCGTTTGGTGGAGCAAGCCGCCACCGCGCACGAGCCACACCGCGTGATCTACTACCTGCAAGAAGTGGCTTCGGCCTTCCACGGCCTGTGGAATGTCGGCTCCAAAGACGCGGAAATTCGTATGATCCAGCCCGAGAACCCCGCACTCACCACCGCGCGATTAGCCCTTGCGCGTGCCGCCACGGTTGTTGTAGCGTCAGGGCTCGCCGTCTGTGGCGTGAACCCAGTCGAAGAACTGCGATAATTTTTTTACGGTCATCCCCGCGCAGGCGGGGATCTCTGTCGACACAAGGGATGGTTGATAGAGAGATTCCTGCCTTCGCAGGAATGACAAAAAACGAGGGAGAGTCTGATGCGACCAGATATTGAAGATTTCGAAGAGTTGAACACCGCCGAAGATGCGCCGCGCTCGCGGGCGATGTCGTGGTTGGTGCTGGCGGTGGCGGTGGGCGGCTTCGGCGCGCTTGCGTACTATGCCTATAACTCCGGCACGCAATCGATGCAGGACGGAAACGTGCTGATTGTGGAGGCCGACGAAACCCCCATCAAGCAAGAACCTGCCGATCCCGAAGGCGAACAATTCGCCAATCAAGACAAAACCATCTACGATGTGATTGCCCCCAACGCATCGGAAAGCAAGGTGGAAAACCTCCTGCCGGAGCCTGAAAAACCCGTCGCTGTTCCCCAAGCAGTGGTTGCGCCTGCGCCCACCACATTCGTGAATAAAAACCTCACCGCATCAAGCAGCGTACCGTCGGAAGCGACGCCCGTGACACCTGCGCCAGCGCCTGTGGCAGCGGCTCCAGTTGCAACAAAACCAGCGCCGCTGGTGGTGCCTGTTCCCTCGGCCGTGGTCTCCACCCCCGCCGTCAAAAAACTGGAAGTGGCAACGCCCGTCGCGGAAGTGAAAAAACCAGAGATGAAAAAAACCGATAGCGTGGCCGCGGCCATTAAACCCGCTGTCACCAAGGTGGAAACCAAAACCGCCGCCGCCGTAGAAAAAGTACAAACGGCAGCCGTTTCTGCCCCCGTGGCGGCAGAGCCAGCAGCCGAAGAAGGCGACAGCGATACAGGGCCAAACTTTGTCAACGAGTCTTCGGTGGTGGAATCCAAACCCGTAGCGGAGAAAAAAGAAACCCCCGCACCTGCCGAAAAAGCGGAGAAGAAAACCGCCAGTGGCGCAAGCCAAATTCAGCTAGGCGCATTCAAATCGGAAGAGGAAGCACAAGCAAGCTGGAAGAAAATTTCTGGCAAATTCGCGGGCGTTCTCTCCGGTGGCCCAACCGTGGTGAAGGCCGAACTGCCGAACGGCACGTTCTATCGCCTGCGCACCTCGGTGAGCGACGCGAAGGCCGCCTGCGCCAAGCTCTCGGCCAAAGGCCAAGCCTGCTTTCCGGTGAAATAGCACATGGTAAAAGCATTCATCTGTGGCGTTGAAGGGCATGTGCTCACCCATTCCGAGCGCGATTTTCTGGAGCGTGAACAGCCTTACGGTGTGATTCTCTTCGCGCGCAATATTCTCAATCCTGCGCAGGTGCGCGCGCTGGTGCATAACATCAAGGCGGCGCTCGGCCACCCCTTCGCCAACATCCTGATCGACCAAGAAGGTGGCCGTGTGGCGCGCCTTCGCCCGCCGCACTGGCGCGCCTATCCGCCCGCGCTCACCCTCGCCAAACAGCCCGACGCTGAACGCGCGATCTACGTGAATGCCCGCCTGATTGCGGAAGAACTCCGCTATCTCGGCATCACCACCGACTGCGCACCGATGGCAGATGTGCTCGCGCCCGAATGCCACGCCATCATTGGCGACCGCGCCTTTGGCGACACCGCCGAAGCCGTTTCCAAATTCGCCCGCGCCCAAGCAAACGGGTTGATAGAAGGCGGCATTCTGCCCGTGCTAAAACATATCCCAGGCCATGGCCGCGCCACCTGCGACAGCCACGAAGACCTCCCCGTTGTCAGCGCCCCACTGGCGGAGCTGGAAGCAAAGGATTTTCCGCCCTTCCGCGCGCTGAAAGACCTGCCGCTGGGCATGACCGCCCACATCATCTACGAAGCGCTGGATGCCAAAAACTGCGCCACGCTCTCGCCAACCGTGATTCGCTTCATCCGCGAATCTATCGGGTTCGACGGGCTGTTGATGAGCGACGACCTTTCCATGAAAGCCCTCACCGGCAGCTATGAATCCCGCGCCGCCAACACACTGGCCGCAGGCTGCGACCTTGTGCTGCACTGTAACGGCAAGATGGACGAAATGCGCGCCGTGGCGGCGGAATCGAATCCGCTCGCGGGCGAGGCTTTGCGCCGCGCCGAAGCGGTGCTTTCCGCCCTCCCGCCACACATCGCTGGTGACGACGAAACGCTCCTCGCCGAATGGCAACGGTTTCTTGCTGTCGCCTAAGCCCTGTGCTACTTAGTCTCAAACAATCGTGAGGGTTATATGCTAAGTTTTACACACATGCTGCTGGTGCTGATTGTCGTGTTCGTCTTTTTCGGTGCGGGAAAGCTGCCGAAAGTGATGGGCGATATCGGCAAAGGCATCAAAAACCTGCGCGATGAACTCGGCGCCGACGATAAAGGCAAACAGGAAATCCTACCGCCAGACGATAAAAAATAACAAAGGCGTCATTGCCCGAATCGCGCGCGATTATAGGGCAATCCACCTTCAGAATGGATTCCCCTATAATTTGCTGTGCAAATTCGGGGAATGACGAGGATAGCAGATGCTAGACGTTGGATTCTCAGAACTTCTCCTCATCGCCATCGTTGCGCTGGTGGTGATTGGCCCTAAGGATTTACCTGTGGTGCTGCGCCATGTGATGAAATTCGTGCGCGAGCTGCGCGGCATATTCGGTGGCCTCAAACAGCAAATGAATCAGGTGATGGAAGAAGCGGGGCTCGACGATTTAAAACACGACGTCACCACCATCATCGACCTCGAAGGCAAGCCGCAAAAAGCCTATAACGTGGCGGAGCTTGAAAGCCTGCGTGCGCCCACCAAGGTGGACGAAGCATGAGCGGCGAAACCCCACTCATCACCCACCTGATCGAGCTGCGCACCCGCGTGATGCGCGCCTGCGTAGTGTGGCTCGCGGCCACTGGCCTGTGCTATCTCTTCGCGGCGGATATTTATCAGTTCTTGCTTGAGCCGCTTGCTGATGCGTTTGGCGCGGAAGAAGGCCGAAGGCTCATCGCCACCAGCCTTACCGAAACCTTCGTCACCTATCTCAAACTCGCGCTTTACGGCGGGTTTTTTGTCGCATTCCCCGCCATCGCCACGGAGATTTATCTCTTCGTCGCGCCGGGGTTATTCAAACATGAAAAGCGCACGCTCGCGCCGTATCTTGTGTTCGCGCCATTCCTCTTTTTCCTCGGCGCGGCGATGGCGTATTATTTCGTGATGCCCAAAGCGTGGGAATTCTTCCTCTCCTTCGAAATCCCCAAAGGTGAGGGGCAAGTGCCGCTGGTGCTCGAAGCGAAAGTCAGCGAATATCTCGGCCTTGTCATGCATATTGTGCTCGCGTTCGGCATTGCGTTCCAGTTGCCTATTTTGCTCACGCTGCTCATCCGCATGGGGCTGCTAACCACAGAAACGCTCGCGCGCGGCCGCCGTTATGCCATCGTCATCCTGCTCACCATTGCCGCCTTCATCACTCCGCCGGATATCCTAAGCCAAATCCTGCTTTTCATTCCGCTCTACGCGCTTTATGAACTGACCATACCGATCGGTCGTATGATTGAAAAACGGCGTGAACCAAAAGTTGTAGAAGAAGTGAGTATATAAAATAGCCGTCACCCCGTCGCACGACGGGGTCCATCTGTCACACGGATGGACGGTGCAAATAACAGATGGATGCCGTCGTGCGACGGCATGACAAGTGAGAGCAAAACAATGCATGATAAAGAACTACTTCGCAAAGAACCTGAGGCATTCGCAGCCGCGCTTGCGCGCCGTCCAGCCATCGACAATGCACAAGCGCTGGTGAAAGACCTGCAAGCCAAAGACGCCGAAGACCGCGGCGGGAAAACGCGAGCGCAAGCACTGCAAGCTCGCGCGAATGAAATCGCCAAGTCCATCCCCCAAGCCAAAAAAGAAGGCCGCGACATCGCGCCGCTGCTGGCTGAAGGCAAAGCGCTGAAAGAACAAATCGCTGCGCTTGAAAGTGGCGAAGGCGGGGTGCTGGATGAAGCACTCTCCCGTATTCCCAATATTCTCGCAAGCGACGTGCCCGCAGGTGCGGATGAAACCGACAACAAGGAGCTCCGCGTCGTCGGCAGCAAGCCTGCGATTGCGAATCCGAAAGAACATTTCGACCTCGGCGAGCAGCTGGGCATGATGGATTTCGAGGGGGCGGCCAAAATTTCAGGCGCGCGCTTTGTGGTGCTGCGTGGCCAACTCGCCAAGTTGGAACGCGCACTGGCCATGTTCATGCTCGACCTGCACACGAATGAATTCGGCTACACCGAACATCAAGTGCCGTATCTCGTCAAAAGCCCCGCGCTCTACGGCACAGGCCAACTGCCAAAATTCGCAGAGGATTTATTCTCAGTGAACTTTAACCTTAGCAGTCAAAGGAAACATGTTTTAGGACTAGTTTCATTTCTAAAAAATAATAACGAAGCTGATGCACTGGCTGAGTGGGATAGATTGGTTGCTCAAGAATCAAAACTATGGCTCATCCCCACCTCCGAAGTGTCGCTCACCAATCTGGTCGCGGATGAAATTCTGGATTCCGCAACGCTGCCACGCCGCATGACGGCATGGACACCGTGCTTCCGCAGCGAGGCAGGTTCCGCAGGGCGCGACACACGCGGCATGATCCGCCAACACCAATTCAGCAAGGTGGAGCTCGTCAGCATCACCACGCCAGAGCAATCCGAAGCCGAGCACGAGCGCATGGTAAGCTGTGCGGAGGAGGTGCTAAAACGCCTAGGCCTGCATTACCGCGTGATGCTGCTTTGTGCAGGCGACACGGGCTTCTCCGCCCGCAAGACGTATGACATCGAGGTCTGGCTGCCGGGGCAGAACGCCTTCCGCGAAATTTCCTCCTGCTCCAACTGCGGCGATTTCCAAGCCCGCCGCATGAAAGCGCGCTTCCGCGCCGCCGGCGAAAAAGACACCCGCTTCGTGCACACCCTGAACGGCTCCGGCCTCGCCGTTGGCCGCACACTGGTGGCAATTCTCGAAAACTATCAGCAGCCAGATGGCAGCATAAAAATCCCCGAGGTGCTGGTGCCGTATATGGGTGGCGTAACGGTGATTAAGAAATAACCGTCATTCCTGCGAAGGCGGGAATCTCCTTTCTAAATCAGGGGATTTCCGCTCAAGGCGGGAATGACAAAATGTAAAAACCTTGTCATTCCTGCGAAAGCAGGAATCTCCTTTGGAGCATTGATGCATTGCTATTACGTTTACATTCTAGCAAGCAAGCGGGAAGGCGTGCTTTATATTGGAGTGACAAATAATCTCGCCCGCCGCATTCATGAGCACAAAGAGGGGCTGATCGAAGGGTTTACTAAGAAATACATCGTCGATAGGCTGGTATACTTAGAGGCATTCCAATATATCGATCAGGCAATTGCTCGTGAGAAGGCGCTGAAGCGCTGGAAGCGCGAATGGAAAATAGAATTGATTGAAACCGCAAATCCAGAGTGGAAGGATTTTTACGAAACGCTAAATAACTACGTGTAAGGAGATTCCTGCTTTCGCAGGAATGACAAAGGTTCGATGGCCATAGATTTAAAATCCGCGCGTATACTTATCAGCAACGACGATGGCGTGGATGCTGAAGGCATTCAACTACTGGAGTGCATCGCGCGCACGCTCTCGGACGATGTGTGGGTGGTTGCCCCCGCGCTAGAGCAAAGCGGGGCAGGGCACAGCCTTAGCCTGCACAAGCCGCTGCGCCTCAAGCAAGTGGGCGAGCGCCGCTTTAGTGTGGACGGCACACCGACAGATGCCGTGCTCGTAGGCGTCATGGAAGTGCTGAAAGACAAACGCCCCGACCTCATGCTCAGCGGCATCAACCGCGGCAGCAACTTGGCGGAGGACGTGACCTATAGCGGCACCGTTTCCGCCGCCATGGAGGCAACGCTGCTCGAAATTCCCTCCATTGCCTTCTCGAATCAAATCAAAGGCGAAGTGAATTGGGACGTGCCCGAGAAATACACCGCAGACATCATCCGTGCCTTGGCAAAAACCCAAATCCCGCACGACCGGCTGATTAACGTGAACTTCCCCGCGCTGCCGCTTGCTGAAATCAAAGGCACCAAACTCTGCCCGCAAGGCCGCCGTAAGCTGGACGACAACCTCCACCGCCGCACCGACCCCGCAGGGCGGCCCTATATCTGGATCGGCGGCCAGCGCACGGAAGGCTTCCACGAGCATCCCGAATCCGATTTCGAGCAAATCCAGCAAGGCTACATTACCATCACCCCGCTCAGCTTGGATATGACGGACTACACCATGCTGGATTCGCTGGCCGCCGTCATCAAATAGCGCCGTCAGTGCGTTGGTCTGGATTGCCACGTCGCGTTGCTCCTCGCAATGACGCAGTAAAGACGCAGTCGCTACGTTTTTAATGGGCGCAATACAGCAAAAATCGATTCCAGCTTCCGCTGGAATGACGACTGTGAGATGGTTTTTTCATGATCAAGCAAGCCACCACGCTAAAAAAACAGCCCATCGCCATTCGTGGGGTTCACCCCGCGCTGGCCACCACGCAGGACGACTGGCTTCAGGCCGAGAAAATCCGCCTGCTGATGGCGCTGCGCAAAAACGGCATCACCGACACCCGCACCCTCAGCGCCATCGAGCAAACCCCGCGCGAAGCCTTCGTGGAAGAGAGTTTCCGCGACCGCGCCTATGAAGATAACGCCCTGCCCATTGCGATGGAGCAAACCATCAGCATGCCCAGCATCGTGGCGATGATGACCCAAGCGCTGGATGTGCAGCCCAAACATTGCGTGCTCGAAATCGGCACAGGCTCTGGCTATCAGGCGGCGGTGCTGGCCAAACTGGCGCGCCGCGTACACACGATCGAGCGGCACAAGCCGCTGTCGGAATTGGCACGCAGCCGCTTCGAAACCCTAAAACTGCGCAATATCGACGCGCATGTGGGCGACGGCAGCAAAGGCTGGCCTCATGCCGCGCCGTATGAGCGCATCATCGTCACCTGCGCGGCGGATACAATTCCCCAAACCCTCATGGCGCAGCTCACCATCGGTGGGGTGATGATTGTTCCGGTTGGCCCCCATGTGGCGGATCAGCAGCTACTAAAACTCACCCGCGTGGCGGCGGATGAGGTGCGCAAGGAAACCCTAGGGCCCGTGCGTTTTGTCCCACTGGTGGGCGAATAGCTATCTCTCAATAATTCTTAAACATGCGTTCAGTTGTGGTGCCGCTTTGCCACAGCCGGAAGGCTATTTTGCCCGCCGATTGAATTGCCTCAAATAATTATCATTGCGTTCAGAATTCCTGTGTGTTACTTCTAACTCCTGTAGGCGGAAAGTACACGAATATAACGTGAACATCTGTTTATAAGTACTTAAAAAAAGGGCATTTTTACACTTAAGCCCCAACGTCGCATCGGCAGCAATATAGGTCGGGAAACCGGCCCAATTAACTTCTCGCTCGGGGTTATTTATGCGCTTGTCTGCGGTCGCTTTTTTGATGATTCTCACCACCGTCTTCCTGTCCGGCTGTTCACAAAAACAGGTCGCCAGCGTTGAGGATAAAGGCAATAGTTATTTTGGCCGTGGGGTGGCGCAACGTGCGTTCACTTCCCCCACCGTAACAGCGGCACCGGTCGATCAGGTGGTCACCTCCAGCGCGATCGAAACCAAAGACATCAGTGCCCCCACCACGGTGGCGCAGAACACAGTGAAATATACCCCCGTCACCAACCAGCGCTGGCAGTGGCCGGTGCAAGGGCGGGTGATTCAGGGGTTCGGCAGCCAGCGTGAAGGCATCGCCAGCGAAGGCATCACCATCGCCGCTGCCGAGGGCGACCCCATCCGCGCCGCCAAAGCGGGCGAGGTGGCGTATGTGGGCAACAACGTGCGCGACTATGGCAACCTTGCCATCCTGCGCCATGCGGATGGCACCTTAAGCTCCTACGCGCACGCACGCAGCATCACCGTGGCTAAGGGCCAGCAAGTGCCCGCAGGCAGCGTGATTGGCTTTGTGGGCAAAACCGGAAACGCCAAAACCCCGCAACTGCATTTCGCCGTACGCGAGGGCAGCCGCACGGTGGACCCGATGAGTAAACTCCCAAGCGACCTTGCGTCGAATTAATTCGATTTCCGCATTCGCTCGCGGCATAACCGCGGCATGACCTCTCTTGTTTGGATGCGCCGCGACCTGCGGCTTCACGACCACGCCGCGCTGGCCACCGCCCTTGCCGCGCCTGAGGCGGTGCAGCCCGTATTCGTGTTCGATACGGACATTCTCGCGCGGTTCACCAACCCCGCGGACCGCAGGCTCACCTTCATTGCCGAGGCATTGTGCCATATCGACACCACCTTAAAAGCGCGCGGTGGGCGCATGCTGGTGCTTCATGGTTCAGCAACGCATGTGATGCCAACACTGGCGGCTGCCGCCAAAGCCACCGCCATTTTCTCCGCCGAGGATTTCGAGCCCGCGACCATTGCACGCGATGCGGAAGTAAAGAAGTGTATCGGCAGCGCCGCGCGGTTTGTGCAGGTGGTGGATCATCTCATCCTCCACCCCAAAGAAACCGTGAAGGCGGATGGTACGGCGTATAAGGTGTTCACACCCTATTATAAGCAGTGGCGCAGCATTGTGGGCCCCACGCAGCTTGCTGAATATGCGGTGAATGACACAGGGCGCTATGCCAACGCGCAGGTCGTCAGCACCGCCGCAACGCAAGCGGGGCTCAAGGTTTTATCGCTGGAGGGCGGCGCGGGCGAGCTGCTGCGCCAGATTGGTTATCAGTATAAGAAAGACGAACTCTGGCGGGTGGATGATGCGCAAGCGCGCTTGAACGAATTCATGGCCGCGCGCCTGAAGCATTACAGCACCGCGCGGGATGTGTTGGACAAAGTGGGCACCAGCCAGCTCTCGGCATATCTGCGGTTTGGCTTGGTTTCTGTGCGCGAATGCATCCGCGCGGCAGAGGCGGTGGGCGGCGCAGAGAAATGGATTTCCGAATTAGGCTGGCGCGAATTCTATGCGGCGATTCTCTATCACTTCCCCCATGTGGTGAACCAAGAATTCATGCCGCAATACCGCGATGGCGCGATTCCGTGGAGCTACGACGAAGCCCATATCGAAGCCTTCAAAACCGGCAGAACCGGCTACCCTGTGGTGGACGCGGCGGTGCGCGAGCTGCTTGAAACCGGTAACATGCATAACCGCGCGCGGATGATTGTGGCGAGCTTCGCGAGCAAAGACCTGCTGCTGGATTGGCGCATCGGCGAGGAATTTTTTGCCCAGCACTTGATGGATTATGAACTGGCCAGCAACAATGGCGGCTGGCAATGGTCGTCCAGCACCGGCACGGACGCAGCGCCGTATTTCCGTATTTTTAATCCCGTGCTTCAAAGCAAAAAGTTCGACCCTGCGGGCAGCTATATCCGCCGCTATGTGCCAGAACTCAGGGGCGTTGAAGCCGCGGATATTCATGCCCCATGGGAATCGCCCCTCACCAAACCCGCCAATTACCCCATGCCAATTGTGAACCACGCCGCCGCGAAAGACAGAGCCGTAGCCGTTTTCCGCAACGCCGGCCACCCCATGCAGTAATCTTCATCAAATTGTAACACTTTTCCTGTAAGGTAGCTGTTATGAAGCAGCGAAAATGAATAATATATAGTGAATGGGAGAGCAAAGTGACCGCAGATTTTGATGGTGTTGGTGAGGATAGAATTGCAACTCGGAAGGCAGAGTTCGAGAAACATCCGGAACTAATAATTGATAGAGATATCAGCCTCTGGAGAGAAGATATTCGGCGTCTGGCGGCTTTAGAAGCTCCCACAAAGGAGGAGCAGGCGCTTTTGGATGAGGCGGCAGCCAATTTAATGAATCAGGCAAAAAAAGATATAACCGTTAATCCTGAGCGTGCTCTGAGCTCGTTCTTATTTGTAGCAAAAGACTATAATAACCAAGATACGCGCTATGCTGCGGATATCCATCTTGGTGTTTTAAACCTAGCAGATAACCACTTAGATATGGTGCGCAGCGCGCTGATATCCGGTAAAGAGTCGGTGCTTTATCCGATTTATACATCGATGCTAAACGTTGTTGATAAACACAAAAAAGTGGATGAGCAGGTTGATCGTCGTTCTGAAGAACAAAAGCAAATCGATGCTATCCTTGAAGTGATTGATGCTCCCGATTGTGACGATGCTACGCGCCAAGGTTCGGTTGATAAGCTGCTGGCGATTGTAGCGGAGACGAAAGGTAATGCAGCCAAGAGAAATGAACACAAAGCGGCATTAGAAGCGTGCAAGAAGTTCGGTAACCCTGCGGAGATGCTGGCCTATATTCAGCAACAAGTGTTTCCTAAGGCGGAAGGCGTTTCAAACATCAAAGGCGAGGGCGTTGTGGCGCAGCCGAGCAAAGAGGTGGGGGCTTGGAAATAATGTTTCACGTGAAACATTATTTATTTTAAACAGCATCTTACTGGTTAAATGGGGGCGAGTTATACTCGCCCCTTTTTTATTGTGCGGTGAAATAAAATCTTCATCAAACTGTCACACACGGCATGGAGGAGGGCTGTTAGATTGCCGCTGAAGAAAAACAGCAATGACGGAGAACTGGATATGAGTTTGTACCCAAATGATGACGAGGCAATCGCTAAATGGGGTGCGGAGCTGCTTGCGTTTCAAGAAGCACTGAAGACAAAGTCGGCATTGAAGGAAATTGCAAAAGACCAGCTTTTAACGCCAGATGAGAAGACGGTTCTATCGCGCGTGAACGCCGTCCTTGCCAACGAGCCTGAAATGCAAAAAGCAGCAGAAAATTTGATGCACTTTGCGCGCGAACATAAAATCGACAATGAAGAGAGTGCTTTGACGGCCATTTCGTCGTTACTGGCGCACTACAATGAATACGATAGCCGCTACGACGCTGAGCTGAGGGCGATTGCGCGTGAGATTGGTAAGAATAGCCCGAACGCGACGGCACGCTGTTTCTATCAAGACATATACACGCATGACGATGGCTGGAAACAGGTGCGCGGCGAGGTGATGCTGGATGTGTATGGTGAAATGCTCGCAGCAGCAAAAATGGGAGACACAAAAGCCATCGAGACGGCGCTGGAAGGAATTTACGGTGCCGTAGGCCGCACGGAGATTACGCATAACTCGGATGCGAAAGATGTAACGGATATTGTCTGGGACGAGTGGGCGTCGCGCGATCCGAAAGGCGCTGCGTCGCTGCTTGCCAATGTCCTGTTAAAAGAGCGTTCGATTTTGCCGCTGGTTAAAACACTGGTTGATTCAGCGCATCCGGAATTTGCGGTCGATGTCATCCAGAATATTGCGGATGGCATTAGCGATAAGCGACGCGATGCCGCAGACATCCAATTTGCGTGCGGCGAAGCGATTGTGAATATTGCTGCAGCCAACAAAAGCCAAAACCCCGCGCTGGCGGATCGCTGCTTTGATATTGCCAAAAACTACTATTGTTCGGTGGAAGACGCGAAGCAGCATTATGCAGAAAAGCTACAAAATCCTGCTAATGTTGCATCCGGCATTTTTACTGATGGCAGGGTGGCGCCGTTTGGCAAGTCTGTCACTAAATAGGCTAAGCTGCGCCTATTTGTATGCCTAAGCCAGCAACGCGCTGAGTTTGGCGCGCACGGCGGCGCCGATGTCGGGGCGGGTGAGGGCGAGGGCGATGTTGGCTTCGAGATAGCCCGTGACCTCGCCGCAATCGTAGCGTTTTCCTTCGAACGGGCAGCCGTAGAATGCGGTGTGGCTGAGGTCGGCGTTCAGTGCGTCGGTCAGTTGAATCTCGCCGCCGGTGCCCACCACTTGCTTATCCAGCGCCGCGAAAATCGAGGGCTGAAGGATATAGCGGCCAATAATGGCGGTGGTGGAGGGGGCGCGCTCCGGCGCGGGTTTCTCGATAAGGCTGGTGGCCTGAACAAGCCCATGCGCCTGCGCGCCGATGCTCAAAATGCCGTAGCTAGCCGTTTTTTCGCGCGGGACATCCATCACCGCGGCCATGTGGGCGGTGGGGATATGGGCGTGGGCGGCCATCATTTGCGCAAGGCAGGGGGTGGTGGCATCCACCAAATCATCCGCAAGGATGACGGCGAAGGGCTCGTCGCCAACCACATCCCGCGCGCACCAAACCGCGTGGCCAAGCCCCAGCGGCTGGCGCTGGCGCAGATAGACCACGGAGCCGGTTGGGGGCAACCAGTCCGACGTGGCGGCGAGAGCGGCGCTTTTTTGTTTTTCATCCAGCGTGCGTTCCAGTTCATAGGAGCGGTCGAAATGGTTTTCGATCGCGTCCTTGTTGCGGCCGGTGACGAAAATGAACTGCTCGATGCCAGCGGCGCGGGCTTCCTCGAACGCGTAATGGATGAGGGGTTTATCCACGATGGGCAGCATTTCCTTGGGCATGGATTTGGTGGCAGGCAAAAAGCGTGTGCCGAGGCCGCCCACAGGGAAAATTGCTTTGCGAATCCGTGTCATATGCTTACGTTGCGCGAATCAAAAGCGAAAGCAACGAAAATATATAGCGATGCTGGTTATTTGAAGAGGATTATTTGGCCATGCATTGGTCAACTGCGGCTACTTGCTGAATCACATCGGGACCCAAGCTTTTGGCTACATTATTGATGGCGGAAATCAGGGCCGGTTTATCGAAATAGAGCCTGACGGCAGTCTCACCCAGCAAGGAGTAGCTCTTTGGGTCATCATTATGGCTCTCAAGCTTATTGATAAAGTCTGCGGTCCTCGCCGCTAATGCTTTGTTTGAGGAAATCCGATCGAACTTAAGCGTCCAAACGATGCCTTTCTCCGATGTAAGGGTAATATCGGTCATATCCTTGGAGGGAAATGCGCCGCTGATTGGATTCAGGTCGATATATGCTTTGTACAAGATGTTAAGCGCCGTCTTGCATTCTAAAGCGGACGCGTTTTTCTGCAATCCCACGGATGTAATTTTATCCTGTTGCTCAGCATCATCACTATTTATCGTATTATCTGGAATGCCGCTCATAAAATATCTCTCGGTAGATAAGGTTGAATATCTAGGTTATAACAGGTTCTAAACGGATGAATATTACAGTTTTATGAAAAAATTGCTTCCCAACGACCTAAATAGATGCTGAACAGCGCTTGACAGGGGGTAAAAAATCCGTAGATTGCGCCCTCTTTATCAATTGAGGCAGTCATGGCTAAAAAAGCAACTATTCTTGTGAAGCTGGAATCCACCGCGGATACGGGGTTTTTCTACGTGAGAAAACGTAACCCACGTAAGCAAACCGAGAAACTGAAATTCAACAAATACGACCCTATCGCGCGTAAGCACGTTGAATTCAAAGAGACCAAGCTGAAATAATGCGCGGCGTATTCATCCTATTGGCGGCACTTTCCCCTGTAGCGGCATTCGCACAGGCGGCGCCTGTTGCTGATCCTGCAGCGGCATCTTCGTATGCGAGCTTGCTGCCGCTGGTGATGATTTTCGCCATCTTCTACTTCCTGCTCATCCGCCCCCAACAGAAGCGGATGAAGGAGCATCAGCACATGCTCACCCAACTGGTGAAGGGTGACGAAGTTGTTACCGCTGGCGGGATTGTTGGTAAAATCACCAAAGTGGACGCGGGCGAAACCTTCACGGTGGAAATTGCCAAAGGCGTGGAAGTAGCGGTGATTAAATCGACCGTTACGGCGGTGCTGGGCAAAACGGCTGTGAAGCCAGTGGTTGCCGAAAAGAAAAAAGGCGCCAACAAAAACGACAACAGCGTCGTTAGCCGCGAGAACGTTGCCAACGACAATTAGTTGTTCGTTATTCTTCTTTAGCATTTTTCAAATGACTTAGGCCATGATAGCCACAGGCGCTCATGATGGGAGACTGCTATGCTTGAATTTCCACGCTGGAAAATTGCTTTTGTATTGCTGGTGACTGCGTTCTTCGCGGTGACAGCGCTGCCTAACGTGCTGAGCGAGAGCGCAAAAGCGCGGCTGGCGGGGTTGATTCCCACCGCATCCGTGCCGCTGGGGCTGGACTTGCGTGGCGGTTCGCATTTGCTGCTGGCGCTGGATTTCGATAGCTACAAGCGCGACCATTTCGCCCAAGTGCGCGATAGTTTGCGCGACCAATTGCGCAAAGCGAAGGTGGGCTACTTGGATTTACGCGCGAGCGGTAACGAAGTCTCGCTGCGCATTCGCCCTGAAACCCTAACGGGGGAAGTGAAGCTCGCGGACATCTTCCGTGCGGCGGATCCGGATTTGACCGTGGAAGAAAAAGACGGGCTGACCCGTTTGTTCTACAACGACGCAACCCTGAAACAAATGCAAGTGCGGTTGATCGACCAGTCCATCGAGATTGTGAACCGCCGTGTAAACGAAGCGGGCACCAAGGAGCCGATTATCCAACGTCAGGGCACCGACCGTATTGTGGTGCAGGTTCCCGGCCTCGACGACCCTGCGGAGCTGAAACGCCTGCTCGGCAAAACCGCGAAAATGAGCTTCCACCTTGTGAACGAAACGGTGACGCCGGACGCGATGGCGCGCAACATGGTGCCGAGCGACACGATGGTGCTCTCGGCCGATGCGGCGGATGAGCAAGGCCAGCGTTATGCCGTGATGGCGCAAGTGGCGCTGGGCGGCGAGAACCTCACCGGCGCGAACGCCAATTTTCAAGACGGCTTGGCGGTGGTGGAATTCCAGTTCAACCGCTTGGGCGCAGAGAAATTCGGCAAAATTACGCAGGATAATATCGGCCGCCGTTTCGCGGTGGTGTTGGATGGTAAAGTGATTACGGCACCCGTCATTCGCTCCGCCATCTTGGGTGGGCGAGGGATTATTGAGGGCAACTTCACGGTGGAATCCGCCAACGAACTGGCGGTGCTGCTGCGCGCAGGGGCACTGCCTGCGCCGCTGACGGTGATTGAAGAACGCTCCGTTGGCCCAAGCCTTGGGCAGGATTCCATTAACGCAGGCACACTGGCTGCGGTGCTGGGGATTGGCCTTGTGGTGCTGTTTATGTTCCTCTCCTACGGCTTGTTTGGCCTGTTCGCCAATATCGGCCTCGCGGTGCATTTGATGATGGTGTTCGGCGCGATGTCGCTGATTGGCGCGACGCTGACACTTCCGGGAATTGCAGGGATTGTGCTGACCATGGGCATGGGCGTGGATGCGAACGTGCTGATCTACGAACGTATCCGCGACGAGCTGCGCTTCGGCAAAAGCCCGATGACGGCATTACAATCGGGCTTCGATTTGGCGTTTGGCACCATTTTCGATTCCAACCTGACCACGCTGATTGCGGCGGCGCTGCTTTACACGCTGGGCGCAGGCGCGGTGAAAGGCTTTGCGGTGACACTGACCATCGGGATTTTGAGCTCGATGTTCGCCTCGGTGATGTTCTGCCGGATGCTGGTGGTGCTGTGGGCGCGTAAAACGAAACCGAAAACCCTGCCAATCTAATGCAAGATATCATGCCTTCTGTCGGCGCGGATGCGCAGCTCATCCAGTCCTACGGGGCGGAGGGGTTTCGCATTGGCAACGTGCAGTATGACAGCCCTGTGCTGGTGATGCCCACACGCACCGTGGCATGGAGCGGCGCGCTGACGATGGAGGCGCTGGCACTGGTTTTCGATGCTGTGCCGATGCCGGAAGTGCTGCTGATTGGCACAGGCGCGCGCCATGAAATGCTGCCACCGGATATCCGCATGGCTTTGAAGGCGCGCGGCCTTGGGGTGGACACGATGGATACGGGCGCGGCTTGCCGCACCTTCAACATCCTGCTGGCCGAAAGCCGCCGCGTGGCCGCGGCCTTGATGCTGCCGCGCTAGATTTCATAAAACTGTCATACTTCTCGCGCCGAAAATCGCTATCCTGCGACCAAAGGATAGCCCATGCCAGACCCATCGCTCGAGTATGTAAAGAAGCTGCTGAAAATTGCCGATGGCATTGATGATGCCAATGGCAAGGCGGATGGAATCATCAGCAAAACCAACGCGCTGGCCTATCTGGATGCACTGATTAAAGAAGCCACCAGCAAAGGCTGCACCCAGGAAGCCGAGCATTTGGCTGCGGTGCGCGTGGTAACGGCAAGCCTGAATAACGAGAAGATTGAAGTGCCTTGGACGGGCTGGAAAACCATGTTTGTGGATGGTGAGTTGCGCAAGCAGATTAAGTTCTCCTGCCATGATGGCCCTATCGATACGAGCCAAAAGCCCTGTGCGGAGGGCATGGCAGTGCTGGATTGGTATAACGCCCACCCCGAAGATGTTGGCTGTCCTTCCATTAATTATCAAGCGGTTGCAGATAAAATAAGAAAAGATCGTGGGCGCTGAGAAAAGAAAACGCGCAGGCTGTCACATTTCCTTAACATATACGTGATATATTCAGGTTAGTCGCAAAAACGCGGCTTAAGTTGCAAACCTTGTAGCGTATAACAATTAGGAGAAAACAATGCCTGATATTAAAGAACCAAAAAAGACCGATAAGCGCCTAACCGATGGGATTCTTAGCCAAGAGGCGGTTAAGGAAATTAGTCGACTTTTCAAATCAGTAGATATTGAAAAAGGTATTACTGAAAAACAAATCAAAGAAAAGGTGCATGACCTTGCTGCCGTTGTTCTTGCAGATATAGACGGTGCCGATGGAAAGTTTGATCACAAAATTTCGAAGAAAGTGGCAATCGATAAGATTGGCAAAATAGAGGCGCTCGTTGGTAAAAATTCAGATTATGGCGAGTTGCTCGAAGGTGCCAAAAAGATGATTAAAAAAGAATCTGCTGCAACAATCGACAGCGAAGCGCTGCTTACGAAAATAGATAAAAACGTTGCGGATATGGTAGGCAAGGTTTTCAAAAAAGTAGATTTGGATAAAGATGGTAAGCTTGAGATGAACGAAATTATCACTAAGGAGAAAGCAACACTCTCTTCTGAGGAAGTTTTTAAAGCGCACGGTGTTCCTGCGCGGGCTTCTTCACGAGCAAAGCCTCATAAGTCGGGCATTAATCTCGGGTAAGTCTGCTCGTTAAAACAGAAAAGGGGAGCCAGTGGCTCCCCTTTTTTTGTTCCTGCCTTCGCAGGAATGACGCTGCTTTTACGCGGCGATTTTGAAGGTTTTGCCGGCGAGGTTGGCGGCGGCGAATTCCCAGTTGGCCAGCTTGTCGAGGAAGGTCTGCACGAAATCCACGCGGCGGTTCTGGTAGTCGAGGTAGTAGGCGTGCTCCCACACATCCACGGTGAGCAGTGCGCGCTCGCCATGGGCGAGGGGCAGATCCGCGTTCGGGGTTTTGGTGATTTTCAGTTTGCCCGAGGCATCCGCCACCAGCCATGCCCAGCCGGAGCCGAATTGCGCCAGCGCTGCGGCTTTGAAATCCGCCGCGAATTTATCGTAGCCACCGAGGTCGCTGTCGATTTTAGCGGCCAGTTCACCCGTGGGTTTGCCGCCGCCGTTTGGCGTTAAGCATTCCCAGAAGAAGCTGTGGTTCCAGTGTTGCGCCGCGTTGTTGAACAGCGCCGCTTTGCTGGCGTCGCCTGCGGTTTTGGTGATGATGTCTTCAAGCGAGGCTTTCTCGAATTCGGTGCCCGCGATGAGCTCGTTCAGCTTCACCACATACGCGTTGTGGTGCTTGCCGTGGTGGAAGTCGAACGTCTGTGCGGAGATATGGGGTGCGAGCGCGTCTTTGGCGAAGGGAAGTGGGGGAAGGGTGAAGGTCATGGGTGCCTCGTTCATGGTGATGGGTGTGTGGGCGGATGAAGCAAATGCGCGCATGGAAACGAATGCTACACCGCCAAGCGCAAGGGTTAGAAAATCGCGCCGAGAGATGCTCATCTGTCCATCCTTTCGTGGGGGTGGTTGTAGCCGCCTTAGCGCAGGCTTTCAAGTGAAGAAGGCGTAATCTCTTGGTATAGATTCTCATTTGTCATCCCTGCGAAAGCAGGGATCTCCTTTTGGGGGCGAAGAAGGGGATTCCTGCTTTCGCAGGAATGACAAAAAGCAGGGGCTGCCGTAAGCAATGCGCCTATTGGTGGCGCAGGGGGCGGTTGCCAAGCAGCGCCAGTGCGGCATCCGCCGCGCGGTGGCCGGAGGCGGCGGCGTGTTCGAGGCTGGCGGGAACATGCGCCTCGCACCAATCCCCCGCCACAAGCAAGCGCTCGGGCAGTGGTGGGATGTAGGGCGCATGGTCGGGCGTGAGGGCGTGGCTTGCATTTTTCTCGCGCCACACGGCATGTTCGGGCATCGCCGCATCCAGATACGGATGTTGGGTGGTGAGCCATTTCCATAGGCGTGCGGCCAGAAAATCGGGGTCGCTGTGCCATACGGCGGTCGCGACACGGATCATCACGCTGATGCGGCCTTGGCTGTAGCGCACCATGTCTACGGGGGCATGCTCGGGCGCGCAAACGCCATCAGGTTCGCGGTGCGCGACGGCATAATGCACGGTGATGGCGGGGGTGGATTCGCCGCCCGCGCGCAAGCTGGGAATGAGCTGCGCCGCTTGGTGTGCTGGCGTGGTGAGGATGACCACGTCTTCCTGCCCAAGGGCGATTTTTTGGCGCGCGAAGGCCAGCGCCGTGACGCGGCCATCCTTGCGTTCCAGCGCGCGCAGGGCGTGGTTAAAATAAACGCTGCCGCCCATATATTCGAGCTGTGCAAGGGCGGGGGCGATGAAGCTTTCGTTGTTGGAATGCGCCGCCATATGCGCGGTGGCGCGACGGGCATGCCTTAAAAAACGGCGGGCAAAACGCTGCGTGGCACGCGCGCTGAGATGCTCCAGCGGCGTGTGAAACAGCAGTCGCGCCGCCCGCGACGCCCAGCCATGGCGCAAAATATTATCGGGCGAAAAAATTTCCTGTGCATGGCCGTCGCGCGTGGTGAGGGCGCTTAGCAGCTCCGCGTAATCCACCATCGGCGCGGCAGAAAAAGCGAGCGGATGGTTCACCCGCGCCAAGGCATCCCGCGCGCCGATGCGGGTGAGATAGGCAAACAGCTCTGGCGAATCGCCCTGAATGAGATGCAGGCCGTGGTCGATGCTGCCGAGGGCGCTGTGGTTGGAACTGCGCGCCCGCCCACCCGCATGGGCGGTGGCTTCATAGAGCCGCACAGGAACATGCGCCGCCGCCAGCTTGGTTGCCGCCGAAAGCCCCGTAACCCCCGCGCCGATGATGTGAACGAGTGACATTCTTTCGATTCTGCCATATTCACAACGCAACGCCAAGATTTTGAGGGATATTGCATGCAGCAAGCTGCAGATTTGATCACGCAGGTGCGTGCGGGGGACTATGAGCGGTTTCTGGCGATTCAGCTGGCGTCGGCGGACAAGCGCGCAGCGCTCTATGCGGTGACGGCGTTTTCGGTGGAGCTGGGGCGCATTGCCGAAACGGTGAGCGAGGCCATGATTGGCCAGATAAAACTGGCATGGTGGCGCGAGGCGTTGGAGGAAATTATCGCGGGCGGGGCGCCGCGCAACCACCCTGTGGTGGGCGCGCTGGCGGCGGTATATGCCCAGCAGCCAGCGGTGTTTGCGCCGCTGCTGCAAATGGTGGAAGCACGCGGATGCGACCTTGACGAATCCCTGTTGGTGGAAGAGGCTGGCTGGCTGGCCTATCTCGACGGGACGGCGGGGGCGCTGCACCACGCATGGGCGCTGATTTTGGATGCGGATACCGCGCAGATGCTGCGCGCCGAGATTGAAGCCACGGCGCGTGGTTATGCAATGGTGGGGTTGCTGCGCGCGATTCCCTATATGGCCGCGCAGGGATTTGTTAGGTTTCCGCAAGCGCGACTGGATGCAGAGGGTGTGAATACGCTGCGTCCCAGCGTGGAATTGAACCGGTTTGTGGCGCACATGTTGAGCGAAGCGCAGGCGCATTTTACGACACAAAATGCGCTGAAAAATCTGCGCCCGATTTTTGCATTAACGCGGCTGGCACAGCGGCACCAAAAATCCATTATAAAAAATAAATATAATGTCTATGAAATTAAAAAAATGGCTCTTTCGCTGGTTATTTGCGTCACTCAATTAAAATTTATTTAATATCCTCTCTCTTTGACGCGGTCTCATTTTTCTGCTATGTCTTTTTTACGTTCTACCTAAATTCGCGTCTAAAAATTTAGCTAAAACGACTCCTACAAAAACAAGAAAATAGAAGTCTCATGTAGTGAACTTCAACCTTGGTAGGTAAGTATGAAACCGCTTAAAACAACTCGGATGAAGCCTGCATTTAAACGTGAGGAAGCGCGCGCTTCTGGCCTTGCGGTCAGCGCGATGCTGATTGTCTCGTTTCTCTATGCGGCGACGATGATGTAGCCAAACTTCGGTTTGCGCTTTGGACGACGGTCGGTTCTGCGACCCCACGCCTGCAACCATATTTTTCTTCACAAGCGGCCACGGCTAGGCTACGTCCCTCGGCCATGAGTGCTGTGATGCCGCTTTTTGACATACTGACCCCGTTCATGCTTCAGGGCGAACGGGTGCGTGGCCGCGTGGTGCGCTTGGGCAGCGTCGCGGATACGGTGCTTGGGCGCTATGACTATCCACCGCACGTGGCGCGGATGCTGGGCGAGCTGTTGATTGCCGCTTCCATGCTTTCCGCCAATTTAAAGCAGCACGGGATTTTCACGATTCAGGTGCGTGGCACAGGGCTGGTACCGCTCATGGTGGTGGATGCGGTGTATGGCGGCCAGTTGCGCGGCTTTGCGGATGTGCGCCCCGAATCGCGTGCGGCGCTGGAAGCGCTGAGCGACTATACCCCCCGCGCGCTGGTGGGCGAAGGCGCTTACCTTGCCATCACGCTGGATTCCGGCGCGAACATGGAGCGCTATCAGGGCATTGTGGCGCTGGAGGGCGATTCGATTGCCGAGGCGCTAACGGCGTATTTTACCAATTCCGAACAGTTGGAAGTGAAGGTGAAAATGACCGTCGCGCGCGACGGTGCATGGAGCGCAGGCGGGATAATGATTGAGCGCATGCCGAGCGCGGAACATGATGTGGCCGCGCAGGAATCATGGGATTACGCCCGCGCGGTGACGGCAACGGTGACCGACGCCGAATTGCTGGATGCACGACTGGATGCGCCGGAGCTGCTCTACCGCCTGTTCCACGAGGAAGGGGTGTGGGTCTATGACCCGCAGATGCTGGATGTGGGGTGCCGCTGCTCGCGCGAGCGGATTATCAATGTGCTCACCAGTATGAACATGACCGACCGCGCCGACATGGTGGTGGATGGGGTAGTGGATGTGCATTGCCAGTTCTGCAACAAAAGCGAAATTTTAACGCCGCGGGATATTGGGTTAAGTAGCGACTAGCAGCACTGTTAAGCGGAAATGGACTGTGCGGCTTTACTTACTTCGTCGGACGCTTCTTGTGCCGTTTTTGTGGAAATAGCGATGCCATTCATGCTTTCACGAATATCGGTCATGACACCTGATGCGCGCTGCATACTGGTCACGATTTCGTTGTTCACAGCGCTTTGTTCTTCAATCGCGCCTGCAACACCAGAAATAAACTCGCTAACGGATTCAATCGAGCTGCGAATCGCCCCAAGTGCCCTTACCACCTCTCCCGAAACGGATTGCATGGCTTCGATCTCTCGCGCAATTTGTTCGGTTGCTTTTGTGGTCTGTCCGGCGAGGTTTTTCACCTCGCTTGCCACCACAGCAAAACCTTTTCCGGCTTCTCCTGCTCGTGCTGATTCAATAGTTGCATTTAGCGCGAGCAAGTTGATTTGGCTGGCAATATTATTGATAAGCGAAATAATGTTACCCATTGATTCGGCAGCGCTTACTAAGCGTTTTGATGCTGTATCTGCAGTATCCGCATTGCCAACGGCTTGGTTAACTGCCGCTTGAGAGCGGTTCATGTTTTCAGAGATTTCCCGCACGGATGCGCTCATTTCCTCGGCAGCGGCAGCAACCGTTTGAACATTATTCGTTGCATCGTCGGTTGCCCGGCTCACCATTGCAGATTCATTGCTTACTTTTGTTATTGCTTCGCTGGTTTGGAAGATATTCTCGGTGATACTCTGCACGAGAGCGACTCTGGCAACTTGTGCAGTAACGTCGGCGGCAAATTTAATGACTTTAAAGGGCTTTCCTGCCATGTTCAAAATGGGGTTATAGGTTGCATTTAGCCATATTTCTTTGCCAGATTTTGCAAAGCGTTTATATTCGCCTGTACTAAATTCTCCGCGTTTAAGTTGTGCCCAGAAGTCGATGTATTCAGCGCTGGCTGCATAGCGCGGGTCAACAAAGATGCGGTGATGTTTGCCTTGTATTTCGGATAGCGTGTAGCCAACGACATCAAGAAAGTTCTGATTTGCAGTGATAATCGTACCGTCCATCTCAAACTCAATCACAGCTTGCGATTTATTGATCGCAGCAACTTGACCGACATATTCCGCGTCTTTGAGTTTTCTTGCAGTAACATCCGTTGCGTATTTTACAACGGCAATAGTATTGCCTTTTTCGTCAATAATTGGGTTATACGAGGCCTCTATCCATACATCTTGGCCGTTTTTGGCAATGCGCCTGAATTCGGCAGATTGAAATTTTCCTTCTGCTAACGATTGCCAAAATAGTTCATAGGCATAAGACTCAGCATAGGCTGTATCAACAAAGATGCGATGGTGTTTGCCAACGATTTCGTCAAGTGAGTACCCCATAGCGGCCAGAAAATTTTTATTTGCGTGGGTCACTATTCCTGCCGGCGTGAATTCGATTACGGCTTGCGATCTGTCGAGAGCTGCAAGTTTCTGTACGGCGGCTGCGAGTTGCTTTTTGCGTGAACTACCAAACATGGCTTGCACCTTTCTACCCAGAGTTTTGCTTCTGAAAAAATTATTACCTTTGGTTGTTTTGGTGGTCAAAGCGAATTTTGATGAGCTGGGTAGGTTTCTATCTCTTGCCATGTCCTTGCGATTAATTTGCAACATACTTATTTCATCGGGCGGCGCTGTTTAATTGGAGTTGCAAAGCTTTCGATTTTCTAAATAAAAAACTATACTTGCGTTTAACAGTCTCCCTGCTATGAATTGGTTGAACATATTGCCAATATTCCTCATTTTAACAAGGGAATCTGTCTATGTCGCGCGCCAATGTGAAAGATAAGCGTAAGGCTCAGCTGATTGCAGCTGCGCTCGAATCCATCGCCAAACGTGGGCTGATGGAAACCACCATTACCCATATCAGCAAGGGCGCGGGCATGAGCCGCGGTATCATCAATTTCTACTTCAACAGTAAGGAAATGATGCTGCGCGAGACACTCAAAACCCTCATCGACGAATATGAAACGGAGTGGGGCGAGGCGCTGGCCAAAGCGGGTGAAGATGGCCGCGCGAAGGTGGATGCACTGATTGCCGCGCATTTCGGCAAGGCGCTATGCTCGGCGCGGCGCTTGAATGTGATGTCGGCATTCTGGGGCCATGCGGCCACCCAATCGGCCTATCGCAACCAGCTGGAAGCGGCGGATGCGAAGATTGAAAACGCCCTAACCTCGGCGCTGGCGCATATGCTGGGCGGCTCGCTGGACGAAGCGCGCAACGCGGCCACGCAGCTGCATGCGCTGATTCGTGGCCTGTGGCTGAATTTCATGCTGAACCCGCGGGACGTAGCGCGTGAGGCACTGGCGGCGCATTGCGCCAGCTTCATCGACCGCCTAACGGGCGCGCCCGTGCGCATTGTGCGCGACCATATCATCGCCAAACCGGTGACGCCCAAACAGGTGGAAATGGCCAAGCCAAAGACCGTGCGCAAGCCGAAGGCAGAAGAACCAAAACAATTGGATATCGAAGATTTGTTCGGTACGCGCGGCTAGCGTTCCGCGGTACTGTTCTTGTGAATCGTGTCGAGCTTGTGACGCGTTTGCATGCTGTTAAAGAACATCAGGGTGGCCGCAGTGCCCACAAAAGCCGCGGTGACGGCGCCGAATACCACGGGCATGCGTGTATTGTCGCTAAGCGTGCGGAAACGCTGGAGTGAGCCTGTTGTGTATTTTGCAATGCCATGGCTTTCGATGCCAAGCTTTTGGGTCACTTCGTCGATTTCTCGCGCTAACGTCTGTTTCTTGTCGCGCACGCCTTTGATGTAGCTATCGCCAGTAGGGTTAGCTTTATATTTTTCCTGAAGCTCTTCCAGCTTCTCGCCATGTTTCGTGAACTTGGCTTGTACTTCTTTTAGATTACGGCAGTTGTCGTAGAACTCGTTATGCACTTTGGTGACGAATCCCGCGACGCCACTGCCAATGCCCACGAGCGTGGCAGTCAGCCATTTGGTCGTGTTCGACTGCAGTACTTTCGGATCTGGTGTATCGTCGCTCATGGCATCAGTGTAGCCACAAACCATGACAGTTTGATGACAGAAATGCCGATTTTTGAATATTTTTACGCGGCAGCTTTGGCGCCTTGCTGCCACGTTGCTAAGTCATTGAGCGCACGGGAAGTATAGGCGTTCGGGCGGGCATCTTTTTTGATGCGCCCGCCAGTAAGCGGTTCAAATAAGCCAAAATTCACGTTCATTGGCTGGAAGGTGGCGGCATTTGCGCCGCCCGTGATATGGTTCAGAAGTGCACCAAGCGCGGTAGTGCGCGGTGGTGGGTTGGTGGCTTCGTTTAACAATTCCTCCGCAGCGAAACGCCCCGCCATCAGGCCGCAGGCGGCGGATTCTACATAGCCTTCCACCCCTGTCACTTGCCCAGCAAAACGGATATGCGGCGCGGATTTCAGCCTTAGGCTGTTATCCAGCAGCACAGGGCTATTGATGAAGGTGTTGCGGTGAATGCCGCCAAGGCGCGCGAATTCGGCATTCTCTAGCCCAGGAATCATGCGGAACACGCGGCTTTGCTCGCCATATTTCAGCTTGGTTTGGAAGCCCACGAGGTTGTAGAGCGTGCCCAGCTTGTTGTCCTGCCGCAGCTGAACGATGGCATAGGGTTTCTCGGTGGGGTTATGCGGGTTGGTGAGGCCAACGGGCTTCATGGGGCCAAACGACAGGGTTTGCCGCCCGCGCTCTGCCATCACTTCGATCGGTAAACAGCCTTCGAAATAGGGCGTGTTCTTTTCCCATTCCTTGAATTCGGTTTTCTCGCCCGCGATGAGCGCATCGATAAACGCGTCGTATTCCGCCTTGGTCATCGGGCAGTTGATATAGTCTTTGCCTGTGCCGCCGGGGCCGACTTTGTCGTAGCGCGATTGGAACCATGCTTTTCTCATATCCACCGATTCGCGGGTGACGATGGGGGCGATGGCGTCGAAAAACGCGAGGTATTTTTCGCCCGTATGGGCAAGGATGGATTCCCCCAGCGCAGGCGAGGTGAGGGGGCCGGTCGCCACAATCCATAAGCCTTCCGCATTCACGGGGAGTTCTTTGATTTCCGTGCGGTCGAAGGAAATGTTGGGGTGGGCTTCGAGCGCTTCGGTCACGGCAGCGGCGAAGGCGTCGCGGTCCATCGCCAGCGCGCCGCCCGCGGGGACTTTATTGGCATCCGCACATTTCATGATGATGGAGCTCATGCGGCGCATTTCCTCATGCAGCAGGCCCACGGCGTTGCGCTCGTGATCGTCCGAACGGAAGGAGTTGGAGCAGACCAGCTCCGCCGAATAATGGGTGTGGTGCGCATCCGTTTTTACCACGGGGCGCATTTCGTGGATGATGACCTTGATGCCGCGCTCGGCCGCTTGCCACGCCGCTTCGCTGCCCGCAAGGCCAGAGCCGATGATGTGTAATGGTTGGGTCATAACGCGCCATTCTTCATGAAATTGTCATACTGTGGGCTTCTATAGCGGGGTATAATCAAGGCTACAACTGATTAGGAAGCCGTTTATGCCCTATACAAGGTGGCAGGAGCAGATCATCGCCAAACTGACGACCCTCAAGAAGACGGTCATCGGGGAGAGCGGCCATGTCAGCTACGATGGCTTTGGGTACTATGCCATCACCAATGTGCCGGCAGATCAAAAAACAAACCTGATGCTGCTGCTCACGAAAATTGTACAAGACGGGCAATCCAAAGAGGTGAGTGGATTCACCACTCCAATAAAGGGTGCGCGTGCATGGCATAAGCCACTGGGTTTTACCACGAGTGTCTTCGTGAGAGGTCGTGCGATTGATAGCGATAAGTTGAATGTGGAAGTAGCGAAAATTGATCATCCGCTCGTGGCACGACCAGATATCGGCTGCGAATCACGCGGCGTGTAAGAAGCTCAACGCTTCCTTGTGGAGCGCTACGTCGCCCGCGGCGAGGACATTTGCAAAGTTCGTGAGGGTGACGGGCGCGCCGTCCCATGTGGTGATGGTGCCGCCAGCGGCTTCGATGATGGGGACGAGGGCGAGGATGTCGTAGGGCTTTAGGCCTGCATCCACCACCAAATCACGCTCGCCGCGGGCGAGGAGGCCGTAGGCGTAGCAATCGCCGTCTTCAATCACCATTTTGCAGTGCTCAGCAAGTGTTGCGAAGTTACGCGCCTGAATCGGTGTGAAGTAGTTTTTGCTGGTGGTGGAAATGCGCGCCGCAGAAAGCGAGGGGCAGCCATGGGTGATGGGTTCTTCGCGTGCGCCGCCGATGCTGAATGTGGCAATGCCATCGCGTACTCCCACCCAGCGTTCACCAGTGATTGGCTGGTTTAAGATACCTAGAATCGGGATGCCGTTTTCACACAGCGCAATCAGGGTTCCCCATTCCTTTTTGCCCGCCAAAAACGCGCGTGTGCCGTCGATGGGGTCGATGACCCATGTATAAATGCTGTCATTCCCGCGGAAGCGGGAATCTCCTTTTTGTAAGGGGATCCCTGCTTCTGCAGGGATGACAAAAGAAGAACCAAATTCCTCGCCGTAGATGCCATGGTCGGGATACTGCTTCTCGATGAGGACGCGAATGGCGTGCTCTGCCGCACGGTCTGCGATGCTGACGGGGGAGTTGTCGGCCTTGGTTTGAACATCCACCGCCACGCCGAAATACGGGCGAATGGCTTCACCCGCTGCATCCGCAAGCTGGTGGGCGAAGGCGATGTAGTCGTTAGCCGCCAAAGGCCGGAATTCCGGTGATGGCGCGGCCGAGGATGAGGGCGTGGATGTCGTGGGTGCCTTCGTAGGTGTTCACGGCCTCGAGGTTCATCACGTGGCGGATGACATGGTATTCGTCCGCAATCCCGTTGCCGCCCAGCATATCGCGTGCGACGCGGGCGATTTCCAGCGACTTGCCGCAGCTGTTGCGCTTCACGAACGAAATCATCTCGGGTGCATACTCGTCCGTATCCAGCAGGCGACCCACGCGCAGCGCAGCGAGGGCGGCGAGGTTGATTTCTACCATCATATCCGCGAGTTTTTTCTGCACCAATTGGGTGGCCGCAAGCGGGCGGTTAAACTGGTGGCGATTCAGCGTGTAATCCCGCGCGATTTCGAAACAGTGCTGCGCGGCGCCCGTGGCACCCCATGCAATGCCGTAACGCGCTTTGTTGAGGCAGCTGAATGGGCCTTTGAGGCCCGAAACATTCAGCATGCGCTCTTCAGGCACGAACACGTCGTCCAGCATAATCATGCCCGTGGTGCTGGCGCGCAGTGACATTTTTCCTTCGATTTTTGGCGTGGTGAGGTTGCCCTTGTCGCCACGCTCCACCACGAAGCCTTTGATTTGATCGTCCAGCTTCGCCCAGACAATCATGATATCCGCGATGGGGGAGTTGGTGATCCATGTTTTTGAGCCGCTGATTTTATAGCCGCCATCCACCTTCACCGCGCGGGTTTTCATGCCTGCGGGGTCGGAGCCTGCATCGGGCTCGGTGAGGCCGAAACAGCCGACGAGTTCGCCCGTGGCGAGTTTCGGCAGGTATTTTTCTTTCAGCGCTTCGGAACCGAAGGTGTAAATCGGGTGCATGACGAGGGAAGATTGCACGGAAAGCGCCGAGCGGTAGCCGGAATCCACCCACTCCACCTCGCGGGCGACGAGGCCGTATGCCACGTGCGACACGCCGGCGCAGCCATAGCCCTGAATGGTGGAGCCGAGCAGCCCTTGCTCGCCCATCTCGCGCATGATGTTGCGGTCGAATACTTCGTGGCGGTTGGCCTCGATGACCCCCGGATAAAGGCGGCTGCGCGCAAACCCGCGCGCCGCATCGCGCACCAGGCGCTCCTCATCCGTCAGTTGGCCTTCGATGTTGAGTGGGTCTTCCCAGTTCAGTTCTTTGAGCATTGTTTCCTCAGTTGCTTAAGGGGCTCATGCCAAACGCGATTGGCACGACAAATGATGCGCTACCCTTGCGTCAGAATGCGCAGAAAATCAAGTGAGGATTCGGTAATTTTGAGCGAATTAAGAGCTTATGCTTATGTGCGCGAAGTTGTCATGGAACGTACGGATTCAAGCTGCATGAGCTAAATCCTGCTGCAACGATTGCAAGTATAAATATGTTGAAACCGAACGTCATTTTAGGTCGAACAAAAATGATTAAGCCTATGATGGGCAATACGTTTATGAAGCTTATAAGTGTCAGGGATTGTTTGTCGTAGGTGCTGGGGGCGACAAAGTATATAAATAGAGGATACAGCAGTAGCGCGTATAAAATATAGGCATGTTGGAAAATGGGTTTGGCTTTAGACAAAATAAAGCCAAAAGCAAGGCTGGCAACAATAACAAAAACAAATAAGAGAACATCTAATGCTTCAGAAGAAGCGCCGATATTGTTGTTCTGTGGCAAACTTTGATTTGCTGTATCCATTGTCATCACTACAGCGCTGCCATCCAGAGGCTGAACTGTTGCTTGGTGCGAGCCGTTGTCGACCTCGATGGTGATGACTTTGAGGTTTGGAGAGGGCGGCACGTAATCCGTCATATATCAAACAATCAGGTTAATAATGCTGCCGCGTGCCCAGCGCACACCGCGGGAGAGGGCGGTGAGGGCTTGGTCGACGAGGTTGGCGAGGGTGGAATCATCCGGTAGGAAATTGAGGCGGGCGCGCACGCTGGTTGAGGTGGTGTTCACCGCGTTGAGGGTGATGGGCTCCGCATTCTGGATTTTTTGCTTACGCTCCGCCTCGCGCTTGGCGCGGACACGGTCGGCAACACTGGGGCGGTTGGTGATTAGTTCCTGTGACATACGGGCAGTGTAGCACAGTCGTCATTCCAGCGAAAGCTGGAATCCACCTTCCACGTGTCATGCTGAACTCGTTTCAGCATCCATCTGAGCTATACCCGCGCCAGACGGCGCGGCGATGGATTCCAGCTTTCGCTGGAATGACGGTTATTTACAGGCCCGCGGCCAGCATGGTGGTGGTGGGGCGGGTGAGCCAGTTCACCACGAGGGCGATTTGCTCGGGCGACATGAGTGCGGGGGCGTGGCCTACACCTTGGATGGTAACGCTCTCTGCGCGCGGATTGCTGCCGCGCATGGCGCGCACGGTCTCGGCCGTTAGCACGTCGGAATCCGCGCCGTGGAGGATGTAGGTGGGGATGGCGATTTGCTCCCACAGGTCGGTGAGGTTGACGTCATGCACCTCGGTAAAATTCTGGGTGGCGAGGCGGATAGGCTCGATAATCGCGGGGTCGCAGGCGTATTGAAGGATGCCTTGTGCATTGGCGACGGTGGAGGCGGTGACGAATTTTTCCCAGTCGGCGGGGTCGGTGATGCCGAAGGGGGCGTAGATTTTATGGAGGTAATCGCTCGCTTCTGCACGGCTGGCGAAGGAGGTGGGCATGGTGCTCACGTAGTCGATGATGCGGCGCCACGCGGCAGCCGATAGATGAATGCCAATGTCGTTCAGGATGAGTTTGCGGATGCGGTCTTGGGTGTTTGCCGCGATCATCATGCCGATGATGCCGCCCATGCTGGTGCCAATCCACTCCACCCCGCGCAGGTGGAAATTATCCATGATGGCAAGGCAATCCGCGACAT
>JACCDH011668170.1_pt1 | contig 38866 bp, 41 predicted proteins | sample 7442481 | NCBI WGS metagenome assembly JACCDH01 (sample SAMN15323433, study PRJNA562643) | freshwater metagenome | isolation source: river surface water | place: USA:Blue River Watershed | collected 2017-08-15 | reverse complement strand
TGAGTGAGCTTAAGGGCTTGGCAAGCAGGGCCTTAATATCGCTAGGTTTTGACATGGGTGGCCGTCCCTTGGGCTTGGGTTCTAGGGCTGTAATACCGCCTTCATTGTAGAGGCGTTGCCATTGACCAATCGTACTAGGTGCTGGGATATTAAAGTGGGACGCCGCTTGATTGAGCGAGAGCTGGTGTTGTCCCATATGCTGCAAGACAGATAGCTTAAAGCCGCTAGTGTACTGGGCATAAGTCTTGTTGAGACTGTGTTGGCCGTGGGCCTTAAAAGCATGAACCCATTTGCGAACATAGGCGTATTTAACGCCGTATTGATCTCCAACGGTTTTAAAACCACCCCTACCGGAGAGGTAATGCTGAATAACTGCTAGCTTGAACTCTTTGCTGTATTTGGACATAAAAACTGCACCTTAGAAGGTTGGACATCTGTCCAACTTTTGGGGTGCAGTTCATCGGCAGCCTTTTTTATTAGATGTACAGTTCAATTCCATTGAACGCAGGTTTATGATGGCCTGGACATATTAATAAAAAAGCATGAAACATCAATACAAGAATCTACTCAAGCACTGCTCCTTTTACTTTGGCGGGGATCAGCCGCATGTGCCTTGGCTTGAGAGAATGCGCTCCGTTGCGGGGGCTTTTATTGGCCTGATGTTAGTACTTACTATCGCCAAGTTCCTTGGTGATCTTAGTGGTCTTGATGAGTGGCTTATGGCTTCCCTAGGAGCAAGCGCTTTACTGGTCTTTGCATTGCCAGGTAGCCCTATGGCGCAGCCCTGGGCTGTAATTGCAGGCAATACCTTGTCTGCCTTAATCGGCATTGCAACCATCCACTTAGTTGGTGAGCCCTTATTGGCCATGCCCCTTGCTGCTAGTCTATCGATTTTGGGGATGTTTGTATTACGCTGTTTGCATCCACCTGCTGCAGCAGTAGCTTTAATTGTGGTCCTGGGGCATGTCATGCACTACCGGTACGCTTTTTTCCCAGTAATGGTCGATTCAATATTGCTGGTGATAGCTGGGGCGGTTTACAGTAACTTAACTGGTAAACGCTACCCCAATAGACCAAATTAATCTATTAAAAACAATACTCTGCGATTACTTCTGCTTGGTAGCTGCGATAGAGGCAATACAGTCTTTAATGCCGTAGTTGTGATATTTGCCTTCATTTTCCTTTTTTAGGGATTGGGCGCACTCAATAACAGAATTGCGAACATTGATTTTTGGTATGTTGCTTATAGTCATGATGAAATCTCCTGATTTTTTAATTAACGGTAACGAGTACCTGTCGATATTTTAATAAATATGTTGTATTTTCATAAGGCTATAAAATTGATGCCTATATTTATAAGAAAGATAAGTATTTTCACTATATGAGCACAAGCATTCCAGTCACCCCAGTTATTCTCTGCGGCGGTTCCGGCACTCGCTTGTGGCCCTTATCGCGTTCAGGTTTTCCAAAGCAGTTTTTAGTGCTTTCGGGGGACGATTCGCGTCAGAGCCTCTTTCAGCAGGCGGTTTGCAGAATCAACGCCATTCAGAATTCCAATATTGACGTAGGCACAACTTTAATTGTGACCAATGAAGACCATCGTTTCTTGGCTTTGGATCAGCTGCGTGAGTTAAGAAACGAATTAAAGAGCGAATCAAAGAATTTTGAGGCTACTTTATTGCTTGAATCCTCAGGACGCAATACTGCGCCAGCTTTAACTTTGGCAGCATTTCAGGCTAGGGATAGTGGTGGAGGTGATCAACGCAATGTATCTCATGATCCCATCTTGGTGATTACGCCAGCCGACCAGACTGTAAAAAATTCAGCAGCGTTTACCAAGGCTCTACAAGATTGCATTGCGCTAGTGGATGCGGATGGCTCTAAGCAGACGATTGCTATGTTAGGTATTACGCCAACTTCTCCGGAAACTGGTTATGGGTATATCAAACGTAACGCGGCTATGGGCACCCATCATGAATATACCGTTGAACAATTTGTTGAAAAACCAGATGCTAAAACTGCTCAAGCGTATTTAGAGGACGGCAACTACTTGTGGAATAGCGGAATGTTCGTTTTGCGAGCCAGCACTTGGTTGGCAAGTCTAAAAGAATTCCGCCCTGATATTTTTGGCGCTACTGAAACTGCTTGGGTAGCTAGAACGACTGACCAGGCTGGTGAGATCCAGTTTGTGCGTCCAGATAAAGCTATATTTAATTCAATACCAAGTGAATCGATTGACTATGCCGTGATTGAAAAATGCCCCAGCTCAAGTCAATTTACTGTCAAGATGGTCGAACTCAATGCTGGCTGGAATGACTTGGGTGCTTGGGATGCGGTTTGGCAAGTGGGTAAGCAAGATGAGCAGGGCAATGTCACTAGTGGCGATACCCTGCTGAGCAATACAAGCAACTCATTGGTCCATGCAAGTGCTCGTTTAGTGAGTGCAGTGGGCATAGAAAACCTCATCATCATTGAGACGGCTGATGCAGTGCTAGTGGCTGATCGTAAAAATAGCCAAGACGTAAAACACATTGTGAATCAGTTAGAAGCGCAAAAACGCGAAGAAAAGAATCTCCATCGTAAGGTAGCAAGACCTTGGGGTTGGTATGACAGTGTGGATGAGGGCGAGCGATTTAAGGTGAAGCGCATTCAAGTCAAACCGGGCGCTAGTCTTTCGTTGCAGATGCATCATCATAGAGCGGAGCACTGGATCGTAGTGAAGGGTGTTGCTGAAATTACCAATGGCGACCAAGTGATCACGCTAACTGAAAATCAAAGCACCTATATACCGCAGGGACAAACACATCGCTTGGCCAACCCCGGAAAAACACCGCTAGAGATTATTGAGGTGCAGTCAGGAAGCTATTTAGGTGAAGACGATATTGTCCGTTTTGAAGACACTTACGGTAGAAGTTAATTAAGAAACTCGAAAAAGTTATATATATGACAAGCAATAAAACCAATGCGCAAAAAGTTGCCCTGATCACCGGTATTACCGGCCAAGATGGCTCTTACCTTGCCGAGTTCTTGTTGGAGAAGGGCTACATTGTTCATGGCATTAAACGCCGCGCCTCCTCTTTTAATACTGAGCGTATCGATCATCTCTATCAAGACCCGCACGTGAATCATCCAGATTTGATTCTTCATTACGGCGATTTAACGGATACCAGCAATCTAGTGCGCATCATTCAAGAGTGCCAGCCTGATGAGATTTATAACTTGGGTGCCCAGTCTCATGTGGCAGTTTCTTTCGAGTCTCCTGAGTACACGGCAGATGTCGATGCAATGGGCCCGCTACGCATGCTTGAAGCCATTCGCATCTTGGGTCTGGAAAAGAAAACCCGTTTCTATCAAGCCTCGACTTCAGAACTCTATGGTTTGGTGCAAGAGATTCCGCAGAAAGAGACTACTCCGTTCTATCCAAGAAGTCCTTATGCAGTTGCCAAGATGTACGCTTATTGGATTACTGTTAACTACCGTGAGGCCTATGGAATCTATGCCTGTAATGGCATCCTCTTTAATCATGAATCTAAGCGCCGAGGTGAAACCTTTGTAACCCGTAAGGTGACTCGTGGTTTGGCCAATATTGCTCAAGGCCTAGAGAAGTGTCTCTACATGGGGAATATTGATGCCCTGCGTGACTGGGGTCATGCTAAAGACTACGTACGTATGCAGTGGCTCATGCTTCAGCAAGACAAGCCAGAAGATTTTGTGATCGCTACTGGCGTGCAGTTCACCGTGCGTGAATTTATTATCCGTAGCGCTAAGCAGTTAGGTATCACCCTCAAATTTGAAGGTCGGGCTGAGAATGAGAAGGCTATCGTTGCAACAATTGAGAGTGATAAAGCCCCAGCACTTAAAGTCGGTGATGTGATTGTGCAGATTGACCCCCGTTACTATCGCCCAACCGAAGTCGAAACCCTCTTGGGTGACCCTACGAAGGCCAAAGAAAAACTGGGCTGGGTTCCAGAAATCACTCTAGATCAGATGATTGTGGAGATGGTGGCCAATGATTTGGAAAAGGCCAAGCAACATGCATTATTAAGTAAGCATGGTTACTCAGTAGCGGTTGGTAAAGAGAATTAAGAAAAAAATCAAAGCATGAGCGCCAATTTGAACCAAAAAATATATGTTGCAGGCCATCGTGGGATGGTGGGATCGGCCATAGTTCGCAATTTGAAAGCTAAGGGCTTTAGCAATATCGTTACTCGTACGCATGCTGAGCTAGATTTAACGAATCAAGCAGCTGTGAAGCTGTTTTTTGAGCAAGAAAAGCCAGGTCAAGTGTATTTGGCGGCGGCAAAGGTGGGTGGTATTCATGCGAATAACACCTATCCAGCGGAGTTCATTTATCAGAACCTCATGATGGAGGCCAATATCATTCATCAGGCATTTGCTAATGGGGTAAGAAGACTCTTGTTTTTGGGTTCTAGCTGCATTTATCCAAAATTAGCTCCTCAGCCCATGAGCGAGGCTGCATTATTAACGGGCACACTTGAATCTACTAATGAGCCTTATGCCATTGCCAAGATTGCCGGCATTAAGCTGTGCGAGAGCTATAACCGTCAGTATGGCCAAAGTCATGGAATTGACTATCGCTCAGTCATGCCAACTAATTTATATGGTCCCGGTGATAACTACCATCCAGAAAATAGCCATGTCATTCCGGCACTGATTAGAAGGTTCCATGAGGCTAAAGTGAGTCATGCGCCTGAAGTTGTCATCTGGGGTACGGGTACACCAAGACGTGAGTTTTTATATGTAGATGACATGGCTGCCGCCTCAGTCTTTGTTATGGATCTAGATAAAGCAATCTACGATCAACATACACAACCTATGCAAAGTCACATTAATGTGGGCTTTGGTAGTGATGTCACTATTGCTGAATTAGCAGGCGCTATTGCAAAAGCGACGGGTTATCAAGGCAAGATTGGCTTTGATCCTTCAAAGCCTGATGGTGCTCCAAGAAAGTGGATGGACTCCAGTAGATTAATTCAGTTGGGCTGGAAGGCCGCTGTTGGCTTGGAGCGAGGCTTGCAAAAAGCATATGAAGAGTTTCAGTCTCAGTGAATTCCGCGCAAGCCAATATTGATCAATTGATTTGTGTCTGCTGCATGCGAGATGCCCAGACTTGGAAAATTGCATCTACCCATATTGTTCGTAATATCGCTGCTAAGCATTACAAGGTTTACGTACCAGATGCTGAGGTGAAATTATTTGAAGAAATATCTGCTGCACCATTTCAGGTTATTGGTGAATCTATTTATACCAATGAATTTTCTGGTGAGATCAAGGCTCGACTCTCCAAAAAGGTTGTTGGGCAATTTGGTTGGTACTTACAGCAATTGATTAAGATTGCTGCAGTGAAGGATTGCAAGCCTAGCGATACAGTATTAATTTGGGATGCCGATACAATTCCGCTAAGATCTTTAACTTTTGTTGATGAGCAAGGTCGTCTTAATTACTATCAAGGCCGGGAATACCACCATCCTTATTTTGAGACTGTGATGCGTTTATTGCGCCTGAGTAAAAAAGTGAGATTCTCATTTATTGCTCAGTGCTTTGTGATTAAAGCGGCATGGGTTCAAGAATTTTGTGCAGAAATTGAAGCAAGGCATCACAAAGGTTGGGTGGCAGCTTTGCTAGATGCAATCAACTTTAACGAGGGTAATAGTTTTTCTGAATATGAAACTCTTGGCATCTTCATTTCTCATCGCCATGCCAATGAAATCGTTTACTTAGATCGCAAGTGGTTGAGATTGGGTAATTCAAGTATTGGGCACCCTGCGTTTTTGAGTCCAAAGTTGATTGCCTCAGAGTTAAGTGAATATGACTTCGCTAGTTTTGAAAAGTGGGACAAGGCAAAGCCTTACTTCTTGCGAGTATCGATGCCATATTTTTTTAAGGTTTATTTGCCTTCTTTGCTGAAGATAGGTCATTGAGAATCTGACTTGAATATGCAAATTAAGCGCGCCTCTATTCTTTTTGTGCACTCTGGAGAGAATGCACCCCCAAACTATTTGACAAATGCTTTAGATATTGCTGGGAAGGTTGCCTCTAATAGCTTTATTTATGTGTTGATAAATCAGCTACATATTGGGGATTTGCGTCGGAGCCTCGGTGAAGAGGTGTTGCAAAAAATAGAGTTTGTGGCTATCGAAGAAATCCCTCAAAGTGAAAATACTGCGCACTTCCAAGCTAATGCAACATTGGATCGCAGCTTCAGAAACGGATTTTGGTTCTCAGCCTCTTACCGCTTTTTTCTGATTGCTGATTTTATGCGCTCTCGTGATCTGGAGAACTTTATCCATCTTGAGAATGACGTGGTTCTCTACTTTGATCCTACCGAGAAGTTGGATAGCTTTAGAGATTTTGCTAGATTTTCAGTGCCTTTAGATCGAGTCCGAGCAATACCTGGAGTAGTGTGGATTAAAGATGCTGATATTGCGGATGAACTGACTCAATTTATTGCAATGCGTTCTGATGCAAATGATATGGATGCTTTAGGTGCATTTGCAATGCGGGCTGATCTCGGTGCTAAAGCGCTTCCAACAGTGCCATTGGGCTATGCCAACGCGAAGGGGATGGATCTGGCTCGCTATTGCCAGGGACTTGAAGAATTTGGCGGTATTTTTGATGGCGCTGCGATCGGTCAATACATTGGTGGCGTTCATTGGATGAACGATCCTGCGGATACACGTTTTTTTGTTAACGAGAGTAGTGATTTTCATGTGGGGGATTGCGGCTTTAGTTGGGAATACGGCATTAATCGCAGCCCTTCTTTGGTATTTGATGGTGTTGCTACTAAGGTATTGGCAGTCCATGCTCACTCCAAAGACTTGCTCGGTGTGTCGCCATTAAATAGTGGCGCGCCAACTAGTTCAGAGTCGATCTTGACCGGTGAACGAATCCAGGCTTTGGCAGATTTAACAATTAGCTCTAGCTCAGTCACCGCTTTTCATGGGCGAGAGAAGATCTTAACTACAAGCTTTCTAGAGATTCCTGAAAAGGAAGAAAAAAAGTGGTTTAAGAAAAAGAAATACGAAGCTGCTCCAGAGCTTGATTTTTTAGAAGTGTGTCAAAAAGCCAAAATTATTTTTGTCTACACGCATTTGTTGCCCTATTTCAAACGGTATATCGCACCAAGACTGAATAAACCCTTTGTATTAATTACCCACAACTCTGATCATGGTGTCACGATAGAAGATGTAGATTTGTTAAATCATCCATCTCTCGTGTATTGGTATGCGCAAAATTGTGAATTCAGTCATCAAAAATTGCGTGCATTGCCGATTGGCTTAGCTAACAGCCAGTGGGGTGAGGGGCGCCTACAGGAGGTATTTCAAGCGGCGCATGCTTGCAAGAAAACAAAATTGCTTTATGTGAACTTCAGCGCCTCTACTCATGCGGGCAGGCAGTCTGTAATTGATATTGTTTCGCAAGTACCCCGAGTAACTCTGGGAGAGTCGGTTGGCTTTGAGCGTTATATTGAGCAAATGGCCGAGCATCAATTCTGCCTCTGCCCGCGGGGCAACGGTATTGATACGCATCGTTTTTGGGAGGCCCAGTACCTCAATACGATTCCCATTGTTCTTAAGCGAGATTGGACGGCAGCCTATTCTAATTTACCGATTCTATTGATTGATGCGTGGGAAGATCTTCTGACCATGAATTTAGAGCAAGCCCACATTCATATTTCCAATACGCACTTTGATCGAAGCTCGCTTGATCTCAATAGCTATCGCGAGCAACTCCAAAAATTGGGTGATCGATAAATGACAAAAATAGAATTTCGCCACACCAACTTCAGGCGAGCTCTCAAGAATTTATTTTCAAGACCACAAAAGAATGTGGTGGTGATCGAGCCTAACCTGGGCTTAGGCGACAGTATTATTGCTTTGGGACTAGTGCGTGAGTTAAGTGCTAAGAACCCTGATACCAAATACTATTACTGCTGTTTGCATTATTGCTACCAAACGATTGCTTGGATGTTCCAGGATCTGAGCAATGTATATGTGTATGCCATCTCCAGTGGCCGTGAAGCAAGGCAGCTAGCGGGATTTATGAACGCTCGGTATTTGCCGATTGGGGTTGTCAATGTTGACTTAAAAAGCTTCGATGCTTATTTCTATAAACAGCATGCCATCCCATTTGAGCAACGCTGGTTAGATTGTGCTGTTCCTCCGGGACCAAAGTCGGATTGGCTATTTCATCATTTAAACCCCGAGCTAGAGTGCTATATATTGGTCTGCAATCAAGAGTCAACTACCCGTTTTTATGATCTGAATATCCCTAATCCGCAAAATAAAAAGATTATTTGGGTGCATCCAGCAACGAACAATATTTTTGACTGGACTAAGTTGGCCTTACAGGCGGATGAGATCCACTCTATCGACACATCTTTTGTGCACTTTCTTGAAAGTCTCTTTCATCAAGAGTCATCCAAGCCCTTCATAAAACCTTTTTACTATCACTTGACCCGCGAGACTGAGACCGAGTTCACTCGACTTTTACCTTGGCAAGAAGTACGTTACTAAATGAGTATGTTTTTTCGAAATTCAATTTCACTATGTTCACGTTGGATTATGGGTGAGGTGCATCAACATGCAGAAACTTTTGACATTTATGTGATTCACAACCATTTACTACCCGAGAGAAGGATGTATTTAGAGGGTAGATTTGATGCAAATACACAAGTCAACTTTGTTGAAATTGAAAAACAGGCGCCCGAATTATTAGATGAGTTGTATGCTGGAATTAACCGGTTATCCTGGAGTTCGAAGTGTGAGGGATTATGGAGTCTGCCCCCAGAACCTAGGGCGCTCAGTAGGGCGGAGATTGCTTGTACGGCCAGTCACTTCTATGCTTATCAGCAGTTTCTCAAAAAATCTAGTAAAGAGTGGTTGCTAGTTATCGAGGATGATGCCTTATTTCAAACTGGCCTAGAGAGAAGAATTCAACAACGGATCAATTTAATGCCCGATTGGGTAAGCGCTTTGTTTGTTGGTGGTGGTTTTGAGCATTATCAAGTTTCTAGAACCATTGGTAAGTATAAAGATTTCTTTATCAAACATCATCCAGCAACTAATACTACTGTGGGCTATTTGCTGAGAAGAAATTTGGTTGAGCGAATAATGAATCGCTTTGATCATTTTGATTTGCCAATTGACTACGAGCTTGCTTACCTCTTAATGATTAATAATGCCGTAGTACTGCATGATCATCCCTATCTTGTTTCAGAGGGGTCTAAGTCGACTTACCAATCCTCTATTCGTGGTTGATAAAATTTATCCGCCCGATGCTCTCTAGAAGCCTATGACTCTTACACCGTCTTCAAAATCGATGCCTATCCAAGCTTGGATATTAACGATCCAGTTATCCCTATTTGCCATTCTCTATGCCGTTTGGGCTTTGCCGGAAACTATTTTGATCCGTCACGTGTGCTTGATTGTTGGGGCCCTGATTGGTATTTACGAGATCTACCACTATCGTTATTCATTGCTCAAAGGAGTCAATGGCGCTATTGCCCCAGCCTGGTTGATTGTTGGTTTATTTATTTGGGTTAGTTTCCACCTTCTTTTTTTGAGCAATAATTTTTCATTACAGATGGAGGAGTATTCGAGCATCTGGAAGCGCACTGCACTCGGAGCAATATTTGCTTTAGGATTGGGCTTGGCATTGGCTAGTGATAATGACGATGTTGACGCTAAAAAGTTTCAAGCTCATTGGGCTATTTTTTACTTGGGCTTATTGGCCCCAACCCTGATGTATATTGTGAAATATTGCCTCACTCATTACGGGCAACTCTGGGGTATCAATGCCCCAGACTTTTTAAAACTCCACTATGGTTCACTTCCTTTTTACCTTCCTAAAACCGCTTACGTATGTTTTTGTCTTCCTGCATTGGCAGTCGCCCTGGGGCAGTTAAAACGAAATATTGACGACCATGTGTGGTTCAGCAGAAGTAACGCTATTTATGGCTTAACCATCCCGGCTGTCTTTTTTGTCTTTTATGGAGAGAACATCAAAAACGGGGTGGTCTATGGGGCCTTTCTGATGACGGTGTTTGCAGCGCTGCTCTTGTTAATGGACTTCAAAAAGCATTGGAAGCAAAAAACTTTATTGGCTGGAGTGATTTTAATTACAGGCTCTTTTTTTCTGATTACCCATGTTCAAAAGAATGAGTCATGGCGCACTTTAGCTTCAGACGCCAAGATTGCCTGGGATACAGAAGGTTTTGAGCACTGGAAATACAACGGCGCCAAGGGCTATCCCAATAACGAGCTGGGTAAGATGGTCTCTATTACCAATTACGAGCGTATTGCTTGGGGTAAAGAAGCCCTTATCCTTTTGGCACAACATCCCCTGGGATATGGATTAATTGAGCGCTCTTTTGGGCATTTGGCTAAAAGACAGTGGCCAGACTCTACTTTGCACCAGAGCCATAGCGGGTGGCTAGATCTTGCTTTAGGTATTGGAATCCCTGGAATCCTCTTCGTTTTAGGTGCTTTAATATTGGCCATGGCGCAAATACGCGGACTTTTAGGTGTCAAAAATGACCAAAAACCCCTAAAAATTCCCCTATCTCGCTGGCTATCAACCTGCTGGTGGATTCTTTTGGCTAGCCTGGTGATGTGGTGCACCACAGAAATCTCCCAAAAAGTTTTTTTTGATAGCCTCATTTTCTGGATTGCCTTGAGTTCGGGCTTGGTAGCAGGCTCATTTCGTTCCTTTGCAACTATTACACGGTAAGTTGCCTTGAACCAAATCGCCGCCTAGGTTATTGCTTTTCAGGAGGCGGTAAAGATATAAGTTTTATAATGATGCGTTGTTGAAGAAAAAGCCTTTTTGACGCACAGCCCTTAAATCATCCTTAAATAGAACTCAATAAACGCACACTAAATGTCTAATCACTCAAGCTCATCCAATTCTGGGGACAATGTTGCCTTGGGTAATGACGAGGAAATCTCCCTCCTAGACATCCTGTGCTTTATCAAGAGCGCCTGGAAAACCATCGCCATTGCTGGCCTATGTGGATTAGTGATCGCCGTCATCTATTTGCTCATGACCCCTAATCAGTACGAGGCGCTCGCCCAAATGCAGATGGCACGTGTCCCTTCGGATAAAAATCCTTTAGGGGTCAATGTGGAAGAGCCGGTTGCTCTGATTGCTCGGATGAGCGTGCCCACTAGTTTTAATGAGACAGTCATTGCTGCCTGCGGCCTAGAGGGCGCTAGTAATCAAGCGACCCAATTGAGTAAAGCTATCAAGCTCAGTATTCCTAAGGGGGTGGCCTCGGTGGTTGAGCTCAAAATAACCCGCCCCACGCCAGAGGCCGCTAAAACGTGTGCTACCAGTGTCGCCGATGTCATTACGCAATCTCAGGCTGCCATGATTGCTCCGATGGTGCAGGCTCAAAAACAGCGAAATCAGGAGCGCTTAGCCAAGGTGGAAGAGCGTCTCGCCCAAGATAAAGCGTTATTGGCCAAAGCGGAGCAACCTAAAGGTGCGGTATCGTCGGCCTATTTCGCTATATTGAGCGAGATGCGCGCCCTAGAGGACGAACGCGCAAGCCTCTCCAAAGTAGTAGCCAGCGAATCTTTGCAAAGTACGGCCTTGATCTCGCCGATTTATGCATCAGATAATCCCGTATATCCTAAGAAGCCAGTAGCCCTGGCGGCAGGACTCCTGGGCGGACTATTCTTGGGGTTACTCATAGCCCTTGCTCGTAAAATGATTGTTAATGCCCGCGCTCAGCTAGCGGGTTTTGGCGGTAACAAATGAGTACACGAAGAACAGTGTGGGATCGGGCGTTAGCGGGCTTGATTTCCTCCCCGTTTAATCTTTGAAAAACAATCAAATTAAATCAAGCGTTTATTTAAGTGAATATTCTTTTAACAGGCGGTGCCGGGTATATAGGTAGTCATACTGCGGTTGTCCTTGCGGAAGCTGGGCACGAAGTTGTGCTTCTAGATAATTTTTGTAATAGCAAGAAAAGTGTTTTAGATCGCTTAGAAAAAATTCTTGGAAAGGTTTTGCCTTGTGTTGAGGGCGATGTACGCGATACCGCTTTATTAGCCAAAACATTACAAGACTACAAAATTGATGCCGTAATTCATTTTGCAGGACTAAAGGCAGTAGGTGAATCTGTTGCCAACCCTGTGTTGTATTACGCTAATAATGTACAAGGTTCGATTAGTCTTTTGCAGGCAATGCAAAAGGTTGGGGTTAAAACTTTAGTTTTTAGTTCTAGCGCTACGGTTTATGGCGAGCCTCAATACCTACCATACGATGAGGACCATCCAACTAAGCCCATGAATCCCTATGGGCAATCCAAGTTACAAGTTGAAGAAATTCTGCGGGATTTAGCAGCCTCAGATCCCGCATGGAAAATTACAAGTTTGCGATATTTCAATCCAGTAGGCGCGCATGAATCGGGACTCATTGGTGAGGATCCGAATGGCATACCCAATAACTTAATGCCTTATATTGCAAAGGTTGCCTCTGGAGAACTTCCCCACCTAAATATCTTTGGCAATGACTATAAAACCCGCGATGGAACTGGAGAGCGCGACTATATTCATGTGATGGATTTGGCTGAGGGACATATGGCATCAATTAAATTTTTAGAATTAAATTCTGGATATTATGTAATTAATCTGGGAATTGGCTATTCAATTAGTGTTTTGGAATTAATCCATGCATATGAAAAGGTTAGCGGTGTGAGATTAACAAAAAGGATAGTAAATCGACGTAAAGGCGATTTACCTGCATACTATTCAAACATAGATAAAGCTCAAAAATTACTTAAATGGAGAGGTACTAGAGCTCTCGAAGAAATATGTAAAAGTGTTTTGAAATACTCAAAAAAATATAGATAGACATTCATTTGACGAGTATAAAAAAGGACAGAGAAATGAACGAAGAGAGAATTGCCAGAGAAAAAGCCTATCACGAAATGCGATTTGACTCAGAAAATAGTGAGAGGCGGGATCAAGAAAAATTCTACAGCGTTACACGGTATGCAAAAGACAAGTACAGAGATCTTATTTCTAGAGCGGCGGATCAGGGAGAAATTCTCGAATACGGATGCGGAGAAAAAATATCAATAATAGAAAATAAAGTTAACTATAAAAAATATATAGCAATTGATATATCGGAGGTTGCAGTTAGAAAATGTAAAAAAAATTACCAAAACATAGAAAATGTGGAATTTAAAGCAATGAATGCAGAAAAATTAGATTTTAGTGATAATAGTATGGATCTAATATTTGGCTCAGGAATAATACACCATTTAGATATTGATCTTTCGATGAGAGAAATAAACAGGGTGCTAAAAAAAGGTGGTGCAGGAATATTTTTTGAACCAATGGGACATAATCCACTAATAAATCTGTACAGAAAAAAAACACCAAATGCTCGCTCTAAAGATGAGCATCCTCTGCTGATGGAGGATTTAAAAAAAATAGCAAATAACTTTGAAATGGTAAAGCTTCATTTCTACGTGCTATTTAGTCTTGTACTATTTCCGCTAAGAAACAAAAGGTATTTCACAAAAATTTATAAAAAAATATCTGAGTTTGAGGGCTATTTAGTGAAGAAGTTTCCAATATTACAAAAATATTGTTGGATTGTGGTGATAGATATAAAGAAATGAGATTGATAAAAGATTCGATTTGGAGTTTTATTGGCGAGTCATCTCTAAGAGCATCAAAATTAGTTCTAATAATAGTAATAGTTCAATATTGCAATAAAAGTGATATCGGCGCATTTAATTATGGATTATCTTATGCTGCAATGTTTGCCTTTTTCTTTGATTATGGATTAATGCAAATTGCGATAAGAGAGGCGTATAAGAAAAATGATGTAACGATAGCCTATTTTACAAGTATAAAATTAATAACAACAATAATAGGCGTACTGATATTACTGGTAGTATTAAAAATTAGTGAACTAAATATTGAATTAGTTTATTTTGTATTATTATCAACAATATATATCATATTAAATGACTTCTCAATATTTATTTCATTTAAATATAGATATTTCCAGAATTTCAAACGGGAAGCGCAATTACGAATATTAATGGCGGTGCTTCAGTTAGTAATACCATTATTTTTTTTATTAATATACAAAAATATATATAAAGTATATCTTGGATTAATAATATCAACTTTAATAACATTATCCCCATTAATAATTAGTATATATAGAGAGAAAAATAAAAAATATATACGTATTAAAAAAATATCTCAATACGATATAAAAATATTAAAAGATGGCTTTAGTTTAGGGGTTCAGGGTTTGCTGATGGGCTTATTATTTAATATGGATTTAGTAATACTGGGTTATTTTAGAGATTTAAGCGACATTGGAATATACTCTATAGTATCTAAAATAATATTTGGAATACTAATAATTCCAATACAAATAATACAAATACCAATTTACAGTAGATTAAATAATTTAAAAAATAATGATAAATCAAATCAATTTGATGAATATTGGATGGCCATATATAAAATAACTACATTTATCGGGGTCGTGGTATGTTTTATAACTATGCTAATGCATGGACAAATATTCAAAGTATTTGGTATTGATAATGACGATCTAATAGCAAAATTTATACTAATGACTTATGTAATTGTTGCGCAGATAATATACTTATATTATCCAATAAACCAATATTTAATAATCAATAATAAGGAAAGATTTACAATTTTTCCATTGCTGTCTGGCCTGCTAGTTGTAATAACACTTGCAATAATTATTCTTAAAAATGAGAAATATGAATATCTGACGGTGGGAGTTGTTATATCTGAATTGATTGTTTTAACTTTGTATGGATATTTAATATATAGTATTAAATCTACAATGAAAGTAATAAAATTGAATTGGATATTAATATCATTATCTTTGGTAACTATATTTTCCTGGTGCATATATCACGATAGCTTTATATTATTAATGATAATTTCAATTTTATTAATTATTATATTTGGGAATAAATTCATAAATGAATTAAAAAAATCGTATCAAACACTTATATTATATGATGAAAAAAATTAAACCGAATAAATACAACACATGCGCTGTTATGGTTCTATTTCACCCTGATGATGGCCTGCTGGAAAGAATTGAATCTGTATTATCTCAAGTTGATGCGATTATAATTATAGCAAATGATGGTCAAGATCGAGAAAATTCTATATCAAATAAGGGTGAAAGAAAAATATACTATATTATGGAGGCTAATAATATAGGGCTGGCATTGGCGCTAAATAAGGGTATAAAAATAGGTATTGATATAGGCTTTGAGTGGATAATATTGCTAGATCAGGATAGCCTTCTGCATAATATTTACTTAGAAGAAATGGGTAATATCTTCGATAAAGCTGTTACAGAGGGGTCTAAAAAAATTGGGTTTTTTGCCCCTAACTATCAAAGCTTTGATAAAGCAAAGATTGCATATCCTATTGATAAAGCTACGCAGATAATTAGAAATTGTATAACATCAGGAAGTATTATCCCAGTATCAACATTTCAGAAAATTGGCCTAATGAAAGAGGAGTTCCTGATTGAGGGGATAGATACAGAATATGCTTTAAGATCAAGGGCAAATGGTTTAAATATTATTACCTCAAAAGTCGTAATTATGACACACGTTGCTGGTGAAGGGGTTACAAAAAGACTATTTGGTAGAAGTATTCAGGTTACTAATCACAACCCACTTCGGGTATATTTGCAATATAGAAATTTTATTTGGATTTTACGAAATTATATAGAAGTTGATCCTATATGGAGTATAACTTCTATTATATCAATAATTAAAAGATTATTAGTAATCTTGATTTATGAAAAACAGCAATTAATGAAAATATATATGGCCATTAGGGGTGCTATAAACGGCTTTCAGGATAGCTTTCTCAGTGACAATATTAAAATTATTAAGAGATTGTAAATTGATATTTTCAATAATAATTCCCACATTAAATTCAGAAAAATATATAAGAAGATGTTTAATGTCTATACAAAATCAATCTTATGAGAATTTTGAAGTAATAGTAGTTGATGCAGGATCGACGGATGGGACTGCGTCAATTATTAGTAATTTTGGAGCTAATTACAAATTCTATATGTTAGAAGGTTCTACCCAAGGAGAGGCTCGAAATTTTGGGGTGGAAAAATCGAAAGGAGAATGCATAAATTTCTTAGATTCGGATGAGTTCTATTTGCCGAATTGTCTAGAGTACCATTATAAATTTTTTAGCGATAATCCAGATTTTGCAGCTCACTATTGTGATGTTCTGCATTATAGAACGCTTAATAAAAAATCCTTTGGGATAAAAAAAATTCAATATCAGCCTAAAGAATTAAAAGATTTTATTGCGGGGTATTCACATAATTTAACAGGAATGTCAGTCAGGAGAATTTGTATTGACAATGGAATTCAATTTGAAAGCGGTGAAAATGGAAGGGTTGGTGAAGAGGGATGGTTTCAATATCGCATTGCAGCCGATAAATTCAAATTTCATTATGATCGTGAGCCGGTTGGATTTTGTGAAATGCGCACAGATAGTCATACGCAGTGGGGTATTCAACATAAAATTAAAACAAAAAGACTAAATGATAGGTATAGGATGGGTGTGGAAATCGGAAGAAGTTTGACTCATTATGAATTAGATGCAATAAGGATTAAGCTTATAATTTCCCTATTGATTGTCGACGATTTCAAAAAGATAAGTGAGTTAATAAATCAAATTAAAAGTTATAAGATTAAACTTCCAATTTCTAATTTAATATTATTAATTAAATTATTACCAAAGAAGTTAAGAATAAATTGCATTATAAAAATGTGGATAATGTATCAAAACTATTCATTCGACTGGAGGGCTCTAAGTTCAGAAGAGGCTACTTATTTTGGGTATATTGAATCAACATGATAAATATTAGAATAAGCGGCGGACTTGGAAATCAAATATTTCAATTGGGTTTAGCTATTCTTCTGAGTAAAAAATATAAAATGCCATTATGTTTAAACATAAAATACATAAAATCCCATGCTACTGAGCGTGAATTCTCACTGTCAAAACTTTTTAATATTGATGATAATTTAATAAGCAACAACAGTTCATTAGTATTTAAATTTCGTTTAGCAAAAATAAAATTTGCTCAATTATTATTTCCTTTTTATAGTGATAATAATGTAAAAAAAATAATTTATAAAAAATCCATTGATAATGATATTTATATTGACGGATATTTTATTAATTCTATTAATCAATCTTTTTTTGATGAAATGATTCCCTCGTTGACAAAAATTTTTAAATTTAATTCGAATAATTTTAATAAATCATTTTATGAAAATAAATTATTCGTACATATTAGAGGGGGTGATTTTATAAAATATAAATATGAAATTATAAATTTAGAAACTTATTATAGGAAGTCAGTTGAATTTTTTACAAAAAATTATAAAATCGATAAGATCAATATAATCACAGACGATCTGGATTATGCAAGAAATATAGTCGATAAATTTAATGCGAACATAAATGTTGATTTCATATCTGAAAATGAGTTGAGTGATTTTTTACACATAAAAAATGCTACCTTTAAAGTTTTATCTAATAGCACATTCTCATTTTGGGCTGGTGCACTTAGTAATTCGAATTCGATTATTATTGCACCTGATGATTGGTATCCTGGTGCACCTCGTCTTTATAAGTTAAAAAATGAAATAAAACTAGAATACTTATAATGAGAAAAATTTATATTAATATTCTCATGGTAGGTATTTTATTGCTAGGAGTAAATTTTAAAGTTGGTTATAGTTTTGATGAAGTAAATTATCTCGCAATTTTATTTAGAAGTAGTACCTGGTTTATTATTTCAATACTCATTTTTTTATTAACTATTAATTCAGTTAAGAAGTTAAAATTATTTTATTTTAACAATATATTATTTCTGCCTATATTATATTTATTATTAATTTTAATATCATCCATTTTAGCTTATTTAATTTATGGAACATTCATTGATATTTATGGGTTTAATAATTTAATATTAACAATAATATCAATATTTATATCATATTTAATTTTTGATTACATAATTAATTGTGATCATGATAGAAAATTTTTATTTTATATATTTCTTGCTACTACACCTAATATTTTCGCATTTTTTTTAACTTATATAATTAATATTCCGCACATTTCAATTTTTGGTAACGATATTAATTTTTTAAGTAACGGCTATCGTTTTCAAGGATTTTCATCTAATCCAAATATAATAGCAATTAGTTTTTTAAGTCCACTCATTTTGCTATCCTATGGTTCTCTAGTACCCTTGAAACCATTTTATGCAATAGCGCTGAAGATAATTTTTATGATAATCATAGTTTCGACTGGCGTTAGAGCTACAATTTTATCAATTTTCATTATTTATATTTTAAATATAATTCTTGGATTAGAAAAAGTTAAAAATATTTTTTTAAACTTTGTACTATTAATATTTGCTTTTATATTTATTAATTTTTTTGATAATGAAATTCTTTTAATGATTAATGATCGTATTAGCAATTCTGAAGATGGTAGATTTTTAATTTGGTCTTACTATATTAATCATTTACTGGCTAATCCTCTTGGTTATGGCTTTGGTTTTGAAACATTATTGAATGCAGATAATATTATTCCAGGGCTTAGATTGCCCCCTCACAATATGTTTATTACTGCTGGCTTGTATGGGGGTTTTTTAGCAGTTTTTGTTGTAGTTTACCGTTTGTATATTATTGTAAGCTTTATTAAGTATCGTTCTAATACTAATTTATTATGCTTAGTTTATTGTAATTTAGCAATCGCCATTAATCTACTATTTTATGGCGACATTATGTCCGATTTTAATTTTTCAATCTTATTCTCTCTTATGCTAGCAAGTTTGTATAAGAGTACAAATACTTAGATTTTTTTTATGATCCCAACCTTTACTGTACTTATCTCTGTTTACAAGAATGATGACCCAAGCCTATTTTATAGAGCCCTGCAAAGTATTTTTTCAAATTCATTATCACCTAATTTAGTCTTATTAATTGTTGATGGTCCTATTCCTGATATTTTGAAGTCTGTTATTCAGGAATTTTATTCCCGCGCTAATTTTCGAGTTTTTTACTCTGATATTAATCAAGGATTAGCATTATCACTAAATCTTGGTATTAATTCTATTGATACAGAATGGATAATACGTGCTGACGCTGATGATTACAATCGTCCTGATAGATTCTTGCGTTTAATGGCTATTGCTTCTGAGGGTTATGACTTAATTGGGTCCTCTATTTTGGAGGTTGATTTTACTGGATCCCCATTAAATATGAAGATTCCACCTAAAAAATACTCGGATATCATGCAATTTATTCCATATAGAAATCCTTTTAATCATATGTCTGTTGCATTTCGAACTTCCTTAGTCCGATCTGTGGGCGGATATCCGGATATTTATCTAAGGGAGGACTATGCTCTTTGGTCTTTAATATTGAAATCGACAAATCGAGTTATTAATATCCCTGAAGTATTAGTTCTTGCAACTGCTGGTGATAGTTTGTATGTACGGCGAGGAGGCTTAAAGTATGCACTTGGAGAAATTGCTCTTCAAAAGCACCTACTTCAATGTAAGCTAAAATCACCTTTTAATGCTTTTATATCTGGGATTTCACGTTTTCTGATATTTTTAATGCCTTACTCTATTAGAGGTTGGTTTTATAAAAATTTTCTAAGAACTAAAATATAATTATCAACAACTTAATCACTTTTTTATGCAAATATTAGTTACTGGCTGTGCAGGATTCATTGGCAGCAATATGGTTGATCGCCTATTAAGCAATGGTTTTAATGTTGTTGGAATTGATAATTTTTCAACTGGGCAGATCAGATTTTTGGATTCCGCTCTACAAAACTCAAATTTTAATTTGATTAAAGCAGACTTGTTAGATTTAGAGTCTTTAAAATCAGTCTTTAGGGGTTGCGAGCTTGTTTATCATTTTGCTGCAAATGCCGATGTTCGTTTCGGTACCATTCATCCGCGAAAAGATTTAGAGCAAAATACTATTGCTACATACAATGTATTAGAAGCAATGCGTTCAAATGGAATTAATAAGATAGCTTTTTCATCGACTGGTTCAGTTTATGGCGAGGCGCCTGTAATTCCTACACCTGAAGATGGCCCCTTTCCAATTCAAACATCCTTGTACGGCGCTTCTAAAGCTGCGTGTGAAGGCTTAATCTCAGCATACTGTGAAGGCTTTGGATTTCAGTCTTGGATTTTTAGATTTGTATCTATTCTGGGTGAGCGATATACACATGGACATATTTTTGATTTTTACCATAAACTCAAAAAAGATGCGACTTGTTTAGCAGTTTTGGGTAATGGTAAACAACGAAAGTCATATCTTTACGTTCAGGACTGTATTGACGCCATCATGCTAGCCGTTGAAAAAGCGGATGAAAAAGTAAATATCTTCAATTTAGGTGTAGACGGCTATGTTGAGGTTAATGATTCCATTGGCTGGATTTGCAAGGAGCTGGAGGTTAGCCCACGGCTTGATTATTCTGGAGGTGATCGGGGCTGGATAGGAGATAACCCATTTATTTTCTTGGATACAAAGAAAATTCAAGCGCTGGGCTGGAGACCAAAATACGATATTGAGCAGGGTGTAATACGGACTGTTCAATATCTAAAAAATAATGAATGGGTATTCGACTCCAGGGGCGGGGAATGAGGGTATGTGTTCAGGGCCTTTGGCACTTAGGCTCAGTGACGGCAGCTTGCTTAGCATCTATCGGGCATGAGGTAGTAGGGCTTGATTCTGACCAAATAGTGGTTTCTTCTTTAAATGAAGGCAGGGCCCCCCTATTTGAGCCTGATCTAAATCCACTCATTGTTGATGGTATTCAGGGCGGTAGACTTCGATTTACGAGTGATATGGCAAGCGCATGCAAGGACGCAGAGGTTCTATGGGTGACATTTGATACTCCAGTAGATGACGATGATGTAGCGGATATTAATTTCGTATTAGATCAAGTTAAATCTGCAGTGATGCTTCTTTCTGACGGTGCATTGGTGTTGGTGTCTTCTCAGCTCCCAGTAGGCTCAATAATCGCCTTAGAAAACTTTGCTAAGGCGATTGCACCTAATAAACACATCTCATTTGCAAGCTCCCCCGAGAATCTGAGACTTGGCAAGGCTCTGAATGTTTTTCTTCGTCCAGATAGAATTATCGTTGGCACTCGATTTGCTGAAGATCGCATAGCACTAGAGAAATTGTTATCACCAATCACTGAAAAAATAGAATGGATGTCCGTTGAATCAGCGGAAATGACTAAGCATGCTATTAATGCCTTCCTCGCTACTTCAGTAACTTTTGCTAATGAAATCGCAGCTATTTGTGAGCTAGTTGGCGCTGATGCTAAAGAGGTTGAGCGAGGACTTAAGTCAGAGAGCCGTATTGGACCTAAAGCCTATTTATCCCCTGGAGGACCCTTTGCTGGAGGCACCTTAGCGCGGGATATTGAATTTCTGGGGAAAATTAGCCAAAATCGTCAACTCGTAACCCCCTTGTTATCTTCTGTTCGGCTAAGTAATGATGCCCATAAAAAATGGGTCCAGCGGAAGTTACTTGAGCGCTTCCCAGATCTTGGTGATGTTCGGTTCGCAATATGGGGGCTTACATACAAGGCCGGCACTGATACTTTGCGACGATCGCTTAGTGTGGAGCTAGTTGATTGGTTGCTTGAGCATGGAGCTCAGGTGCAGGTTTATGATCCAGCCGTGAAAGAATTACCAATCAACTGGGCTAATCGAGTGAAGAAATGCGTTAGCGCTCATGAGAATCTAGAGGAAATACAGGTATTAGTAGTGGGAACTGAATGGCCTGAATTTAAAGATGCGGCGCGTCGATTGCCTGAGCTCGAAAATTCTAATTTGTTGATAATTGATGCTAATCGTCATTTGCAAGAAAGCCTTAGAGAGAAGGCTATCACCTATTTATCGGTTGGCTCTAGGCAAGTAAATTGAGAGTTAAATGAAAAGAATATTAACGAGTAAGGTAGCCATTATTACGGGCGCTAATCAGGGGCTTGGCTTGGATATTGCGAAGAAATATGCTGCTGCCGGAGCAAATCTGATGCTGTGCGCTCGCAATGGGATTTTGTTAGATAGTGCCCTAAAGGAAATAAAGCAAGTCATTGCTAATGACCAAATAGTTCTAGCGCAGCAGGTAGATATTTCAAAAGAAAAAGAAGTAAGTGATTTGGTTGAGTCAACGCTTAAGCAATTAGGAGCATGTCATATCCTGGTAAATAACGCGGGAATATATGGACCCAAGGGTAATGTTGAGGACGTAGATTGGGCTGAATGGATTAAGGCTATTGAGATCAATGTGAACGGGTCTGTATTGATGTGCCGGGAATTAATACCTCATTTTAAGAAACAGCGTTATGGGAAAGTGATTCAATTATCTGGTGGTGGCGCAACCAACCCGTTGCCAAAAATTAGCGCTTATGCAGTATCAAAAGCGGCGATAGTGCGATTTGCAGAAACCCTTGCTGAGGAGGTTAGGGGATTTGGCATTGATGTAAATGCACTCGCCCCTGGCGCACTAAATACCCGCATGCTCGAAGAAATTTTAATGGCTGGCCCAGAAGTAGTTGGTAAAGACTTTTATGAGAGATCCCTAAAGCAAAAAGAATCAGGTGGTGCTTCAATAGATCGCGCGGCAGAGTTGGCGTTATTTCTAGCTTCTTCGCACAGTGACGGCATTACGGGAAAATTAATTAGTGCAGCTTGGGATAATTGGGAGGAGTGGCCAAACCATATTTCTGAGCTTGATAAGACTGATGCGTTCACTCTACGAAGAATTGTTGGCCGTGATCGCAATATAGATTGGGGTGACAAGTGATTGAAAAAAATCGCGTATTTGGAGTGGGCATCATTGGGTGCGGGCTAATAGGTCAAAAAAGAGCTAATGCATTAGGCGCTGGTGGCAAATTAATCGCATGTGCTGATATTGCTATTGATAGAGCTATATCTCTGGCTAATCGCTTTAATGCCGAATCATTTAACGATTGGCGAGATTTAATTGCTATGAATGAGGTTGATATCGTGATCATCTCTACATTGCACGACTCTTTAGCAGAAATTACTTTGGCCGCAGTCAACTCTGGCAAAAACGTATTAGTGGAAAAGCCAGCCGCACGAACCAGCGTTGAACTTGAACCAATTTTGTTGGCATTGCAGGAAAGCAATGCCAAGGTCCATGTGGGCTTTAATCACCGCTACCATCGGGCAATAAGAAAAGCCAAAGAGATTTATATTTCTGGTGTTTTAGGTGAGTTAATGTTTATGCGTGCTCGCTATGGACATGGCGCTCGTTTGGGCTATGACAAAGAATGGCGTGCAGACCCTAAATTGTCGGGTGGAGGAGAGCTAATTGACCAGGGTCCCCATTTAATAGATCTTTCGCGTTGGTTTTTAGGTGACTTTTCTGAAATCGATGGTTTTGCTCACACCTACTATTGGGATATGCCAGTTGATGACAATGGATTCATGCTTTTAAAGACCCCCAAAAAGCAAGTAGCTTTCTTGCATGCTTCATGTACCGAATGGAAAAATCTCTTTTCCATGGAGATTTATGGAAAAAATGGAAAATTAGAGATTTCTGGATTGGGTGGTAGTTATGGGCTAGAGAAGTTGACCTATTACAAAATGCTTCCCCAAATGGGTCCGCCCGAGACTGTGTCGTGGGAGTACCCTATGAGTGATGATTCATGGGCTGTAGAGATGGCTGAATTTTATGAAGATATTCAGTTGGATCGTGCCCCTGCGGCTGGGCTAAATGATGCTTATCAAGCCCTAAAAATAATTGAAAAAATTTACAAGGATTCTGGATATGATCATTGCGCGTAGCCCGCTTCGCATTACTTTGGGAGGTGGCGGAACTGATCTAGCCTCTTATTATGAAGACCATGAAGGTTTTTTAATTGCAGCAGCGATTGATAAGTATGTCTATGTAACGGTCATGCGGCCTTTTACGGAAGGTATTTATCTCAAATACAGTCAGCTAGAGCATGTTGAGAAAATTGCGGATGTGCATCATCCGATTATTCGGGAGGCCCTGGACATTATGGGTTTTAGTACGCCGCAAGTGGAAATTACTACCCTTGCAGATATCCCGGCTGGAACGGGTCTTGGTTCTTCGGGTAGCTTTACTACCGCCTTACTCAAGGCGCTTTATACCCATCGTAAACGCCATATTCACCAAGAAGAGTTAGCCGAACTGGCTTGTCATATTGAGATTGATCGACTTGGTGAGCCCATCGGCAAACAAGATCAGTATGCAGCGGCAGTTGGCGGATTAACTTGCTTTACTTTCCATCGAGATGGAAAAGTAACCGCCACACCTTTGAAAATTAGTATGGAGACCATGTTTGATCTTGAAGATAATCTGTTGCTCTTTTTTACCGGCTTTTCAAGAAGTGCTAGTGGCATCCTAAAAGATCAAAAGGTTAAATCTCAGCAAAATGATGCCGAAATGCTGGCTAATTTGCATTATGTAAAAGATTTGGGACATAGAAGTAAGGCGGCATTGGAAAAGGGGGATACCAAGTTATTTGGCGAGCTTATGCATGAACATTGGGAGCATAAAAAGCGTCGCTCGGGCGGTATGAGTAATCCTAAGATTGATGAGTGGTATCAATTGGCTATAAATAATGGCGCAATTGGTGGAAAGTTGGTTGGCGCTGGCGGCGGTGGATTTTTGATGTTTATGGCAAAAGACCGCACACAATTGCGCAAGGCTATGGCCGATTCTGGCTTGGAAGAAGTACGCTTTAAATTTGATTTTGAAGGCGCTAAAGTGATGATGTCATCCTAATGTTGCCGGTTGCAATATTGGCTGGTGGCTTGGCTACCCGCCTACGCCCCATAACCCAAGAAATCCCCAAGTCACTCATTGAGGTTGCTGGGAAACCATTTATTTGCCATCAACTTGATCATCTGCGTCAACAAGGTATTAATTCGGTAGTTTTATGTATTGGATATTTAGGTGAAATGATTCAAGAAGTTGTGGGTGATGGCTCTCGATGGGGTATGCACATTAGGTATTCACCAGATGGTCCATCTCTTCTAGGGACGGGAGGCGCACTCAGACAGGCCTTGCCATTACTGGGGGAGCATTTTTTTATTCTATACGGCGACTCTTATCTACCCATTGATTTTTCTGATGTGGAAAAAACCTATGCAGCTAGCGGCAAAAAAGGGTTAATGACCGTACTGAAGAATCGGAATCGCTGGGATAAAAGCAATGTGGAGTTTGATGCGGGTCAGATTACTGAATATAACAAGTCTGTAATTCGACATCAAATGCATTACATCGATTATGGCTTGGGCATACTGCAAAGTAGCGTACTGCAAGCTTACCCTGCTAGACAGTCATTTGATCTTTCAAAAGTTTATAATGATTTATCACTAGCCGGCGAGTTAGCTGGCTACGAGGTTTTTGAGAGATTTTATGAAATTGGGTCTCACCAAGGAATTGCGGATACCCAAGCTTATTTATTAGAAAAAACAGCAAAGGGCACCTTATGAGTTACGCAAAACAACATTTGAATGAAGCAGTTGAGATCATCGAAAAGATGGATGTGGCCGCAATTGAAAAAATGGCAGATCTTTTAGCTCAAGTTAAAACAGATGGTGGCCGAATCTTTTTTTTAGGCGTGGGAGGTAGCGCGGGAAATTGCTCGCATGCCGTAAATGATTTTCGGAAAATTGTTGGTATTGAATCTTACGCCCCTACTGATAACGTATCAGAGTTGACTGCACGCACAAATGATGAGGGATGGGCTTCGATTTTTGTTGAATGGCTGAAAGTTAGCAAACTTACCCCTAAAGATATGCTGTTCATTTTTTCTGTTGGTGGCGGCAGTCTAGAAAAAAATATTAGCCCTAATTTAGTTGAAGCTTTGAAGTATGCCAAATCTGTAGGTTCTAAAGTAATCGGGGTGGTGGGTCGTGATGGGGGGTATACCGCACAAGTAGCCGATGCTTGCGTGATTGTTCCAACGGTGAATGCTGATAATGTGACCCCACATTCAGAAGCCTTTCAGGCAGTGGTTTGGCACCTCTTGGTTTCACACCCTAAATTAAAAGCAAATCAAACTAAATGGGAATCTACGGCTAAATAAGCTGGAGATATTAATTCATTGAGGCGCGCAGTTTTTTTAGATCGGGATGGGGTAATTAATCGGGCAATTGTGCGCGATGGTAAGCCCTTTCCTCCAGCCTCTTTAGAAGAGTTAGAAATTTTGCCGGGAGTTCACGAGGCCCTCCAAAAACTACATGATGCAAATTACTTATTGGTGGTGGTTACCAATCAACCTGATGTAGCGAGAGGCGCCGCAAAGAGGGAAGATGTTGAGCTGATGAATGCCTTTTTATCGTCTCAATTGCCCATAGATGACTTTAAGACCTGCTATCACGATAGCGGTGATAAATGTAATTGCAGGAAACCATTGCCTGGTGCATTGATTGAGGCAGCTCAAGAGCACAATATCGATTTGTCTAAAAGCTTTATGGTTGGGGATCGTTGGCGTGATGTTGAGGCGGGAGCTTCTGCTGGATGTAAAACTTTTTTTATCAATTACCGTTACGCGGAACAAAAGCCAGATGCGCCTGATTTTATTGTGTCATCTTTATTGGAAGCAAAAAAAATTATCCTTGGAGAGTTTTAAATGAAAAAAGTAGAAGAGTTAAAAGTAAAGATTTTTGCTGATGGAGCTGATAAAGCGGGGATGCTTGAGATGTATGAAAAGTCTTTTGTAAAAGGCTTAACTACTAATCCTACTTTAATGAAAAAAGCGGGAATAACGGATTATCGAGAATTTTGTAAAGACATTCTCACATCAATAAATGACAAACCACTCTCATTTGAGGTATTCTCTGATGATTTTTCAGAAATGGAACGTCAAGCATTAGAGATAGCCAGTTGGGGTGATAATGTCTATGTAAAAATCCCTATCACCAACACTAAGCAAGAAACTTGTTATGCGCTAGTAGAAAAACTTGCAAAACAAAAGGTTAAATTAAATGTAACGGCGCTTATGACTCTTGACCAGGTGCGCAATGTGGTGGCATCACTGGATCCAAATATACCTAGCTATGTTTCTGTATTTGCTGGTCGAATTGCGGATACTGGATATGATCCAGTACCACTGATGACTACTGCCGTTGAAATATTAAAGGTGGCACCTGCAGCGGAGTTAATTTGGGCGAGTCCGCGCGAGCTATTGAATATTTTCCAGGCGGATGAAATTGGCTGTCACATTATTACAGTCACCAATGATATTCTTAAGAAATTATCTCTTGTTGGTTATGATTTAAATGAGTACTCCTTGGATACTGTCAAGATGTTCTATGCAGATGCAGTAGCTGCGGGCTACAAGCTATAGTAAATCCTGATTTAAAAGCCTCTTGTAAAAGGGTAATAATTACTTTATTTAAAGAAGAGGTTAAGAATGATAGTAAAGACAATATGAAGATAAATGTAATCGGTGGCAGCGGCTTTATCGGCACAAGACTATCAACGATTCTTAACAAAAAAAATATAGATTTCACCATTGTAGATAAATTTATAGGAGCATCTTTTCCTGCATTAACCCATAACGTAGACATCCGATCGCTGGATGATTTAAGGGGTGCAATTGATAAGAATGCAGTGCTGATAAATTTAGCGGCAGAGCATCGCGATGACGTAAGCCCTCCCAGCTTGTATGATGAGGTAAATATTCGGGGCGCAAAAAATCTCTGTGAAATTGCTAGGGAGATGGAGGTTAATAAAATTATTTTTACTAGCTCAGTGGCAGTATATGGTTTTGCCCCTTTGGGCACTAATGAATCTGGCTCGATTGCACCCTTTAATGACTATGGTCGCACCAAGTGGGAGGCGGAACAAGTCTATAGGCAATGGCAATCGGAAGACCCTGAAAATCGTTCTCTAATAATTGTGCGTCCAACAGTAGTTTTTGGGGAGAGAAATAGAGGGAATGTTTTCAATCTTCTTAGGCAGATTGCTTCTGGAAAGTTTGTAATGGTTGGCAATGGCTTAAACCGAAAGTCTATGGCTTATGTTGAGAATGTTGCAGCATTCTTAGAGTATTCATTGGATTTCAAGCCGGGCATTCATATCTATAACTATGTTGATAAACCTGATTTCACAATGAATGCCCTGGTTGCGCATGTTAATAAGTTATTGGGTAGGTCTTCTGCGATTAAATTTAGACTTCCTTTTTCTCTTGGACTGTTGATTGGGTCTACCTTTGATCTAGTGGCAAAAATTACCAAAAAAAAATTCCCTATTAGCGCGATCAGGGTTAAAAAGTTTTGCGCTAATTCAGTATATGAGTCAGCCATTGAGTCAACCGGCTTTGTTCCGCCGGTGCCTTTAATGGATGCGATTGAAAAGACAGTTCGTTTTGAGTTTATTGAAGACCATAAAAATGAGCAGGTTTTCTATTCTGAATAGTAATTTCACTAATTCATTCTTTTTAAATTTTCCGTGAAGGGAATATCAAACTCGGCAATTGCCGTGCTCTAGATATCTCATAACCGTATCGGTCTTTGACCATCTTCCGCGCTGCATAATAATTGGCATGCTCGCTCCCGAATTGAGTAAATCCTGAGCAGCGCCCACTCGCATTGAGTGGCCGCTGATACTCTCAACTTCAGATTCGTCTAATCCGGCTTTCCTGGCAATCTTCTTGTAGATACGATTAATCTGACCCATACCAATTTGTGGGCTTGTATCTAGCGCTCGGTTAAGTCCGCAAAAAAGCATCTCTTGCCCTTTTGGAAGTTTTTTTATCCACTCCACCAATGCCTGGTGCGCTTTTAGGCTAAGGTGTAGCCATTTTCCCGTGGAGTCTTGATCAGTTTTGCTTTTTCTTAGAAGAATGGATGATGTCTCAATCCCATTTTTGGTATTTATTTTGACGTCCTTGACTCGCAGCGATACCAGTTCACTTCGCCTACACAGCGTGTCATAGGCTACAAGAAGTAAAGCCCTATCTCGAATTCCTCTAATAGAGTCGTCGATAGCCAATAGTAACTTTTCTAAAGTATTAGCATTAATTCCGCCCGCTTGTTTGGATGAGCGGCCTAGCTTGCGATGCATTCTGCGCATCTCAAGAGTGACGTCGGGATCTTTGGTTGGATCATCAAATCGATTTAGTTTATGAATAGCAGAGAGCCCACACAAGGCTCTGCGAATACTTGCCGAAGACCTGCCGCTGTCTGTGAGGTCTGCAATATACTGAACAACTAAATGCGGCTGCGCGGGTAATTCATTGGCATTTTTATCATTGCAAAAGCGGATGAAATCGCTAAAGTCAGCTCGGTAGGCTCGGATAGTAGAGGGTGCATAGGCACCTTCAATCTTGGCGATAGTTTCTTTAAGTAATCTGGTTGCCTGATCGAGGCCTGAGGAAGGGTTTGCCTCTTTGATGTTTTGATGGGTGGTGCCAACGAGTTTTAGCCTGCTTTTAGCTGGACTTTTGGGTTCAGAGCATGCAAAATCTTGATTATTAAGCATTTTTTATCACCTTAGAGATAGATATTATTTAATATATAGTATTTATTACTAATAATATAGTAAATATTACTTGATTACAAGCGATCAAATACGTGCTGCACGAGCCATGCTTAGGTGGAGTGGAAAAGATTTGGCTGAGAAGACGGGCCTTGGATTTTCAACCCTAATGCGCTTGGAGTCTCTTGAGGGGGTACCAGGGACGCATGCTAAAACATTGGAGGCTATAGAGAGGACTTTTCAGGCTGCGGGCATTCAATTCATTGGCAGCCCTGACGATGGCCCAGGCGTCCGGCTATTTACCAAAGAATAGGCAATGGCCAAGACTTTGCCTATTACAAAATCGAAGCCCTCGGGAGGTCCGCAATCGGATGAGGGTAAAAAGGTTGCTTCCCGTAATTCATTAAAGACAGGCACCTATTCAAAACAGATTGTGTTGCCGAACGAGAGCCAGGAGGAGTTCGACCAGCTGGTCGAGCAATTTCAGAAGGACTTTTATCCGAAGGACGCGGTGGAGATGATGTTAGTACGTGAGATGGCAGTCATCACCTGGAAAAAACTCCGATTAGAAAAGTTAGAGCATGACTACTGCGCTCGTCAATTGGCAGCGCAAATTACTGTGGAAGAATTTCTCTCTATCGATCACCGTCTCAATGAAGAGATTTATAGGTTCTGGATTGATTCCGAGGGACTGAGTGCAAAAGAGGCTGAGCTTCTTTCCCAAATGGTGAAGTACATTGAGCCCCATCGAAGACGCAATGTTTCTGTAACTCAGCTTAAGCACATCAAAGCAGAATTTAAAACTTTATATGCCTCGATCATAGATGTCTATGGGCAAGCCAGGCCTTTGGCGGCTCAGGAGCCAAGCTTAGAAGAGTTGGTCTCCACAAAAATTCGGCAGCCTGACGAGCCCGAAAAATATTTAATTCCCTTGTGTATCGATAAATTACTTCCGCAGATTCGGGCGGGGCTGCAGTGCGCTAAATTCCAAGGGCAAATCGACGAAGGCGTCAGCCAGATTCGGCAAGAGCGACTCTTAAAAATGATGCAGTTGGGCGGGGTGCAGCGCGCGAGCGACGATCTTAATCGCGCCATGATTCGTACGGTGGGTGAATATCGCAAGCACCACGAGTGGCGGATTCAGAATCGGACTGAGCAGTTACCCAATGACGGCTCTGATGCTCTAGCTGCAGAGTAGGATGGTTGCATTTTTACGAATGAGACGTATTCGTAAATGAGAATGAGTCCGTTTTGTAGATTTAGTGAGACGCTAGGGTGGGGTAGAAAAGAGCCCGCTAATGCCATGTATCGGGTGTTAATTTTGGAATATAAACAGGCATATGATAGTTTATTAAGTAATTGATATTGCTAGATATTTATATCTAAATTATAATAACCAGATGGACATCAAAGGCCGTATCTTGCAATCCCTTCGCCCGCGTCGAGATGGGCTTTTGTTGCGCCTAGATGCTAAGCCGTTTGGTAGCCCTAGCCAGGTTTCTGCTGCACTGCGTTCTCTGGTTGATAGCGGCCTCATTGAAAAACTCGATCGCGGTATTTACGCTAAGCCCGCTAAGGTGGCGCAATTGGGCAAGGGAGCTTTGCTGGAAAGCGCCAACTTAAGAACCAAGAACTTGCGAGATCAATACGTACGTCGTAGTAAATTTACTCGTTTGACCCCAACTGCTAAGTATGTAAGAAATTTGGCAAAAAGCGAGGGTGTTGGATTTAATCCAATCTACGCGGATCGTTGGGCGAGTTCAGTGACAAAATTAGCCGGTGATAATGTGAAGAGTGATTCCACCGATGATTTGTTAGTTGCCCTAACGCGTTCAGGAAAAATAACGCCCAAGGATATGGTGGCTTTAGTCATTAAGCACCATAAAGACCTTAAGCGTGTTTGATCCATTTGGCGATTATGCCTCGCGTGGTTATCTTCGTAATACTGCTGGCGAGAGAGATTTAGAAATTATCAAAATTGCGGAGCACGAATTATTCCGTGCCCAGTTACCTACTGCTTTAGATTTTTTAGCGCAATGTAAAAGAATTGAGTACTCCGATTTTTTGGAGGTTCACCACATCCTTTTTTCAGCCCTTTATCCATGGGCCGGTAAAGATCGAAATACGGTGCTACCGGATAGATCAATCAGCAAGGGTGAGGTGTACTTTTGCCACCCCAAAGATTGTCAGCGCGCGATTGAGGAAGGGCTTTCATTTGCACAGGACAAAAAGCAAATGTCAGAAAGACCAGGATTTATTATGGGGATGTTTGCTTATGGTCATCCATTTTTAGATGGGAATGGGCGTGCCATGCTTCTTGTTCATGCTGAGTTATGTTTTCGCGCGAACATGTCCATTGATTGGGTTGGCACTGACAAGACTGCTTATTTAGAAGCATTGACCCGTGAGATCGAAGATCCTCATGCTGGCCTTTTAGATCGATATCTGCGCCCCTATATTGGGGAGAAAATTCATCGAGATCAGTGGTTGGAATCTATATCAATTCTGCCGGGCCTTGATGGAGTCGATGTAGGCGCAGATTCTTCGGCCCAGTATGCCGATCCAAAAGTAGCCCAGAGTTATCAGGCTTTTGAACGTCGACGTGGCTATAAGCTTGCAGAGCAAAATGTAAGGCCATTAACGAAAGGTTCGAAATGACGAAAGTGATTATTCGTACTGGTGCAGTTAAGGGATTTTTTGAGCGCGCACGAAAAGTGGCGCAAAAGGCAGATAGTGGAGAGCCAATTTCCAGGTCCGAAACCATCACATTTGAAGGCCCTCAAGAAAAGGCTATCGCTCTTTCGAATCGAGTCATAAAGGATCGTGGCGTTGAAAAAAACTGACTTCGAAACTCGATAACTACAACTAGTTTAGAGCATAGGCTTGCTATGGGGTAATAGCCAAGCTAAATCTAGCAGCAATTTTTTTAAAATACTTATGTTTCTTCATAGGGGCTGGTAAAGTTTTCTATATATCTCATCACCGTATCAGTCTTTGACCATCTACCTCTACTCATAATCATGGGCATGCTTGCTCCAGATAGGAGCAAGTCTTGGGCGGCCCCAACTCGCATGGAGTGTCCACTAATTTTTTTAATAATTTGTGGATCTACATTAGCCAATTGCGCTAATCTTTTATAGATACGATTAATTTGTCCTGCGCCAAGGGCTGGTAAAACTGCATTACCTCGATCTATTCCTCTTAATAAGAGGCCATCAGTAATTTCAGCCTTTTCAAGCCATTCTTGAGTGGCAAGATAGGTGGCTTTTCTAAGATGCGCTACTTTTCCAGAGGCCTCTTGATCAGTCTTACTCCTCCGAATGTTAATGCAGTAATAGTTCATATCACCTTTGATATGAATCGATAAATCTTTAATTTGATATGAGATGAGTTCACTGCGACGTGCTAGGGTATCGTACGCAAGCAGTAGCAACGCCCTGTCTCTATAGTCCCTGAGAGAGCTTATCTTTTTGGGGATAAGTTGAGTAAGAGTGTCTAGGGTAATGGGGTAGGCCTGTTGGCTGATACGACCTAGCTGACGATGCATGCGCTTCATCTCAATTTTCACATCGGGGTGGGCTGCCGGATCTAGGAGCATATTAAGTTGATGAATTTTGGAAATTCCAACCAATGCCCTGCGGATGCTTGCAGATGTTTTGCCATTGGCAATCAGCCCTTTAATGAAAAGGCAGATCGAGCTTGGGCTTGCAGGGATGGGGGTAGTGTCAAGGTGATTACAAAAATTAATAAAAGAAAGGAAATCTTCCTTGTAAGCCCTAATCGTAGAGGGTGCATAGGCGCCCTCTACTTTCAGAACAGTTTTACTTAAAAGTTCGAAGGCTTCAAGCGAGTTTAGTTCTGCGAATTGATTCATTCATCCTGACTGTGAATTTATATCAAGATGGAGAATATCTGTTTCTGGTAACTTTATGCGTTACATAACCAGTCAGGAATGGCTGATATTAAGCGCCTATTTGCTGATGGTGGAGTGCCAATTGACTGTCAAGCCAGTGGATCATTCTATGTGCATCCATCTAGGCGTTCTAAAAGAAACAATCCTGCCGTAAAGCCAGATATACGATAGTGTAAAGAGTAGTAGGAAGGCGATGAGGATGATGGTGTCATGCCAGAAGATTATTGCCGGAACGATCGAGAGTGTAGCAAGGATCCAAAGGTATGGCGAAGTTTTGGCGTTAGCGCTGAACCATTCGTTCTCATCCTTGATAGCCTTCGAGTTCAGAATTCTTCTAAAGATTAGCGAGTGGATATGAATTCCATCGGGCTGCCCCGGACTTTTTCCCTGATGGATTTTTCTGCGGTAGATGGTGAAAAGTGTTTCTAGGATTGGATAACCGTTAATCATTAAGGCAAACCATGGGGAAATTTCAGGGTGTCTCGCAACAACTAACACGCTCAAGGTTGCCACCCAAAATCCAATGAGGTAGGCGCCGCCATCCCCAAGGAAGATAAGACCTCTGGGATAGTTCCAGATAAAGAAACCCAAGATGGCGCTCGCCATGGTGAAACTTAAATTAGTGAGTAGGCTATCCCCTAAAAGAATGCTGACGTAGCCCAAGGCGAGAAGTGTGATGATTGCCACCATACTAGATAGGCCATTAAAGCCATCAATAATGTTGTAAGCGTTCGACACGCCGGTGATAGCAAATATGGTGAGCAAAATTGAGAGGGCTGGTACTGTCAGAAGGTAATCAGCCCCCGGAATATCTAAACGTGGAATTTGAGCGCCAAGCAAGACGGTGACCAGTAAGGCCCCGATTGCAGTAAACAGCAACCTTGTCTTTACGCTGACCTTTTTAGTGAGGTCTTCAGTTAGCCCAACTGCAAAGACTGGAGCCGCACACAAGAGTAGGGCATATTCGAAGCCATGCTCAGGACTTCCCCGCAGATTGCTAAAGATAGCGATGCAGATCCCCAGAGCAATTCCAATACCACCAACTCTGGGAACGGAATTCGTATGAAATTTTTGTGGACCATCTAGCTGGCAGTCACCAGAGAAGTGCTTATGGATTTTCTGGGTGCGAATAATGAGTATAGTAGTGATGCAAGAAGCAAAAAAGGCGAATAGTAAATTACTCATGTATTCATTATAAATTCTATTTACATTAATAATTTGGAAAATTTATTCGCCGGGTAAGCAATATTTGGTAATTGAGCAGTTTCTAGGTCAAATCTTTTTAGTAAAGTGTTGCTTAGGGCGCTAAACTTAAGAACAGGTATTCAAAAAAGATAATTAAATGCACCACACCCTGCAACAGGGTGGTTCTACCAATGGCCAGTGTCAGCGCCCCAATAAAGAACGATAGATACATCAAGGTCATATTTAGACTGCTGATGCCTAAGCTAATGGGAAGATTAAAGAAAATCGCAAACGCAGCTACCGTTGGAATAGTCAATCCAATACTGGCTAAGGCTGAGCCTAAAGCGAGGTTCAGACTGCTTTGTAAGCGGTTAGCCCTTGCCGCTCTGACAGCGGCATAACCTTCAGGCAACAGTACGAGCATCGCAATGGCGATACCAACCACTGTCTTTGGGGCGCCAGCGGCTTTGACGCCAGCTTCAATTGCAGGATTTAATGCTTCTGCTAGTCCAACCACTACCGCTAGTGAGATCAGCAGTAGAAAAACACTAATAGCTGTTTTGAGATTACTGGGTTTCTCGGCATGGGTGTCGCTATCGGTCTTTTGGTCTTCCGCCTTTGGTAGGTAGTAGTCACGATGACTGACTGTTTGGAAGAAGATGAATGCGCCATATAAAGCAAAAGAAGCTACACCTGCAAATGCGAGCTGGCTCCTCGTGAAATCTGGTCCTGGCGTACTGGTTGTGACCATTGGCATGACGAGAATGAATGTTGCTAGAGCAGTTAATACTGCAAGAGCAGAATTAGTGCCCTCATTACGAAAAGACATCTCATGATGTTTAAAGCCACCCATAAAGATACAGAGTCCAATAACGCCATTGACAACAATCATGACCGTGGCAAAAACAGCATCACGGGCGATGAATTCAGAGCCCTCATGCCCAGCAAACATCATGGCGATAATGAGTGAAACCTCAATGATGGTTACGGCAATTGCTAAAACCAATGTGCCATAAGGCTCACCAGTTTTATGGGCAATGACCTCAGCATGGTGAACGGCAGATAACACCGCCCCAATAAGGGTGATGCTCATTAAAGCGATAAACCAGGTTTGATTAAGAAGATCTGACATAGGGGGAGGTATCTGGGTGATGACTGCTTTTCAGGGTAAGCTTAGGTAATTAATACCCCTAGTTTAAAAGGTTTGCACAGATATGAATACGCAGGCAATAGTCTTATTTGGTCACGGTGCCCGAGATGCTCGTTGGCGCGAGCCTTTTGATCGCTTGGCTGCGCTCTGGCGAGCCCAGCAACCTGACATTCAGGTGGAATTGGCATTCTTGGAATTAATGCAACCGAGCTTGGCAGAGGCAATTGCCTCTTTAGTGAGTTCGGGCGCCAGCAAGATCGTCGTTGTGCCAGTCTTCTTTGGGCAAGGCGGTCATTTACGCAATGACTTCCCGGTATTACTGGATGCCTGTAGGCAGCGGTTTCCTAATATTGCTTTAAGCGCTACGCCGGCTGTTGGTGAGGATGAAGCCGTCTTGCAAGCTATTATCGATTTTGGCGCCAGAGCTTTGTAAGTCTGTGTTCTGATGAATCACTTGCCGTTTTTCTCTTAAGGCTTCGCCAACCATAATCAATGCAGGCGAGGCGCTATCAAACCAATCATTTGCCTTGCCCTCAGCTAACTCTCCGAGCGTGCTAGACCAGTGACGTTCATTTTGGGTACTCACAGCCTCCAGAATATGTACAGGTGTATTACTGGTATGGTTTGAGTTATTTGCAATCAGTTGCTTGGCAATATTTGCAGCATCTTTACGACCCATGTAATAGACCAAGGTATCCGCTTGCGGGTTTTGAATTGGCTGTTTCTGATTTTCACTATCAGTGAGATTTTCAGTGCCTTGTGCCAAGGTGACAAAAGCAACACTACGCGAGACCCCACGCAATGTGAGTGATTGCTGAATGGCTGCGGCACCTGCTAAAGCAGCCGTGATGCCAGGTACCACCTCTACTTCAATACCGTGATTCTTGAGTGCTTGAATTTCTTCATCGGCACGCCCAAACATCATGGGATCTCCACCCTTGAGGCGAACAATGGTTTGATGTTTCTGGGCTGCATCAATTAAGCGCTTATTGATAAAGTGCTGCGCTGAAGATAATTTCCCGCAACGCTTGCCGACTGGTACTTTAATGGCTTGAGCGCAGAGCTCTAACATTGCTGGATCAATCAAAGCATCATGAAACACAATATCTGCCTTTGCCAGTAGATTTGCTCCGCGCACGGTAATGAGATCAGCAGCGCCAGGACCTGCGCCAACTAAATACACTTTACCGAGTTTGCTTATATTGTTCATGATCTGTCTATGCTATCTCCGGCTTAGTTGACTTCTTGAGTACTGCGTTGATCGCGCCAGCTGTTTTGCGTGACTACAGAGAAGAGATCAAACTGCTTGAGAGCTATATCGAGGTTTTGATCGGGGCGCAATTCAAAAGCATCAAAGCCGACGCGTGCGCCTTGTAAGAGTTGATCAATTAAGACGTCCCCAATTGCGCGGACTTCGCCTAGCCACTCAAAGCGATCTCTGAGTAGGGCTGCAGTGCTAAAACTTCTACCATCTCTAAAAATAGGGAAGCGCGCGCCTACTACTGGCCAGAGGCTTTTGCTTTCCTCAATGATGTCAGCATGCTTGAGGATGTCATCATCAGCAGCAAACCAAACGCCAATCTCACCCTTGCTTGCTTTGTCCAGTACGTCCGCATTCTTATGATGGGTAATCCACCAATGAAATGGCACTAATACCTTGTGGAATCCATGCTCTAAATCAGGGATGCCACCCTCATCACGCTCGCCATCCCACACCTGCCATTCATTGGCAATGAGGTTTGGCTTGCCACCTTTTGGAAAAGAAATAATATGCTTGTTCATAGTTTTTCCAGAATTAGGCTGTCGCCCCTTTGGAGTGCTTGCCATTATTTTTATAGGCAGCCTCTTTAAACGGAGCCACACCTAGACGGCGATAAGTCTCAATAAACGGCTCATCTGCAGTTCTCTGATCTACGTAGGTATTGATGAGGCTAGTCATGACATCCGGAATCTCATTGGCATAGAAAGAAGGCCCAATGACTTTGCCAATAGATGCATCATTGCCTTGCTCTCCACCTAAGGTGATTTGATACCACTCTTCACCATCTTTATCGACGCCCAGAACGCCAATATTGCCGACGTGATGGTGGCCGCAGGAGTTAATGCAACCAGAAATATTTAAAGTGATATCGCCTAAATCGTGCAAGTAATCCAAATCATCAAAACGTTCTTGAATGGCTTTGGCAATCGGCAGTGATTTGGCATTAGCTAGTGAGCAGAAGTCACCACCAGGGCAGGCAATGATGTCTGTGAGTAAACCAATATTAGGTAATACCAAGTTATAGTTTTTAGCAGCGCGCCACAAATTGAGTAACTCTGCTTGCTCAACATCAGCTAGCACTAAGTTTTGTTCATGGTTGACGCGTAATTCACCAAAACTATAGTGATCTGCTAAATCTGCAATGGCATTCATTTGCGCGCTAGTGGCGTCGCCAGGGGCAGCAGTGCCATGAGGCTTAAGTGACAGAATAACTGAGGCATAGCCAGAAACTTGATGTGGCTTGACGTTGCGCTCTAGCCAGCGTGTAAATGCAATCTTCTCATTGGTATCTAGTTTGGATTCGACATGAGACTGTAATTGTGCATTGCTCAATGCCGGCAAAGTTTTATAGTTTGGCTTAGTGAAGTGCTTGGCGACGCGCTCCCACTCAGCTTGTGTGAAATTATCTTTACTCTGCTTGGTGTCGTTATGCAGTTGAGCCCATTCACCCTCTACTTGGCGTGCGAATTCTTCTGGACCTAAGGCTTTCACCAAAATCTTAATGCGTGCTTTATATAAGTTATCTCTTCTACCAAAGCGGTTATACACACGTAGGAGTGCAGTTAAGTAGCTTGGTAGAACTTGCCAAGGCAAGCCTTGCTTAATTAATGATCCCAGTATTGGTGTGCGACCCATGCCACCACCCGCATAGATGTCTGCAGTCAATTCTCCATTATTGATCTCTGGGTTTTTCTTTAGCTCAATACCGACGTCATGACAAAG
>JACCDH011538812.1_pt1 | contig 38894 bp, 21 predicted proteins | sample 7442481 | NCBI WGS metagenome assembly JACCDH01 (sample SAMN15323433, study PRJNA562643) | freshwater metagenome | isolation source: river surface water | place: USA:Blue River Watershed | collected 2017-08-15 | reverse complement strand
GCATAGTTGTCCCATCAGTACCTCCATTAATAAATAAGATACTATTTGAAGCAACTAATCCGTTTACTGGAGGTGTAAAATTGGAAGTATATACTGCTGATTTAGTAAACCTAAAATGGGTTACTTTCCCCTTAAAATTACTCCCTTGAAAGTAAGCCCCCAAATAAAAATCACTTCCTGCAACAACACCATTATAATTAATTGTAGTTCCTGTAGCTCTTCCGTTGACGTATGCTTTAATAACACCCGCACTTCGAACTATTGCAACGTGCATCCAAGTATTGTTAAAACCAGTAATAGATCCTAAACTTTGATTTCCAGCGTCTGTATTATAGTAAATATAAGCGGTGTTACTTGAAAATCCTGAATTATTTTCTTCTGTTAAATTATGATTCCCAAAAGAAAACAACCTATAATATTGGTAACTAGTGGGGTCTACGTTTTGGTACCACTCAATTGTATAATCTTCACCTGAGTTAATGTTAAAAGAAGAATTGGTAGCCATTGTCAAATAGCTTGCATTACTTGCTCCTGAAAAGTTGATACTTTGCGCATTAGCAAAACTAGTCGTTAGTAAAAAAACAACAGCTACAAGCTGTTTGAATCGAGTTGAAAAAAGTAATTTTTTCGTCATAAAGTAGGTTATTTGTGGGGTGAATAACTATGTTTTTTATTGTAACGGGCAAAAATAACTACTTTGCTTACTACATTCCTACAATTTTATGAGTGTTATTGTCAAAAAAAATCATTTTTTTGACAAATTTATCAAAAGTTACTTTCTAATCTTTGGATAGGATATACTAGAAAACGCTTGTGTTTTAAGCACTTTAACAACATTATAAAATAAAAAAACGCCATTACTAAAGTAATAGCGTTTTCTTACATTATGGGACTATTACCACTATTTATTTAGTAATATACAACCATCCTTGTGCGTCGATAGTACCATCGCCTCCTAAATCAATTTGATATAAATAAGAACCTACCGGCAACATCTCGCTGCTTCCTTGGTAATTTCCTGTCCATTCATTTCGATAAGTAGTAGAGTAGAACACTTGTGTACCGTTAGCATTAAATACACGAACAATAGATCCTGGATGGTTCTCTAAGTTATGAATTACCCAAGTATCATTAATACCATCTCCATTAGGCGTAATGGCTTGTGTTACATTCAATTCAATGGTATCACAAACATCCCCTAACCCATCACGATCTCTATCGGCTTGGTCTCTGTTTGGTTTATCTGGACAGTTGTCTGAGGTATTGTTCACACCATCACCATCTTGGTCAGAATCACAACCATCAATAATTCCGTCGTTGTCTAAATCAGTACCATTATCTGGAATACGATCTCCATTGCTATCCGCATCACAAGTGTCTAAAATACCATCATTGTCATCATCCGTATCGCTATTGTCTCCCGTTCCGTCTCTATCAGAATCTTTCCATTCTAATGGATTGCGTGGGAAAGCATCATATACATCTAAAATACCGTCACCATCATCGTCAGTATCTACAGCATCTAAAATTCCATCGCCATCAGTATCTTGGTCTATAAATAGTCTGAAATTTATGGTAGTAGTTCCTGCCGCATTACTAACCGTTATTGTAAACAAAGTAGTAGGTATTGGAGCGGTAGGACGCCCAGAAATTACCCCTGTTGTACTATTTAAAGTGATTCCAGCTGGTAACGCTGGAGCAATCGTATAGGTGCTTGGTCCTCCCGTATTTTGGATACTAATTGGGGTTAAAGTCTCCCCAACAGCACCGCTAAAATTAGTTTGGGCTAAACTTACAGACGGCGGAGCTAAGGTTTGAATGTTAGTATTTGTAACACTTGCCACTGGACTAGCAAAGGCATCCTGATAAGCTACAGTTAGATTATAAGTTGCGAAACCTAAAGCTGTACCAGAAACAACATTAGCAATTGTTGTTGGGTTTGTTCCTACTACATAAGCAAAATTTGCAACAGTAGCATTATTCATTGTCCATATAATAGGAGCTCCTCCGGCAGTTGGTGTAAATAGCAATTTAACAGAACCCGATAAAGGGAGTTCAGGTAAGGTATAGTTAATTTGTAAGGTTGTTGCTCCAGTTGTATTGGTTGCCGGTGAAATCAATACTGGAGTTTGAGTTGTTCCTACTCCTACGGTCAACTGAGTTGTAATTGTTTGAGCGTTATAATTAGCATCGGCAGCTTGAGTTGCGGTAATAATAGCCACCCCTGAACCCGTAATTGTTACTGTGTTTCCAGAAATAGTGGCCACTGCAGTATTCCCTGAAGTGTAGGTAACCAATCCTGTACCTCCTGATGTTGTAGGTGCTAGCAAAACAAACGGTGCATCATCTGTTGTTTTGATAATAGGATTGAAATTGCTCAAAATAGGGCTCAACTTAGCAACAGTTAAAGTGGTCGTAGTAGTCGCTTCTAGATAATTAGTATCGGCAGCTTGAGTAGCTGTGATGGTAGCTGTCCCAGCACCTACAATTGATATTGTATTTCCTATACTCGTTGCCACACTAGTATTACTTGAAGACAGCGTAACCGTTCCAGAAGAGCTACTCGTTGGTAAACTAATCGTAAAATTAGAGTCGCCATACGTTTTCAGAATCGGAGACATTGAGGTCAAAGTAGGCTGCGCTTTGTTTACTGTTAGCGTAAAGGAAGTATTTCCTGGGTCGTAATTAACATCTGCGGCTTGGTTTGCTGTAATAGTCGCTGTTCCAGCACCTACAATTGTTATCGTATTTCCTGTACAAGTCGCCACATTAGTATTACTTGATGAAAAAGTAATCGCTCCTGTTGAATTACTTATAGGTATTGCTATTGTAAAATTAGCATCGCCATAAGTCTTCGTAATAGCAGGTAGCACACTAATTGTAGGTAACGCTTTGTTTACAACAAGCGAAATAGTGGTAGAACCAGAAAGATAATTCGCATCTGAAGCTTGTGTAGCTGTAATAGTAGCAGAACCTATTCCTACAATTGTCACTTCATTTCCTATAATTGTAGCGACAGAAGGATTACTTGAAGTATAACTAAAAGCCCCTGTAGCACTTGTAGTTGGAGGTGTAATAGTGAAATTAGCATCGCCAAAATTCTTAGTTATGGTAGTAGTAGCGCCAAAAACTATAGGTGCTTTACTTACCGTTATATTGACAGAAGTGGCAGCAGCAAGATAATTCGCATCTGTAGCTTGAGTGACTGTAATTGTCGCCGCTCCTGCTCCAACTATAGTTGCAGTATTTCCGTTTATAGTTACAACATTCAAATCACTTGATGTATAACTAAAATTTCCTGTGGAATTAGTAGTTGGAGGTGTTATAGTAAAATCTACATCTCCATATACTTTACTAATAGCTGTCATGGCTCCCAAAGTTGGCGTGGTTTTATTTACTGTCAACACACAAGTGGTTGTTGCGGCTAAATAATTTGCATCTGTAGCTTGGGTTGCTGTAATTGTTGCTGTTCCAGCACCTACAATAGTAACTGTAGTGCCACTAATTGTAGCTACGTTAGTGTCGCTTGACGCAAATGTTACGGCTCCTGTTGCAACTGAAGTAGGAACTGCTAAATTAAAAGTAGGATCGCCATACGTTTTAGTAATAGCTGTCATACTTGAAAGAGTTGCTGTTGCCTTATTTACTGTAATAGTTGTTGATGTGCTTGCTGATAAATAATTTGCGTCTGTAGCTTGAGTTGCCGTAATTGTTGCTGTTCCAGCACCTACAATAGTAATCAAATTTCCACTGAAAGCAACCACGTTGGTATCGCTTGATGTGTAACTAAACGTTCCAGTGGCATTACTTACCGGAGCTACTATATTGAAATTAGCATCTCCAAACGTTTTAGTAATCGTAGCAAATGACCCTATTGTTGGGGTGGCTTTATTAACTGTCACTGTCGTTGTAGTACTTGCGGTATCATAATCATTGTCAGCGGTTATTGTAGCCGTAATTGTAGCGTTTCCAACTCCCACTACGGTAAGTGTATTTCCATTTACTGTAACTACTGATGGATCACTAGAAACATAACTGAAAGTCCCCGTAGAATTAGTTGTTGGGGCAGTAATAGTAAAATCCGCATCCCCATACGCTTTGGTAATCGCTGCGAATGTTCCTATAGAAGGAATTCTTTTATTAACGGTAATTGGCAATTGTACTGAAGTGCTTCCTACAGCATTGGTAGCAGTAATTGTATAATTGGCTGTTGGGGTGTATGCTGATGGATTACCTGAAATTACCCCTGTTGTGGTATCCAATACTAATCCTGCAGGCAAACTTGGTGTTACACTAAACGTTATTGGTGTCAAACCAGATACCGTTGGAATTAAATCAGGAATCGCTACACCTGCAGTATAATTGGATGGCGTTACATAACTAAGCACTGGTACATCTACTACAGAAATAGTAAAAGTATCTGTAGCATTTGGTGTAAACCCATTATTAGCCGTAACGGTATAACTTTGTGCTGATTGAATAGTTGTTGGCATACCCAAAATTTGCCCCGTAATGGTATTAAATACCATTCCTGCTGGCAACGATGGACTTATACTATATGTTACAGGGGTAGTAGAATTTATTGTTGGAGTAATGGTGTTCATTATTGCATTTCGTGCCAGAATTAGATTGCCTCCATAACTTAAATTAGATGCAGGGCCACCAATAGTAATTTCAACACTAGTTACCGATCTTCCCATAAAGTTGAAAGCGGTTATAGTATATACAGAATTAGCTGTGACTTGAGTAGGAGTACCACTAATTATTCCCGTTGTGGTGTCAAAACTTAAGCCTATTGGTAACGAACGATCTATACTATATCTAGTAACTGCGCCACCATAAACCGTTGGTGTTAATGGAGTTATTGCTACACCTACTGGGAAAACAACAGGTGTGGTATAACTTAAATCCGTTGGTTCATTATCGTTTACTAAAATCGAAATAGTTTTAGTTACTGAACCTCCCGAATTAGTTCCTGTTATGGTATAGTTTGTAGTTACTGAAGGAGAAGTTGGTCGGCCAGAAATTGCCCCTGTACTTGTGTTAAAGAGTAATCCTGTTGGTAAACTTGGTGAAATTGCATAACTAGTTATCGCGCCACCTGAATTCGATGGTGTTAATGGATTGATCTGAACTCCTTTAAAAAAGACATTAGGCGTTGAATATTCCAAATCTGTGGGAGCCATATCTGTTACAGTAATTGAAATAGTCGCTGTTGTGCTTCCACCTGAATTAGTTCCTGTAATTGTATAAGTGGTAACTGCTAGTGCAACTAAAGGGGTTCCTGAAATGGTTCCTGTTGTTGGGTTAAGTAGCAATCCCCCTGGAAGCGATGGACTAATAGCGTAATTAGTAATACCCCCTCCTGAATTAGTAGGAAATAATGTAGTAATCGAAGTTCCAACAGAGTATACATTTGGAGAGGTATAACTCAAACTAGAAGGAGGTGTATCGATTACTGCTATAGTTAAATTAGCAGTGGAATTTCCAGTCGAATTAGTGCCCGTTATTGTATATGTAATTGGATTAGATAGAGCTGTTGGCGTACCACTAATAACCCCAGTTGTAGTATTAAATGATAAGCCTCCATAGGGTAAAGGAGGATTAATACTGTAACTAGTAACTGCTCCTCCTGTTGATACCGGAGATAAATTAGTAATAGCTACCCCTTTAGTATAAATATTTGAACTAGAGTAACTGATTGCAGGAGGAGCATATGTAACTGTCAATGTTGTTGAAATACTTCCTGCATTAAAACTTCCAGAAGCGGGTTGTAATGCCGTAATAGTAGCGGTACCTATCCCTTTAATTGTTGTAGTGTTTCCGTTGATTGTACCAACATTTGGCATACTACTGAAGTATGTAAAAGCAGAGTTGCTTGTACTTGATGGACTGCTAATTGCAAATGGCGCATCACTTACATATTTTGATAAAGGATTGAAGTTAGTTAGTACGGGGTTTGTATTAGACCCTAAACCAACGGTTAAAACTGCCGAAATACTCGATGACCTATAAATGCCATTAGCAGCTTGTACTGCTGTAATTATAGTAATTCCTGGTGCAACTAACGTCACTGTTGATCCTGAAATTGTCGCTACTGCCGGATTACTACTGTAATATGTAAATCCACCCGCACTATTAGATGTTGGTGCCGTTAATGAAAAGTCTGGATTACTCATCATTTTGTTACTATTCGCAAAATTACTAAGTGTTGGATAAACTGAATTAGCAGCGCCAACAGTAATAATTGATGTTGTAGTACCTGCAGTATAATTACCACTGGCAGTTTGATTAATGGTAATTACAGCTGTGCCTGTACCCACCACAGTTAATACATTCCCTGAAATTGTCGCTACTCCAGCAGAACCACTGGTATAAGTAATGGCCCCCGGAGAATTGGACACCGCATTAAGTGTTATTGATCCATCGCCAACTGTAGCAGTAAAATTGGGTAAATAAATAAATGGTGATGTTTTTACCGTTACCGTAAAAGTTATACTTCCTGTAGTGTAATCGTCAGTCGCTGCTTGCGTGGCTGTAATTGTAGCGACACCTACTCCATTGATAACAGCCATAGTACCATTGATACTGACAATAGAAGGATCGCTGCTAGTGTAAGTAATACTGCCGTTACTGTTACTAGATGGTAATGGTAATGCAAATGTAGGGTCGGTAGTAACTTTTGAAATATTTGCAATACTCCCTATAGTAGGGTTTAATGGTGTAGTATTTCCATATACAAAACCGGTTGCTGTTGCCGTTCCGCCAGGAGTAATCACTGAAATAGCTCCTGATGTTCCTGCACCTACAACTGCTGTAATTGTAGTGTTATTAATAACCGTGAAGGATGTTGCTGATGTACCTCCTAAAGACACTGAAGTAGCATTATTAAAATTAGTGCCCGTAATGGTAACTGTTGTCGCTCTATTTGTTTTGGTAGGGGTGAAGCTAGATATGGTTGGTGCAGGAACAAATGTAAATCCAGCTAAAGTTGCAGTCCCTGCCGGGGTGGTAACACTTACGTTTCCTGAAGCGCCCGTGGCCACTGTAGCGGTGATTTGTGTTGGACTATTAACAACAAAAGAAGTTGCAGCAACACCTCCAAAACTTACCACTGTAGCATTACTTAATGCTTTTCCTGTAATAACAACACTTCCATTATTGCCTGAGCTTACTGGCGTAAATGAATTAATTACTGGAACAGCATTAGAAAGCATAAATAAAGTACTACTAAGCGGCCCTGTATATTTGTTAAATGTAACTGAATTATCCGTTCTTGTTATTGAACCCACTGTTTGAGCGACCCAATTACCAGAAACAAATGCATATAAAACAGGATCTGTCACAAGTCCTACGATATCTGATGAATTCCATTCAAAAGTTAAATCTGTACCATAACCCGCAGTATTAGCGTTGTTTTTAGTTATTTTCCAAGTTCTATTAACTACATTATTCATTGCTGTACCTGTTGTACCGCTTGTTAAAACACCATCTGAAACACTAACGGAATACATATCTATTGTACCCGTATTATTGGTTAAAGTTACTGGATTGTAAGCGCTATTCCCTACAGGAAATAATGTGGGCACTGTACTAGTAGAAATAGTCAAAGCTCCCGTTCCATTTGTTTTTACATAAGACGTTGGTGATGATTCTAAAACAGCTCCCCAAGTAGCATTATAATTCCCTAATGTGGCAATATTTCCATTTAATCGTAAGCTTCCTGAATTTGAGTATGTAGCACCACTACTATATGTTGAAGCACTATTAGCTAAAACGAATACATTCGTAGCTGAAGTAAAATTAATAGGAGATTGATTCGTAACTGTCTTCCATGACGTTAACGTTTGCATTGCATTAGCCCCCGCAGCAGTTGTATAGTAAGACTCAGCTAACCGCAACTCAATAGTAAATGACAACGAACAGTTATTGCAATCTGAGGCGGTTAATCTGTAAAATCCAATTTGTGGGTTGTATGTGGGATCACTATTGAAATCAGTTATAGACAAGTCTGCAGAATAATCATATGGGGTAAATGTAATGTTATCCGGACTATAGCTCCACTCGTAGTTGGTACATCCAGTAGTAGTTGTTACTGGTACACTTAAGTTAAAATTAGCTCCTTTAGAAACGTAATTAATTGTTTGAGGTGCCTTACGTATGTAGGGAGCATTCGCTAAATCAACTGGGAAAATCTTAAACTCTGATAAACCCAATGGTCTATTATTTTGTACTCTAACATATCGAGCATTAACAGCTGCAAAATTAAATGAGCCATAACCCTCATTAGCAGGAACATAATTCCAACTAACATTATCAAAATATGCATCTATCCAACGCGTTCCACTAATGTTAGCAACCACAGTAGTCCATGATATCCCATCAGTGCTAACTTGAATAGATCCTCCTTCGGCATCATAACTATTTTCATATGCCCCAGTTTTCTCTACAAGATCTAAAATATCATTGTAACTATCAAGAACAGGTACTGCCCTATATGAATCTGTGACATCTCCAGCATAAGGATTCCATGTGGAAAGCCCTGCTAAATCCACCCTATTAATTAATTTACTACTTCCTAAATCTAAGGTAATATAGGCTTGACCAGCTGCAGAGTTGTTTACTATTAACCCTGTTTTACTGCCACTATCATTTTGTCTAATTGTTTCTGGATTACCATAATAATCTGACGATCTATCTCTTAAACTTGACAATCCACTAGAATAAGTAGTTTCTTTCAGATAACTAATAGCCCAATATTGACCCGTATTATTATCATAATAGTTATAAAAATAACCCGGCGATTCGTAGTTTAACCAAGATGAAATTACACTAGTATTAACACCAAATGCAGTCGGAATCGCTGCAGTAGCCGATGAACAACTTCCAAAAACATCTGCTACATTCAAAATTGCAACATTACTATAATTTACACAACCTGCCGACTTAGTTAATTTAAGCCTGTACTGGTATTTATGGATAAAAGGTACAGCAGTGTTAATGGTTAGTGTAGTTGTAGTAGCTGTGGTACCGCTAAATCCAGAATAAGTAACATTCGGATCTATAGTGGCCGTTATATCTGCCCAGTTTAAACCATTATCCGTACTTCGTTGCCAATTAAAAGTAGTTTGATTAGCTATATTAGCTGAGAAAGTAACAACAGAATTGGTAATTGCATTTACGCTTGATATAGTGTTGACAGTTGGTCCGTTATACACAATATCCACTTTAGTTCTAGGACTGCTAACACAACCATTTATATCCGTTACTGAGGCATAAAAGCTACTACTTGATGCCGAATTTAAAACTCCTGTAGTATAAGAGTTTCCAGTAGCTAAGCTAACTCCTCCTGATAAAGAGCTGTACCAATTTACAGCCGTATTTGCTGGAGGTGTTACGCTAACGGTTGCGGAATTACCAATACCGCATAAAGTAGTGTGTATTGCAGTAGGAGCCACTGGTAAATCAAACATAGTTGCGGTAACAGGGGTTTTAGGGCTTTCACATGTGCTTCCAGACGCAGTTAAAACAGCCGAAACATATCGTGTTGTAGTCGCTTGTATATTACTAACTGTTGCGGTTGAAATAGAGCCCCCTGTATCTGCTGTATACCATTTCAAAGAGCTTCCAGAAGTACTCGTTGCTGATAAAACAACACTAGAATTTTTACATCCCACATTCGAAATCGTATTAATAATAGAAGGAGTATTTACAACCGTTGCGATTACTGGAGTTCTTGTAGCGGAGATGCCATTACAGTTAATCCCTTCAGCATAAAAAGTAGTGGTTGAGGATATCGCTGGAGTTACAAAAACGGTTCCAGTTCCAATAGGAGACCCTCCAGTGGCTGTTGCGTACCAATTGATGCTAGCGCCAACATTAGTTCCTCCAGTAAAATTTGCGGTTACTGTTACTGAACCTGTATCACATCGGGATCCTGGTGTAGTAGTTAATGTAGGCGGAGTAGTTATTATAGTAGCTTGAACGGCTGTTCTTGCTGAAGTAGCAATACATCCATTTGACGTTTCTGCTTGTGCATAATAATTGGTTGATGCGCTAATTGAAGGGGTTGTAAAAGTATCGCTTGTTCCTAATGCAACACCCCCTGTTGCTGCAGCAAACCATTTCACTACCCCTCCTGAACTAGTTGCGGCAAGAGTAACCGTAGATGTCCCACAAGCAGTAGCAGGTACATTAGCAGTAATTGTTGGGTTAGGGGTTACAGTAATAGTGATTGGATTGGTATAATAAAAAACTGAAGAAGGTGGTGTAGACAAGGCTGCTGCTCTTCTATAATAGGTTGTGGTAATTAATGCTGATGGTATTGTATAACCAACCGTATTTGAAGCAATATCTGCCCATGTAGTTCCATTGGTAGAACTTTGCCATTTATACGTTATTGTTCCTCCAGAAGGGAAAGTTGCAGGACTTAAAGAAGTTAAAGCGACAGGTGTTGTTCCAAAACAAATGGTTTGATCAGCACTTATTTTTCCAGCTTCGGCGACTCTATTTCTAAAAACTACAATTCCATTTGTGCCATTTGCAGTAATAATATCAGGTTTATTATCTCCATCAATATCTGTAATTTCTACTTGTGAGTAGGTCACTCCAGTTGCAGCATAAAGCGTAACTGAATTAGCAAAAGAAATGGTTCCAGATACAGAAGTATTCTCTAGATAAGCAATTTTAGAATTGGCTGCGTTATCAGTAACTACAACATCCGGTTTACCATCTCCATTCATATCGGCTAATGCCAAACCATAAGTTGCCGTCAATCCAGTTAACGAAAAATGTTGCGCGTCTGTAATGGACAAATTCAGGTTAGCCGAATCATTTCTAAAAACAGAAATATTCCCAGAAGTACTATTAGTAGCAATTACATCTAATTTCCCATCCAAATCTAAGTCGGCTAATTTTACTGTATAACCAACTCCAGCATTAATTGCTTTTGTTGTTGCCTCTATAAAACTAAAACTTTTCACGTCAGGGTTACCTTGCGTTGTCGTGTTTTTAAGAACCGATACTCTTCCAGTTCCTGATAGAACAACATCGGCCTTACCATCACCATTCAAATCTCCAGAAGCTCCAGAATAATAATTCGTGCTATTCAATTTTTGATTGAACGAATCGGTATTAGCTGTATTTCCTGTTACAGAAGAAAACGTGGTTCCTGTAGTCGTATTTTTAATATAATACATAAGAGCTTGAGTACTATTAGTACCATTCAAACCAAAGATATCGGTGCGCCCGTCTAAGTTAATGTCTATAGGTAAAAACGATGCATTTACTTTGTACTTGCTCGTTGAAGATAACAATGAATTGTAATTTTGTAATGCAGGAGTTCCCGAAGTTGAAGTATTAATATTCGCAAAACCACCATTAGTAGTTATATCATTAGAGTTGGCAAAATCAATTTTACCATCATTATTTAAATCGGTAGCCAGTACATTTTTAGGTGTTGGAGAGGTAGGTATTACTCCAGTAATGGTAGCGTTGGCAGCAAATGTGCTTGAATTAATAACTCCCGCAGTAGCCGTATTTCTTAATACTTGAGGCACACCTGTAGAAGAGTAACTAAAAACATCTACTTTTCCATCTAAATCAATATCTGCTAAAACAAATTTTTGATCAGGGCTAGTTGCAAATGTTCCTGTTGTATATGTAACAGGAGATTCGAATGAAGTTAAAGCATTAGAATTATAAGTCACTCCAGTAAGAACAGTATTTATTGGAACAAATTTATCGCTGCTAACACAACTTAAATTTGAAGTCATATTTACCACTGAAAAATTATTCAAACTAGCATTAGCAGGAACCGTAACTGTAATACTATTGGGAGTAGCTGCTGTAATGTTACACTTTACACCTCCTAAGTACACTACATTAGTAGCTGCGTTGGCACCAAAAAACTCTCCTGATATTGTAACCGAACTTCCAACAGCACCAGATAGTGGTGCAATGGATGTAATTTTGGGAACTGGAGAAAACGTCATGGCTACTTCGTCAATGGCTAAAGGCCCACTGTTTTTCCCATTTGAAACATAGGTGGGTATTGGGGAGGTATAACGCAACGAAGTATAAATAACTCCCGTTGTGCCTAATGGAACAAAATATCGCATATTCGCGGTACCTTGACCAGAAACAATTTGGGCACCGTTATCTACACTCCATTCAAGCCCATAATTGTTCCCATCATTATTACTAGTGAAAGTGTAGTCCATATAACCACCAGGAGTGTACCCTGAAGCAGTGGTTTGTATACTCCCTCCCGTTGGATACTTAGTTATAGGCGACGTTTGTGTATAACTGGTTTGATAAGCGGCCGACCATTCAAAAACAACTCTGTAGGTTTCTCCTGGAATTAAATCTTGACTAGTATAAGTTAGTAAACGATCTGAGCTCATCGGAGCGTTATTTGTATAGGTCGTCCAGTTAGTTGCATTACTTAAATAAGTTGCCATTTCTGCACCCACAATATATTGATTCCCATTGGTAGGCAATGAAGGAAAACTATTGGCTAATGCAAACAAACATCTTGGTTTTGGATCATCATTCCCAGCATTTTTATATTTGAACGATAATGATATCGATGAGGCATTCAACGGAACAACAACATCTTTGTAAATATAAATTTTACTATTGGAAGCTTGTGGGTTAGTTACTGTATTTGTTGTGCCGTTATCCGATACAAATGCTCCATTGCTTCCGAGTGTTTTTCCTGCGCTACCAACAACCCATTTATTCACATTAGAAGTATTAAGAATAGTCCATCCATGTGTTCCTTCAAAACCTCCATCAGTTGTTGGATTAATTAAATAATTGGTTGTATCTACTGTAAAATTAGTGCCAGTTGCTGTTCCGTTTGGTGTCTCTACAGTAATATTCCCAGAAGTTGCACTAGAAGGAACCACTGCACTAATACTTGTAGCACTGTTTACAGTGAAACTTGAAGCATTTACTCCATTAAACTTAACTGATGTAGCTCCAATAAAATTAGTTCCAGTCAAAGCAACTGTTGTTCCTGTTTGACCTTGCGTTGGAGTAGTAGTTGTAATAGAAGGTACGTTAGATGTTATAACAACATTTGCATAATATTGATCAATGGCTCCTCCCCTAAAATCTGCGGTTTTAAAATTTAAAGAATAGGTTCCAGGAATTGTCGCATTTTTAATGATATTTCGAAATACAAATTTAATAGCAGACCCTGCAGGGACTGTAACTCCAGCATATTGAATTTGAATACCACTCCAGTTATTCCATGCTGCAGTATAACTTAACAATGACTTGTTTACAGGTTGATTATTAATGTAGAAATCATAATCTGAAGATGGCAATGGGCTATTGGGCGTCATTAAAAAACCGACTGAATCTGGCATAGCCAAATAGAATATATTACCATTACATGGCTGTGTAGTAGTATATTCAAAGGTGTACGTTGTTACTGCTCCAGCTGTGGTATTCTCTATTGTAACTGTTTGTGAACTGATCAATTGGGATGTTTAAAAAAGTAGTGTTGTTACTACAAATTGAGCGACTGAAATGATACATTTATTCTTCATTGTTGTGGGGATTCAATTCTGATGGGTTGGAATATATTTTAAAACCAAAAAAGCGTAAATCAACTTCTAAGTAATTTACGATTAGGATTAAGTTTAGATTATTAAATAAAAGAAAAAAATTATTCTTTTTTCGTTGGTGATTTTAAAATCACAAAGATTTGGCCAGTATACTTTATATTGTTAACTAAAGTATCTCGTTTAACAACATTAACAGACTCAATTTCTTCTGGTTTTATAGCCACCAATTCTTCTTTAAAAACAGGTTTGTTTTTAATAAAATAAATGACATTATCACCAATTGATGATTTCGATTTTGTTTTTAATTCTTGGGAAAAACCAGATAAACTAATCAATATAATGGTAGACAAAAAGAATAATTTCATGATAATTGTGAGGTTACAAACTTCTATAAACTTAATTACTTTACAAAAGTACATCTTTTGAAGTTCCCTAATTTTGTCTAACAACCCTAGATTTGTCAAAAAAAAAATTTTTTTTGACAACTTTTATGTGCTAAAAATGCCTACTTTTGTGTAAAAATCCCCACATCTATGCTTTTATACGTTTCAATATTTACAGTTTTATTGTCCTTACTGTTATTGTATAACAACTGGAATATAAACAAAAATGCAGCGTATTTATCTTTGTTTCTGATTTTTTCATCAATCTATGGCATGGCTCATTACTTTGCCATCTATGGTAAATCTCCTTTTTGGTTAGCCATTTTTTACAATCATTTTACACCTTTAATGTTGTTGTTAGGCCCTTTATTATTATTTTATGTTAGAGGTACTTTAAACGATACATCTAGGTTAAATAAATGGGATATTCTTCATTTTATACCTGCACTAATTCATTTAATAGGAATCATTCCATATCTTTTTCAACCTTTTGAAGAAAAAATTAAAATTGCTTCCGCCATCATTGAAAATGTAGATACTATTATAACAATTAATACGAACTATTTTTATACCAGCACTGTTGGTTTTATTACCAGACCCGTATTGCTTTTGGTTTATATTTTGTACTGTATGGTTTTGATATGGAATCGTTTTACGGTATCTAAAGAAGACCAAAGTATCCCTCAAAAGCAATTGTTTTTTTCACTTCGCTGGCTTATTGTTCTCATAATGAGTTTGTTTTTTATAGTTGTAGAGTTCTTAATTATCACGTACAACTCTATTTATATTAAACCTAGTATAGGACTAATAAATTCTTATCCATTATACATCTTATCTGGTGTTGCTTATTGTATTATGTCCTTCTCACTACTACTCTTTCCTAATATATTATATGGAATTCCAAAACGAATCATTACAGGAGGAGACACTAAAAAAACAAAAGCTCAGAAAGCTATTCCTATTTCAGAAGAATCCACCACAAACAATGAGGACCCTTTTTATGATCTTTCTGAAAACATAAAAGAATACTTGGAAAGAGAAAAACCTTTTCTTAACCCTGATTTTTCTGTTAGTGACATCGCTTTAGCTCTTCAAGTGCCTCAAAATCATGTGCTATATTGTATTAATGATATCATGCAAACTAAATTTTCTACTCTAAAATCAAATCTTAGAATAGCATATGCTGTTGAATTACTTTCTGGAGACTTAAAAGAATCGTTTACCATTGAAGGTATTGCACAACAGTCTGGCTTTAACACTAGAGCCAGTTTTTATAATGCTTTTAAAGACAAAACAGGCATGACACCAACAGAGTTTATAGCCATTCAGAAAGCTAAAATAACATAAAAAAATCCATTAAATAATGGAGTTTTTTATTTATTTACAACTAATTTAGTTAGTTAAAACTTAAATTGTAACAAGATCTCGTTAGTATTTCTAGCTGCGGCAAGTGTAGGTTGCATACTCATTTCATATGCAAATCCAAAAAGAAAACGCTTGTTAAGTCTTACAGTAGTCATAGCTGCATAGGCTTTATCTGTTCTATACATCCCTCCTAGTTCAAAATTTTTCTCTATCTGTAACATTGTGGTTAAATCTATTGATATTGGAGCACCATTAACATAGCGCATCATTACAGAAGGTTTTACTACCAAAAACGGATTGACGGTAAAATCATACCCTCCACTTAAATAAACATGTGGCCTGTCAGTAGCTGTCATTGCATAACCCGATTGATTTACTGCTTTGCTTGTGTTAAGTAATCTTGGAATAGACAAAGAAGCATACCAATTATCTCTTTTCAATAAGGCACCCACTCCAAAATTGGGATTAAAAGCATTGATGGAGGCTAGCGCTCTATCTGACTGCATGTTGTATGTTTCTAATCCCGTCGTATTAACATTGTAAAAATTACCTCCTGCTTTGATTCCTAAATACAAATCAGTTGTAGCGTCCATTTGAACTTTATAAGAAAAATCAACCCCTAAAAAAGTTTCTTTCTCTATAAATGTTCTGTCATTGATTACAGATAGTCCTATTCCCATGTTCTTGCCCAGAGCTGTTCCATAAGAAACGGTTTGTGTTTCAGGAGCTTCTTCTATTCCTGTCCATTGTTTTCTTAAAGAACTCGTCCAAAGTGTCTCGTTATTTACCCCAACATAAGCTGGGTTAACCAAGTTCATATGTGATTTGTAGAATGCAAAAACACTTTCTTGTTGAGCTATCGCCAAACTACTTATTAAAAGAAGTGCTAAACTCGCTATATAATTTATTTTTTTCATTTGTCTAATTGTTTTAATATAGAATGCTATTCTCTAATGTATAACCAACCTTGAGCGTCTATAGATCCATCACCATTCAAATCAATCTGATAGAAATAAGAAACGGCTGATGGCAAAGCCTCACTATTGTCTTTATAGTGCCCTGTCCAATCATTTTGATAATTATTTGAGTAGAACACTTCTTTGCCCCATCGATTAAAGACACGTACAATACTTCCAGGGTGATTTTCAATGTTGTAAATTACCCAAGTATCATTTACACCGTCTCCATTTGGTGTAATCGCTTGTGAAACATTAATTTCTATTAGATCACAAACGTCTCCTTTTCCATCACGGTCTCTATCTGCTTGATTAGCATTTGCGGTTAGCGGACAGTTATCTCTAGTGTCTAAAACTCCATCATTATCATCATCATCATCACAAGCATCACCTAGACCGTCGTTATCATTATCTGCTTGATTAGCGTTTGGAGTTAATGGACAATTGTCTAGACTATCTACTATTCCATCATTATCAGAATCTAAATCTCTAAAATCAGGGATTCCGTCACCATCGGTATCCATTGGGGTAATTCCACTACCTTTTTCCAATGCATCCGTAGTACCATCATTATCAGAATCCAAATCCCTATAATCTGGTGTGCCATCGTTATCGGTATCTACTGGAGTAGCTCCTGTACCTTTCTCAACAGCATCAGTAATGCCATCATTATCAGAATCCAAATCTCTATAATCTGGTGTACCATCATTATCAGTATCGACTGGGGTAGTTCCTGTACCTTTCTCAACAGCATCAGTAATACTATCATTGTCAGAATCCAAATCTCTATAATCTGGTGTACCATCATTATCAGTATCGACTGGGGTAGTTCCTGTACCTTTCTCAACAGCATCAGTAATACCATCATTGTCAGAATCCAAATCTCTATAATCAGGAGTACCATCATTATCAGTATCCCTTGGAGTAGCTCCGGTTCCTTTTTCTATAACATCGGTAATTCCATCATTATCTGAATCCAAGTCTCTATAATCTGGTGTGCCATCGTTATCGGTATCGACTGGTGTAAGTCCTGTTCCTTTCTCAACAGCATCAGTAATACCATCATTATCAGAATCTAAATCTCTATAATCAGGAGTACCATCATTATCAGTATCTCTTGGTGTTGTTCCAGTACCTTTTTCTATAGCGTCGGTAATACCATCATTGTCTGAATCTAAATCTCTATAATCAGGAGTACCATCATTATCAGTATCAACAGGTGTAGTTCCTGTTCCTTTCTCTATCGCATCGGTAATACCATCATTGTCTGAATCTAAATCTTTATAATCAGGTGTACCATCATTATCAGTATCAATAGGAGTAGCTCCTGTTCCTTTCTCAACAGCATCAGTAATACCATCATTGTCGGAATCTAAATCTCTAAAATTAGGAGTTCCATCATTATCGGTATCTACTAAACCGTCCACTGCATTAGTGATTCCATCACCATCACAATCAGCTGTGTTCCAAGATGTGCTTGGTGCTAAAGTTTGATGTGCTACTACAAAATCACAAGAATTAGTTGGCGATGTTCCATCTAAAATTTCTTGATTGTCTAATACTCCGTCTCCATCTGAATCTGAAGCTAATACTGTAATTACTTTAGTAGTTGAATTAGAACATAATATGTAAGTGATTGTTGTACTTCCTGCTGTTAGTCCTGTAACTAAACCTGTTGAAGACACCGTAGCAACTCCTGTAGAACTACTTGACCATGTTCCTCCTGCTACAGGATGAGATAATTGAATTGTATTTGCTGTATTTACCTGCGATAGGCCCGTAATTTGAGCAAAATACCCCGTAACAAAATTACTAGTGTTCCCTGTTAAGGCAAAGTTGTTAAGTGTTCCATTATTTGCTGTAACAGTAGAATCAAACAAAGTAGTAATACCGTTATTGTTTCCTCCTGCAATCCCTTGATTGAATTGGTAATAATCTTGCAAACCTGTTTCGTTACCGGTTAAAGTAACATTCATATTATCGGCAATTTCAGAAGCGGTTCTTGAAGTATTCCAAAAACGAACCTCATCCAATACTCCAGCATAATAATTATCTACATACCCTATTTGATACGGATTATTTACATTAACAGCCGTAGGAGCTAGTGCGGTATGAACTAAATTACCATTTACATATACCTTGAAGGCTGTTCCTTCTTTAACTATAGCCAAATGTGACCATACATTTTGAAGAATATGAGCATTAGGAGTTACAAAACCATAATCAGCTAGTGTATTGTCTTCCCATGCTGACAAATGAATTCTACCATTCATCAAATAAAGGGAAGGTACTCTTGTATTATTCGGTCCTGATTGTTTTCCAAATATAGCATGCCATGCACCATCAAAATTAGAATTATCTGGCTTAATCCATGCTTCTATAGTAAATGCTGTAGCGCCATCTTGAATAGAAAGACTACTTAAATTAACAACATCATTCACACCATCTAAATGCAAAGCATTGTTAGTGAATGGTGTAACTGCTGTTCTGGTGCTTCCACAACCATTTGCGTTTACTGCTTGAGCATAGTAAGTTGTTCCCGCTACTAATATCGTTGAATTAGCTAAAGCGGTTCCTCCCATAGCATTAGCATACCACTGGATGGTTTCTCCTGTTCCTGCCGTAGCTTGTAAACTGGATATAGTACTTCCTGGACAAAACAATTGTGAAGAAGCTGCAGTTGGAGCGGATGGTAATGAATTAACATTTATAGTTACTGTTGCAGAAGCTGCACATGAATTATTAGGATCAATAACTGTATAAGTAGTAGTAGTGGTTGGTGTAGCTATTACCTGAGCAGTATTTGTAGCCGTCAAATTAGTACTTGGAGACCACTGATAACTTGAACCATTAGTTGCTGTTAAAGTAATTGGTTGTCCTAGACAAACAGTAGGGTTTGAACAGTTAAAGTTTTCGGCACCAAAAGCAATGTTTGCATACGTTTCGTCTCTATCATACTGTATTGTAATACTACTGTGTACTCCTGGAAAACTAACAATGGTAAACCCTTCTGTTCCAGTCATTATAGTAGAACTATTATATACCATTCCTTGTCCGTTCCAAATTACTTGATACGGTACAGACGTGGTTAAACCAACAGGTGTGCTTGGATTACCAATACTTGAAAATGCAACCTGAGGATTATTAACAGGTTGACTAAAAGTAAACGTAAATGTTCCTGCTTTATCATTACGTAATGTTGTGCCATTTGGAACACCATATTGTGTAGGAAAGGTGTTATAACTAAACATACTGGAAGTAGTTGACAAGCCCCCTGCTGAATGTGTTACCGTGACTGTAACTCCATTCCCAATAGTTCCTGAAGCGCTTGTTGAATTCACACTGTTCCAAGTCGACCAATATAATCCTTGAGAAGCACATAACGAATTTTGAATGGTAATTTGAGAAGAAGAATTAACTATCCCTGTAACTGAAATATTTTGTGTAGTTGCTCCTGTTGACGCTACTGTTATGTTCCCGTTTTTAGCTCCTGATGTAGGAGAAGAACTAAGTCTAGCATAAACAGTTGTAGCAGCAAGTGTCCCTGAGGTGGTTATAGATACCGATGATCCAAATCCTGAACCACTTGATAACGAAACCTCATATCCTGTTGGTGCTGTTACCGTTATATTTGAAGTCAAATTAGACCCCGAAACTGTAAAACTATTAGAAGCAGAAGGTGTTCCTGTACATGTTGTAAATCCTGTTAATGAAGCTACAGACATAGTAATTGTTGGTTGGGATAAAACGGTAAAACTCACAGTTGCCGTGCTATTAGATCCCGTAGCAGTAGCTCCATTAATCGAGAACCCTAAAGTGGCTGTTGCGGCTGAAGTACTACTAGTTAGAATAACCGTGTAAGTTCCGTTATTATTATTCACTACTGTTCCTAATGTACCTGCAGTTGTTGTTACTATAACTGTACCTCCAGATGTCGTTAGATTATTTCCGCTTCCATCTTTTAATTGTACTGTGATTGTAGATGTAGTAGTTCCATTTGCAACTATACTTGTTGGACTAGCAGTAATTGTAGAGTTAGTTGTGCTTGCCGTAACAGGTACGTACCCGCATATAGGTAATACAGGAGTAAGAGAACACGAAGCATAATAATTACCATTACCCGAATCCACGGCAGGAGATACTCCATCTCCCATACTTCCTCCAGTTCTATGACCTACATAACAAAATTGTGATGTTCCAGATTTAGTAAAAACTAAAGTATGTCCTCCCAATTCTGCAGAAATTGCAATATCATTCGATGAATCAAAACTAATTGGCATTCCTGGGTCATAACTTGCGCTTATGTTCCCTGAAGTTGTACCGTCATCTGTTCGGCCAATCATAGAACTACTATTGCTCCCCCATGTATAAATTTTTCCGTTTTTAGTGATCACAGCAACTGCAGGGTTTGCAGATGTGTGTTCTTGAACTGTTATGAAATCAATATCGTTAAAAACAGTTGAACTATTCACTTTAGAATTTACCCATACCAAACTCTCGGTGCTTGTTGTAAAATTTCCAAGTTGTTTTAACTCGTTATTACCTAAAGCATATAATTTATTTGATGATCCTGAAAGTAAATAATATGTGGGGTTTTTTGAAGATCCACCAGTTAATCCAATCATTTTAGGCAAATTACTAGAAGTAAATTCAGACGGGATTGTCATTTGAACTGCATAAATAGTAGCAGTTCCTAGTGTAGAGCCGTCTCCTAAATAAATTGAAGTCCCCCAAGTGTAAACAGACCCAGTTGAAGTTAATGCTATAAATGCTCCTTTTGAAGTCCCACTAACATTACCCCTTAATTGTGTAACATTATTTAAATAATTAGATGCACTTGTTTTTGTTTGCAACCAAACTAAACCAGTAGAGGTACCCGTTGTTCCATTACCTGCAAGTAGTGATCCTTGACTTGTAAGAACATAAACGTTACCTCCCGCACTAAGTTTTGTTACAACAACTAATGTTAAATTAGAACCAAATAGAATTTCAACATCGCCTGGTTCAACACCTATTGGAAGTCCATAGCTATTTGCACCAGCTGTAAATCCAGAAATTTTCTGAAATGAACCAGAGGTTGTCAAACTATTATGCAACAACTTACCCTCTGTTCCCCAAGCGTATAATCCGCTTTGTGTTAAAACAACTCCTTGATCTTGTCCTCCTGCTCCACTTAGTCCTCCGATAGTAGCTTTCAAAACTGACTCTCCTGTAGGAACTCCAAAACTTTGATTAATTATAGTTGGCGATACCAAATCTGTATTTGAACTGCTAAAACCCGATCCCCATGCTACAAACTCACCATTCGATTTTTGTGCAATCGAAGCATGATAACCACTAATTATCTTATCGTAAGGATTATTTGGATCACAAACCGGTTGAAGAATATTTACCACCAACTCACCTGTTGTAGTATCGCTTAAAGTATAGCCTGTTGTATTCGTAATTGTTGCTGTGACAGAGTATGTGTTTCCTGCTGATAACCCTGTTGTAATTGGTAACGACCATGTATTTCCTGAAATTACCAAACCATTAGCAGTTGTGTAAACCACATTGTTTACTGTCACAGATAATACCTCACCACTTTGTAATGTAGCTGTACCTGTTATAGTTGGAGTTGTATTTGATGTAGTTTGAGAAGTAACAGTTACTGGTCCATTTGGTCGTAATCCTTGTGTAGCTGTTAAATAAGCATTTAAATCATTTAACAATCCTGATGTGGCTGCATTCCCAGAAACATTCGAGCCATCTGTAAATGTCAAGTTAGCTCCTATTTTTTTAAATCCTAAATCACTTAAAGAATTAATTGTATAAGTAGAAGATCCTCCATAGGTGAAATTAATTGGGCTGATTGAAGAATTTGGCAAAATTCCAAACATATTAACAGTTGACCCATTGGTATTTCTCCAAACAATAGCTCCAGGAAATTCTATAATCTGACCCGAGGATAACTGCAATCGAATAGTTCCCGGTATATCGTTACCTTGATATCCTGATGGAATTTCAAATATTCCGGAACTAGACTGCTGTACAAAAAAAGCCTTAGCAATCCCTAAAGTAGTAAAAGTCGTGATGTTTGTCGCGTCCTGCGGATTAGAACCTTTTATTCCTATAAACCCTTCCGAAAAAGGAACACTAACTTCTACTTGAGCATGAAGTGTTGTCAAAAAAAATATTGAAAGAAACAATATTGCTTTTTGAACATGTTGTTGAATACGTAAGATACCTTTTTTGTTTTTCATAAATAAAAATTTAAGCTATTTTAGAAATTAAAATGCTGGAGGGGAAACTGCATTCTGATAATAAGAAAAGGAATCTTAATTATTTTTAATAATATAATTTGATTGCAAAGTAAAATCTAAAATAAGCTGACAAAATAAAGTTGTCCTGCAAGTTTGTCCTCTAAATAGATTATTTTGACAAATTCTTTTTTGAGGTCAATACTTCCGTTAATGATTTTTTTACTTTTGTTGTAACTATTGAAACCCCACATTAATGCTATTGTATCTATCTGTTTTTACAATTTTGATATCCTTTGTCCTGCTTTTTTTTAATTGGAAATCAAATCGAAACATGTTTTTTTTGTCCTGTGTTTTTATACTAACCTCTTTGTTTGGAATTGGGCACTATTTTATAACTTCTAAAAATTCTCCCTTGGGGCTGGCTATTTTTTTCAATCATTTTGCCCCACTTATGTTTCTAATAGGCCCTTTCGTATATTTCTATGTAAGAAACACATTAACAGGTTTTTATAGATTACACAAATACGATTGGATTCATTTTGTGCCAACTATAATTGCTACAATAGGTAGTTTTCCTTATCTTTTTTTGCCTTTTGAAAACAAACTCCAATTGGCCAATCAAATTATTCATGACTTGAATACAATAAATACTATTGAAGTAAATTTATTCTATACTTTTCAACAAAGTTTCGGTTTACGAACCCTTTTAGTTTTTGTATATTTATTGTACTGTTTTTACTTACTTTGGGAGTACTATCCTTCGAAAAAAACAGAAAGACAAAATCCTAAAAAACAATATTTTATTATTTACCGGTGGCTAGTTTTATTTTTATCTAACATGCTTTTCATTTGTATTAGCTTCACTTACTTAGCCTTAAACGCAGGATTCTCTATGTCCAATGAATCCATAAACAATGGATATTTATTATACATTATGGCAGGTTTTGCCTACTCTTTAATGTCTTTTTCACTTTTATTATTCCCTGAAGTCCTTTACGGAATCCCTAGAAGTAGTAATTCAAATTTGACCAAGAAAAAGAAAGAAAAAAGAAAAACTATTCCTGAAGAAGATCCCTTTTTTGAACTTTCAGTGCAAATTCAAAACTATCTTCAAGAAAAAAAACCATACCTGAAATTTGATTTTACAATGAGTACTATAGCTATTGATCTTAAAATACCCCAAAATCACGTTGCATATTGTATCACACATTTAATGAATATCAATTTTTCAAAACTAAAAACTAAATTACGAATCGCTCATGCAATTGAATTGTTAGAATCTGGAACTAATTCAATAGTAACTATTGAGGCTATTGGAAAACAGTCGGGATTTAAAACCCGATCGAATTTTTATAGTGCTTTCAAAAAAGAGATTGGAATCACTCCAAGTGAATATGTTCAAAATATAAATCAATGATTTTTTATTAGTTTTTTGAATGAATTTCTAAAATATCCCTTCCTACTAGAGGCATTTCTATATTTTACAAAATACCTTTTGAAACTTCAAAAAAAAACCTAATTTTACGAAAATATAACACGTATCTATATACGTGTTTTTCTCTTAAATTGACAACTAATTAGATACATTAAAGATGAGTTCAGAAAAAGAAGCCAAACTAAAAGCCCTACAACTTACACTAGACAAACTAGACAAAACCTACGGAAAAGGAACCGTAATGAAAATGGGGGACAAAGCCATTGAAGAAGTAGAAGTAATCTCTTCGGGTTCTCTGGGAGTTGATTTAGCTTTAGGTGTAGGTGGCTACCCAAAAGGAAGAATTATTGAAATTTATGGTCCTGAATCATCTGGAAAAACAACCTTAACATTACACGCTATTGCCGAAGCTCAAAAAGCAGGAGGAATAGCTGCCTTCATCGATGCTGAACATGCCTTTGATAGACATTATGCTGAGAAACTAGGAGTAAATATTGAAGATTTAATTATCTCACAACCAGATAATGGAGAGCAAGCATTAGAAATTGCCGAAAACTTAATTCGTTCAGGAGCAATTGATATTGTAGTCATTGACTCAGTAGCCGCTTTGACTCCAAAAAGCGAAATTGAAGGCGAAATGGGAGATTCTAAAATGGGACTTCACGCTCGTTTAATGTCACAAGCCTTACGTAAATTAACGGGAACCATTAGCAAAACAAACTGTACTGTTTTCTTTATCAACCAATTAAGAGAAAAAATTGGGGTGATGTTTGGAAATCCAGAAACTACAACGGGTGGTAATGCCTTGAAGTTTTATGCGTCTGTTCGTTTGGATATTCGTCGTGCCTCACAAATTAAAGATGGTGAAAACGTAATTGGAAACAGAACTAAAGTAAAAGTGGTGAAAAATAAAGTCGCTCCTCCATTTAAAACAGCAGAATTTGACATTATGTATGGCGAAGGAGTTTCTAAAACCGGAGAGATCTTAGATTTAGCTGTAGAATTTGAAATTATAAAAAAATCGGGTTCTTGGTTTAGCTACGGAGATACAAAACTGGGACAAGGTAGAGACGCTGTTAAAACCTTAATCAAAGACAACCCAGAATTAGCGGAAGAATTAGAAGAAAAAATCAAATCGCAAATCAAAGAATTAGCAGCTGAATAATAAATCTTCTTGTATAAAATAAAGCTGTCTTAAAAGACTTATTCTTGTCAAATTGAACTTGTTTGCTTCGCCAATTCGCAATCGCTCGGGTCAGTTTCTATAAATAATAATTTATAGATTCCGAAATATCCCGACGCTTCGGGACGGAATGACAAAATTGATACTTTTAAGACAGTTTTTTATACTCTTTTACTCTCAAAAGCAACCAGCTGATTGTAAATAACCTGATACACTTCCTCTTTTATTGCTTTCCTTTCGTCCAAAGTCTTTCCTTTCGTTTCCAAATGTTGATGGATTTTTACTCGCATTAATCCTGGACTTCCGCTAAAAAAAGTATACGACAATCGTTTTTTGTTATCCCCAAAAGAAATGGGAACAATCGGGATTTGATGTTCGATTGCTAAACGAAATGCGCCGTCTTTAAAATTATCTAAAACAATCGATTCGTCATAAGGAACTCCTCCTTCTGGAAAAATACAAACACTCAAACCTTGATTTAATTTCTTTTGAGCTCTTTCAAAAACAGCACGTCGGCTTTGCGCATTGTTCCTGTCCACTAAAATACAAGTCTTCTTATAAAAAAATCCAAACAAAGGAATAGTCGCTAATTCTTTTTTTCCAACAAAAACAAAAGGATGATCGACCACAGCTAACATTAACATGATATCTGTCATCGAAGTATGATTGGCTACAATCATATAACTAGTGTTTGGTTCTAACCTTTGAATGGTTTCTACTTTATAATAGAATCCCATAGTAAACAAAATAAACTTCCCCCAAATTCTTGCCATGACAAAAAAATACGGGTAGCCACGTTCTGAAACTATTGACAATACTAAAAAAGGAAACATGACCAATATAGGCAAAGCGATCATGATGTAAAACCATACACGCCACAACAACCAAAATAGCATTTTAACTCCTCTCATAAGTTCAAATGTATGAAATGGAACGGCATTTTGAAAAATAATTTTAAAATTCAATATATATGACTTTAAAAACAATAGTTTGTGAGTAACAATAGTTTTACTGATTTCTAAATCAAAAAAAATAAGAGCAAAAAAAAACGAAATGGCAAAAAATATTTCTGAAAAAAAGAATATGACATAAATTACGATATGTTCATCAATATTGATTTTTAAAAGAAAATGATTGATTATTTTAGCTAAAAATCAATATTTTTTTCAATAAAAAATCAAAACGTTTAACTTTTTTAAAGAAAATTAAATATGCCAAATTTATTACCTGAATTGAACCCAAAAGGTTGGGACGAAATGTTTTCTGATAATGGCGTAAGACATTCGTATCGTCAAGTTTTACACACCTTGGAAAACCTAAACTTACAAAGTTTGCAAGACAAACAGAAACAAGCGTCTGATTTTTTCATGAATCAAGGAATCACCTTTACGGTTTATAGCGATGACAATCAAGGCATTGAACGCATATTCCCTTTTGACATTATTCCAAGAATTATAACCAAAAACGATTGGCTAGAAGTAGAATCCGGAATCAAACAACGCTTGTTAGCATTGAATTTATTTTTGGAAGACATTTATAATGCCCAAAATATAATTAAAGACGGCATTGTTCCTGCTTCACTAATCGCCTCTTGTCCGCATTATCTTCAAGAAGTACAAGGTATCAAAGTACCTCATAACATACACGTTCATATTGCGGGAATCGATTTAATTAGAGGGGCAAAAGGCGAATTCTATGTGTTAGAAGACAATTTACGTTGCCCGAGCGGAGTCAGTTATATGCTAGAAAACAGGGAAATTACCAAACGTATTTTCCCTGATATGCTAACGTCAAATCATGTAAGTATGGTAAGCAATTACCCTATGATTTTTCATAATATTTTGGTTTCGCTTTCTCCAAGGAGCATTTCTAATCCCAATGTAGTTTTATTAACGCCAGGTATTTATAATTCGGCATATTACGAACACACCTTTTTAGCTCGCCAAATGGGGATTCCCTTAGTAGAAGGGCGTGATTTGGTTGTAAACAACAACAAAGTGTATATGAAAACCACTTCGGGCTTACAACAAGTAGATGTCATTTACCGCCGTTTGGATGACGAATATTTGGATCCATTAGTATTTAAACCAGATAGTGCCTTGGGTGTTCCTGGGCTTATAAGCGCTTACAAACAAGGTAATGTTGCGATTGTAAATGCAGTTGGAAACGGTGTTGCCGATGACAAAGCGGTATATGCTTTTGTTCCTGACATGATTCAATACTATTTAAATGAAGAGCCTATTCTTAAAAACGTTCCGACGTATCAGATGGAAAATCAAGACGAACGCGAACTGGTTTTTGCCGATATGGAAAATATGGTCATCAAAGAAACCAACCAAAGTGGTGGTTACGGAATGATTATGGGTAATAAAGCGAGCCAAGAAGAACTCGAGACTGCTAAAATTGCCATTTTGGACAATCCGAGAAACTTTATTGCCCAACCTATCATTCAATTAAGTACCGTGCCTTGTTTGATTGATGGCCAACTCAAATTGCGCCATGTGGATTTAAGGCCTTACGCCTTGTGTGGTCCAAATGGTGTAGAAATTGTTCCGGGTGGTTTAACCCGTGTAGCGCTAACCGAAGGTTCACTTGTTGTCAATTCATCACAAGGAGGAGGTAGTAAAGACACTTGGATAGTAGAATAATTAACCTAAAGAAACCTACTCAATGAAAACAGATATGCTTAGCCGAGTGGCAGACGGAATGTTCTGGCTCAACCGATATATGGAAAGAACAGATGGAATGTTGCTGACCTTAAATACTTTTTATATCCTGTCGTTCGATAAGGAATTAAATGACAACCAAGGATACAAACCGTTACTAGAACACTATACGGATTTACCTCCAGAAACCATAAACGAAGTACAATACGATACTAATTTTGTATTGAAATACATTATTTGTGATAATCACAATCAAAACTCTGTCAAAAATTTAGTGATTAAAGCACGAGAAAACGCTAGAGGTTCTCAAGATAAAATTACCAAAGAGTTATGGGAACACATCAATTCATTGTATCATTTTATGAATTCTCCTAACCTGCCACATCAACTAGAAACCCAAAATGCGTTGGCTATTATTACCAAGCTGAACAAAGATTTTTTATTGTACAACGGAATCTTACAAGTAACTATGCCACGAGGATTGGGCTGGTGCTTTTCGAGTATTGGCAAACACATTGAACGTTGCCTACAAACCATTTCATTAACTCAGGCTTATTTTTCTCCAATAGGATACAATCTCGAAGGCGAAGAAGATTTGTTGTATTGGAGAAGGCTATTACTATCACTTTCAGGCTATGAAATGTATTTGAAAAGTTATAGTAACATTCCACATAATAGAAAGGTGGTGCAACAAGTGGTGTTCAACCGCGATTTTGCACACTCAGTAATTTATACGTTAGACTTGATAAACGTGTACATCAACTATTTATTCAAGGATAATGTGTTGAGCGAAGCCCGAACGCTACACAATCAATTTGGCAGGCTAAAAAGCTACGTTGAATACACCGATTACCACCACTTGAGCAACCAACAATTAGAGGAAGTTCTTCACAATACCAAAGTGCAGTTGAACCAATTCTCTACTGATTTTTCAAAATTATTCTTTTCTTATACCTAAAGCTATATGGCTCTTTTTAAAATCGTTCATATTACCAAATACCAATACAATTGGCCCATCAAAGAAAGTATTAACGAAATTCGTTTGTTTCCGCACAATTTTGAAAATCAAGATGTGTTGCAATACGAATTGTTAATTACCAACAATCCCGAAATTAGTTTTTCAACAGATTATCACGGGAATCGCGTCGGGAATTTCAACACTTTAGAAGCTCATTCAGAAATGACTATCGAATCTCGAATGTTGGTCAGAGTGAATCATTCTCTTAAAATACCGGATTTTGAACATTCGTATGTAAACGATTTGGCTACCGAAAAAGAAAAAAACATCAATCTCTTGCGGCTTTGTTATCCGGAATCTATTACCAAACAAGATACCATTTTGGATATTCTGAATGAAATTGGTTGTGAAAACAAAACCATTATTGAGATTGCTCAACAGTGTAACAATTATATTTTTAACTACTTCACATATACCAAAGGAATTACCAATATTGAAACTACTGTGGACGAAATTTTAGACCATAAAAAAGGCGTGTGCCAAGATTTTGCCCACGTTCTTTTACAATTGGTTCGCACAGCGGGAATTCCAGCACGCTATGTAAGTGGTTATATATGCCCTAACGAAAGTGGCCTAAGAGGAGAAGGAGCTACTCACGCTTGGGTCGAAGTTTATACACCAAATCAAGGTTGGTTAGGAATAGACCCTACTAACAATATCTGGACAATGGACAACCATGTTAAGCTAGCTGTGGGACGTAATTTTATAGATTGTACACCGGTAAAAGGAACTTTTAAAGGATTGGCAAAACAAACTCTTTCAGTTTGTGTTTCAATTGGCTATGAAGACGGAAGGCATTTTGAAGAAATCAACGATGTCGCACTAGAAGAAGTTACATCAGAAGTACAAGAACAACTGGATTATATCGAACTCTTACACCAGCAACAAGAACAACAGCAACAGTAGGTGAAATAATTCTTAAGGGGTTATTATTATTTTTTAATAAAAATTTATTGATAATCAATAAATTTTTATCTTTGTGTCTATAATTAAAAAATCACTAAACATGAAAAAAAATAATGCTGCTATTTTAAAAGGACTGCATATTACTTCTTGGATTATTTTTATTGGACTTTGTATAGAAGCTGGTGCGCTACTATTTAATTTTGTTTTTACCTTGTTCAAACCAATCGCAACACATAACGTTTATAACGGATTAAATCTTTCCAATTTGTATGAAAAAGAATTTATTCACTTTGTAGGATTAATGAGTTGTATCGTTGTTTTAGCATTTCTTAAATCCTACTTGTTTTATTTGGTAGTAAAACTGTTCACTCAATTAAATTTAGTAGCTCCGTTTAGTGTTGAAATTGCCAAAATCATTGAAAAAATTAGTTATGAGGCGTTTTCAATAGCAATTCTCAGTATCATTACAAAAGAATATGCTAAAAGACTCATTCAAAACGGACACGATATCAGTGATACAAGTTCGTATTGGAACGATACGGCGGCATTTTTGATGATGGGGGCAATTGTTTACGTTATTTCCCAGATTTTCAAAAAAGGAATCGAGCTACAACAAGATAGTGACCTAACAATTTAAAATATGGCAATCATTGTAAACTTAGATGTGGTGATGGCAAAACGCAAAATGTCACTCAACGAACTATCAGAAAAAGTAGAGCTGACATTAGCCAATTTATCAATTTTAAAAACAGGAAAAGCTAAAGCTGTTCGATTTAGTACTTTAGAAGCCCTCTGCAAGGCTTTAAACTGCCAACCGGGAGATATTTTAGAATACACCGCTGAAAAATAAAAAGCACTACTCTCGTAGTGCTTTTTATATATTCTTTAGTTCGACAACCAACCCGAAGGGTTGATATACGAAGTGTTTTGAAGAATTAAAAACTTAATCACTGTTTTACCCGTTTCTCCATTAGAACGGACACGACCAATGGATTGTTTACGACTAACCTTATCACCCTTGCCCACACTAACTGAACTTAGGTTTTGATATACGGTGAAATAATCCCCGTGCTGAATCATTACGGCTCTATTTACGGGAGACAAACTAATTACACTAGTCACAACCCCATCAAAAACTGCTCTCGCACTAGCCCCTTGATCGGTTGTAATCTCTACACCGCTATTATGCACCATTAACGATTTATATACCGGATGTGGTTGGTTTCCAAAACCTAAAGTAATGCTTCCACGTTCTACTGGATAAGGCAATCTTCCTTTATTGGCTCTAAAATTATCCGAAACGATTTTAGCTTCAGGAGTCAAATCAATTTTCGTTGATGAAATAGATTCCTTAGTTGTAGGTTCTGGTTCTTCCTCTATTTCTACAGGTTTTGTTATTGGTTTAGAATTTTTTGTTGTCTTATTGGCGTTAGCTAGCTCTTTTGCAGCTGCCAATGCAGCTGCTTTTTTCTCTTTAGCGGCGGCGGTTGCGGCGGCTTTCTGTTTGGCTCTTTCGGCAGCGGCTTTTCTATTCGCTTCTGCAATGGCTTGACGAATTAAACGGTCTATTTGACGATCTATCGCTTTGGCTTCTTGTTGTTTTTTCTTGATGTCATTAGCAATTTTATTCTTGTCTTTTTTAATCGCATTTACTAATTTTTCTTGTTCTTTCTTTTCTTGTTCTAGAGACTGACGTTCTTTCTCTTTTTCTTCAATTAATTTTTGCTTGGCTGATTTTTGAACTTCTAATTTTTGATTGTACACAACAAGTTCTTTGGACTTTCCTTGAATTTCTTCTCCTTGAATTTTTCTAAAACTAGTATATTGTTTCATATACTGTAATCGTTTGTATGCCTGTTGAAAATTTTTAGAAGACAATAAAAACATGGCTCTGCTCTCTTCTGAACTGCTTTTATACGACTTCACAATCATTTTTGCGTAATCCGCTTTTAAAATAGCTAACTCTTTCTTAAGCTTATTAATCTGTACTTGATTAATATACATATCGTTACTTAACAACTTCGCTTGTTTCTCTGTGGTCTTAATCAAATTCTCTTTTAGCGCAATTTTTTTTTCTTGAATAGCCATGACATTAACCGCCGATTTTTCTTTTTTCTTAACGGACTGTAATAGTCTTTCATTCTCTTTTATTTCTTGCTGAATTTGAGCTTTTCGTTGTTCTAACCTTTCTTGTTGCGACTCTTGGCTCCAAACCAATGTAGTGGCGCAAACAAAAAATAGACTAAGTAGCAATTTTGGCATGATGAATTGTTTTTTACAAATTTACTTAATTAAAATTCTTTTGTACCCATTTGGGATACTATATGGGAAAGAAAGTGCTTCATTGAAACTAACCGCATTGTAATTAAAACTGATTTCGGTTTTTCCTTTTGCTTGTAAGGCGTTTATCAAAACCTGCATCGGAACTGTACCTTCATTAAATGAAGCGCGTTCTAAATAACTCACCTGAATCATACGGTCTTCTTCTGGTTGGCTTATTTCTTGTTTTTTAAGCAGGAATTTTTCCGTATCCAAAACGAAATTTTTCTTCGTTTTTTCAGATTGTAAGTCGGCTAATTCAAACCCTTGCTCTCCTTTTGATAGGGCATATTTCCCCTGTTGTAAATTATCAAATGCTTCACCCAACAACATATTTTGAATTTTAGAAAAATCCAAATCGGTTCCAAGCCATTGACTCAAGCCACTGAAATCACCTTCAAAATAGGTGCTGTTCATCTTTTCATAATAACTGACCGCAGCAGGTGTAATTAAGGCTTTGGCCATAGTAATTCCTAGAAAACGAACGCTAATCAAAATTTGTTCATCTTTCTTAATTTTAATTTCTGCCGAAACGTTCTGTGTTTGTTTTTCGTCAGAAAAACGCACATTCGATTTGATATAAACGGTGGCGAAGTTGATTTTGTTATTGTAATGATTGGCTATTATTTCCTCAGCCGAAACCCCTTTTGTTTTAGGGGCTTCGGGGGCAGCAATCGCAACGGCTTGTTGGGTTTTACACGAAACCAACGCCATTAAAAACAACACCGTGATTATCTTTCTCATTTCTTTTTCTTTTGAATTAGCTGATTTGCTTGCGCAAAAAAGCGGTCTTTTTTCTTAAAATCGCCTAATCCATTATAGGCTTCTGCCAATTGCAAATTAAAATTGATCTCTAAATCCAAATTATCTATTACAAAATCTAAACCCGTTTCTAAAGAATCCTTCGCTTTATTAAATTGACGCAATTGATTATTGGCTAGCCCAAAATAATAATAAAAATACGCCTGAGCTGGATACAATTCCATTCCCTCTGCTGCTTTTTGAGCTAATTTTTCAAAATACTGAGTCGTTGTATACGCTTGAAGCAAAAGCAAATTGGTTTCTACCGCTCCTACTTCTTTTTGAAGTGCCAATTCATAAAAATGAATGGCTTTCTCCATTTGATTTTTGTTATGATAAAACTTCCCTATGGCTTGAGCCACATTCACTTCTTTGTCTGAATCGAATAGTAAAATTGCTTTTTCTAAATCGGCTTCAAATTGTGAATTTTTAAATGCAAAGATCAAAAATTCATTCACCACTCTGTGCTTAACCGCATTGGGTATTTGAGCGTTTACCAATATACTATTCATCAGCTGAGCCGCTTGATTTCCATCATTGGCATCCAAATAATTTTTAAAAACTCCCAATTCTTTCCAATCGGATGTGTCATTTTTGGCAGCCAAAAGAATTTGGTTTTTAAACTGCGTTCTTTCTTGCGATTTGCCAAATTTAGCATCCATTTCCTTGATTAAGGCTAGGGCTTTTTCAGACTGATTCGTCATCATGTACAACGGAATCAAATCGTCTTTATACCGCTCATCAAACACCGTTAATTGTTGTACCGCAGCCATCGCCCGATCGTAATTCTTAGTTTGGAAACTCACATCATACAATCCCACCCAAAACCATCTGTTTTTGGGCTCAATTTGAGTTGCTTTTTGAAACGATTGATAGGCGCTTTCATACTGTTTTAAAGCCAAATGATTTTTGCCCAACTCAAAATAGATTGTTGCGTTATTCGGCTGACTGACCAAACATTTTTCTAAGGCAACAATCGCTTTGTCATAATTTTCAATGCCTTTTTGCAAAAGCGATTCATAAAACGCATCTTGAAATTCGTCAGAAACCATAGCAATGTCTTCAGGTTCTGTTTGCGACCAGCCTAAAAACGGCGATACAAACAGACTTAAAAACAAAAGTGCTATAGTCTTTGTATTCATGATTTTTTATTCCAAAACCGAATAATCTCCAATACTTATACTGGTGAAATTACCATCAAAATTCGCATGATTCCCAATCATCGCATTGTCTAAATTGGCATTTTTAATATGCGAATGGGTTTGTACCAAACTGTTTTTAATAGTACTATTAATTACATGGCACCCTTTGCCTAAAGAAACATTCGGACCAACAGTAGTGTTAATCAACACCACATCTTCGCCAATATAACACGGCGGAATAATCGTTGCGTTTTCACATTTTACCCCAGAATCTACTAAATTTTCTCCGTCCTGTTGTAAAAAACCTAACATTCGAGAGTTCGTTTCTACAGTTACATCCTTGTTTCCACAATCCATCCACTCAGCCACTTCACCTGGAACAAATTTCATTCCCTTGGCCATCATTTGTTTGATTCCGTCGTTGATTTGGTATTCTCCACCGTGAATGATGTTGTTGTCTAACACCAATTGCAATTCGTTTTTCAACACCGCAACATCTTTGAAATAGTAAATTCCAATCACAGCCAAATCAGAAACAAATTCTTTTGGTTTTTCTACCAATTCAACGATTTCATTAGCTTCGTTCAAGTTGATTACCCCAAAAGCTTCTGGTTGATCTACTTGTTTTACCCAAATCACACTATCCGCATTTTGATCCAAATCAAAATCGGCGCGTATCAAAGTGTCGGCATACGCAATCACCGCTGGACCGCTCAATGAATCTTTGGCACACATAATAGCGTGGCCTGTTCCTAAAGCTTCATTTTGGTAATAGATAGTTCCTTTAGAACCCAATTTTTCAGCAATCGCAATCAAATCGGCTTCGACTTGTTGACCAAAACTTTCATGAATGATAAAGGCAATTTCTTCGATATCTTGGTTCAAAACCCCCGCAATATCTTCTACCAATCGGTGTACGATAGGTTTTCCTGCAATAGGAATTAAAGGTTTTGGAATGGTTAATGTGTGTGGGCGAAGACGAGAACCACGTCCTGCCATTGGTACTATTATTTTCATGTTATTGTCATTGCGAGGAACGAAGCAATCTCGTCCTCCTGTTAATTTATTTTTAATTTTTAACCGCAAAGTTCGCAAAGAGTTTACGCAAAGTCCGCTAGGGTTATAATTTGGCGCTTTTTATCTGAACACTATTTCGAATTATTGGAATTGAACACTGAACACTTTACTTCACCCCCGTACTTCCAAAACCGCCTTCGCCTCTGGAGGTTTCGGATAATTCCTGAACTTCAATCCATTCGGCACGTTCGTGTTTGGCAATGATTAATTGAGCGATGCGTTCGCCGTTTTCAATTATAAAATCTTCATTGGATAAATTTACTAAAATCACCCCTACTTCTCCTCTATAGTCGGCATCCACAGTTCCTGGTGAATTCAGTACTGTAATTCCTTTTTTGATGGCTAAACCACTTCTTGGTCTAACTTGTGCTTCGTATCCAATGGGTAACTCAATAAACAATCCTGTTTTTACAATAACTCTACCGAGCGGAGCCAATGTTAAAGGAGCAGACAAATCAGCTCTTAAATCCATTCCTGCTGAAGCAATCGTTTCGTAATTAGGCAACGGATGTTGCGATTTATTAATGATTTTTATTGTCATTTTATTTTTTTCGTTTAATGATCGATAGAATAGTTACTTTTTCGTTGTGGTACACAAAATACACAAACAACAACAATAACGGAATTCCAACAAAATAATTTTCTCTAAATCCGTAAAAAGAAATAGCCGAAAATAGTATAGACAAGCCTAAATAACCGCCAATTTTTTCCATATCATACGGAATAGGATAATAGCGGTTTCCTAGAACATAGGAAATAAACATCATGCTCCCATAAGCCGCAATGGTGGCAATAGCCGACCCATAATAACTAAATTTCGGGATTAAAAGGTAATTCAACACCAATGTTAAAACAGCGCCTACAATCGAGATATAGGCTCCCATTTTAGTTCTGTCGGTCAATTTATACCAAACCGAAAGGTTATTGTAAATTCCCAAACAAAAATTAGCCAGAATAATTAAAGGTACCACCTTCATCGCTTCCCAATAGGATTTGTTGTCTAAAAGCAAAAACTTCAAGACATCTGCAAAAACTATTACTCCCAACAAAATTAGAGATCCAAAAATCACAAAATATTTGGTAATCATCGCATAGGTTTGTGGTGCTTTTTCATGATTGGAATGACTAAAAAAGAACGGTTCTATTCCCAATCGGAATGCAGTAGCAAACAACACCATAAACAAGCCCAATTTGTAACATGCTGAATAGGCCCCCACTTCCGACTTGGCCACATTGTCTGGTAGCCAATATCCTAAAAGGATTTTGTCGAAATGTTCGTTTACTGCAAATGCAATTCCAGCAACCAAAATAGGCAAACCATATTGCATCATCTTTTTCCAAAGAGCCGCATCGAATTTTCGAGTCAAAGAAAGATAATTGGGCGAAAGCACCAATAAGGTTAATAAACTTGCTGCTAAATTAGAAACGAAAATATAGCCTATTTCATAATTTTCAACGTACAAATTGCCAATAAAAGAATTTGGATTAGCCGCTGCAATTTTTGGCAAAAGCAATAAAAAGAAAATATTCAATAACAAATTCACTACCACATTTCCAATCTTAATAATGGCATACAACATGGGGCGTTGGTTGGCTCGCAACTTTGAAAATGGCACAATAACCAAAGCGTCTAAAACTAGAATCCAAATGGCATAGGTAATATACTGCACCTCTACGTTGGCTAACGAAGCCAAAGTTCCTCTAAAAATTAAAGCTCCAAAAAGAAAAATAATAGACGACCAAAAAATAGAAATGGTAGACGTAGCAATGACGTTTTCTTTATCCGTTTCTGAATTATAGAATCGGAAAAAAGCGGTTTCCATTCCGTAAGACAACACCACATTGAAAAAAACCATCCACGAGAGTACTATAGACACTTCTCCATACTCGCCAGTGGGCAAAATCCCTGTATACAAACGCACGAGTAAAAAACTCAACATTCGAGGCAAAACCGTAGCTAATCCATAGATAGCCGTTTGTTTGAAAAGACTTTTATATAATCCCAAGTTAGTTTGGTTTAGGTATTGATAAGAACAAAAATAACGAATTCAATTAAAGAATTCGTTATTTGAAATTGGAATACTTCCTAATTTGTTAACAGGTTTGTTAAGACAAACCCTGCTCGTTGAGGGTTTTAATAAAATGGAAACCTCTAGGATAATATCCTTGATTATAATAAAAACGATGCGCTGTGAAATTACCTGTAAAAGCATCCAATACAATCATGGTGCAACCTGCTGCTTCTGCCTTTATATTGATATAATCGGTCATTAATTTTGCTGCTCCTTTAGAACGATGATCTGGATGTACAATAAAGTTATCGATCTCAAAATACCGTCCAGACCACAATTTAATTCCCGACCATAAACCCGAAAGTCCAATACATTGCCCCTCTTCAAATACGGCAATTTGAATATAATTATGAGGAAGCATTTCGGTAAGATAGGCTTCGTATTTTTCTAAAGTGAAATTATTGCTGTACAAATGTAGCATCAGCTCAAATTGAGCCAACATATCGTCTAGCGTAGTAAGTTCTCTGATTTCCATAGTGTATGTTTTAAAAATGAATTAAAAAAGCCCCGCAATGCGAGGCTCTTGTAATTTCTTTGGAAAGATATTATCCGTTCAACGCCTCAGCTCCACCAACGATCTCTAAGATTTCATTAGTAATTGCCGCTTGACGCGCTTTGTTGTAAGTCAATGTTAGTTGATCTTTTAATTCTTTAGCGTTATCTGTTGCTTTGTGCATCGCTGTCATACGCGCTCCGTGTTCAGAAGCAAATGAATCTCTAATTCCTTTGTATAACTGTGTTTTCAATGATTTTGGAATCAATGTCAATACAATTTCTTCTTTAGAAGGTTCAAAAATATAATCTCCTGAAGCAGCCGAAACCTCTGATTGAATTGGTGCCAAAGGCAAAAATTGTTCTGTTTGAATAATTTGAGTTGCCGCATTTTTAAATTGGTTGTATACCAATTCGATACGATCATACTCGCCAGCAACAAATTTTTGAGTTAATACCTCTGCAATTTGAGATACATTATCAAAAGTCAAATCGTCAAAAATAGCGCTTTGATTATCAATAACGGTAAGCGTTTTGCTCAAAATATCATTTCCTTTTTTACCAATTGCAAAAACATCTACTTGTTTTCCTGCGTAGTAATCAGAACGGTTTTTAACTTCTTTAATTACATTAGAGTTAAAAGCACCACACAATCCTCTATTAGAAGTAATCGCTACCACTAATACCTTTTTTACTTCGCGTTGTGCTGTATAATCTCCTCCTACATCACCATCTAGGGTTGCCGAAAGATTTTGTAATAATTCTGTTAATTTTTCGGCATAAGGGCGCATTGCTGTAATCGCATCTTGTGCTTTTTTTAGCTTTGCTGCAGAAACCATTTTCATTGCCGATGTAATTTGCATCGTAGATGAAATGGAAGTAATCCTATTACGTATTTCCTTTAAGTTTGCCATTCTAAATGTGAAAATTTATCAATTTATCAATGTGCAAATGACTGCCATTTACACATTGACATATTGTTATATTGATTAATTATACTTCGCTGAAACTTCTTTTGCTACTTTTTCGATAACATCGGTAATGTTGTCATCTAATTTACCTGCTTTCAAAGCGTCAAGAGTGTCTCTATGTTTCTCATTTAAGAATTCTAAAAAGTCTTTTTCAAATTCTTTTACTTTATTTACAGGAACATTTCTCAATAAGTTTTTAGAACCCGCGTAAATAATAGCTACTTGATCTTCCACTGTAAAAGGATCGTTCATCCCTTGTTTCAAGATTTCAACGTTTCTTTTACCTTTT
>JACCDH010641959.1_pt1 | contig 38898 bp, 34 predicted proteins | sample 7442481 | NCBI WGS metagenome assembly JACCDH01 (sample SAMN15323433, study PRJNA562643) | freshwater metagenome | isolation source: river surface water | place: USA:Blue River Watershed | collected 2017-08-15 | reverse complement strand
CCGTAGTTGATGCGGCCCGGCTCCGCCTTGGCGCGGGCCACCAGGTCCTGCACGCCCTGGATGCTGGAGGACGCCGGGACCACCAGCACGTTGTACAGCCACACCAGGTTGGCGATGGGCGCGAAGTCGGTGGCCGTGTTGTAGGGGAGCGGGCCCATCAGCTCGGGCAGCACCGTGTGGGTGAGGAACATGACGCCGACGGTGTAGCCGTCCGGGGCCGAGCGGGCCAGGGCCTGCATGCCCACCATGCCGGTCGCGCCCGGGCGGTTGTCCACCACCACCGGCTGCTTCCAGTTGCGGCTCACCGCCTCGGCCAGGTGGCGGGCGAGCACGTCGGGCGGGCTGCCCGGGGGCAGCGGCACGATAATGCGTAGCGGCTTGTCCGGGAAAGCCTGCGCCATGGCCGGCAGGCCCGCCAGGAGCGGCGCCGCGGCCATGTGGCCTATCAGGGTTCTGCGCTTGATCATGTCTCCATCCTTCTCTTTTTAGGGATCGCCGGGGCATGCTAGCTGCCGCGACCGTGGGCGACCAATCGCATTTAGTGAACACGATTACCACGGGTTATCAAGGAAAGGTCCGGGATGCGTTTGCAACAACTGCAGCTGCTGCTCACGCTGGCGCGCACAGGCAGCATGCGGGCTTCCGCGGCCGCCATGAACGTCACGCAGCCGGCGCTGACCAAGGCGCTCAAGCAGCTGGAGGAGGAGTTTGGCACGACCCTGGTGACCCGCACCCCCAAGGGCGTGCGCCTGGCGCCGGCCGGCGAGATGCTGGCGGCGCGGGCGGCCACCGTGGTGCGCGAGATCGACCGCGCACGGGAGGAAGTGGCCGCCCTCACCGGCCAGGCCCAGGCCACCCTCAGCGTGGGCATGTCACCGGCCGCGGCCCTGATCCTGGCGCCCCACGCGATTTCCGCGTTCCAGTCCCGCTGGCCCCAGGTGTGCGTGCGCGTGGTGGATGCCCTGTACCCGCGCTCGCTGGAGCAGTTGCGCTCGGGGGAACTGGACCTGGCCCTCGGCCCCCTGCCCCCCGCCGGCATCGGCCGCGACCTGCAGGCCCGCCCGTTGATGGACAGCCCCACGGTGATCGTGGCCCGGCAGGGTCATGCGCTGGCGGGCGCGCGCAGGCTGGAAGACCTGCTGGAGGCCTCCTGGGTGCTGTCCGGCCCACGCCTGGGGCCGGGCGACCCGATGCACCTGGGCTTCGCGCAGCGCGGGCTGCCGCCGCCCCGGATCACGCTGGAGTGCGAGTCCTTCTCCACCCTGCTGGCCCTGCTGCCCGGCACCAATGCCCTGTCCGTGGTGCCGCGCCGGTTCCACGAGGTGCACGGCCCGCGCATGGGCCTGGTGTGCCTGGACCTGCAGGAGACCCTGCCGAAGACGACGATCCACATCCTCTCGCGCGCGGACGCGCCGCTGTCGCTGGCGGCGCAGCGGCTGGTGGACATGTTCCAGCAGCAGGCCGCGCCGGCCTGAGTCCCCGCCGCGCCGTGCGGCGCATGCGAGGCCCGAACTCGCTCAAGCGGGCGTCACGGCCCCCACGCCATCGGGCAGCGTGACCTCCAGCAGCTGCAGGTCCGGCGAGGCGTCGTGGAACGCGTAGGCCATCCCGCCCGGGATCGTGACGCTGTCGTCGCTGCGCAGGCGCACCCGCTCCTGGCCATGCAGGAAGTCCACCTGCCCGGCCAGCACGAAGAAGAAGCAGAACTCGGTGTCATGCTGCTGCGTGGCGGTGGCCACCGTGCCCGCGGCCGGCCGCACCACGCGCGCGCCCGCCAGGCCGTCCGTCGCGGCGCCGATGCCCGTGTCCTGGTACTCGAAGCCCGCGCTGCGCCATGCCTTCCAGGCGGCGGTGCCGCCGTCGTGCAGCACGAAGCGCTGGCCGCCGAACAGGTGGCCGGGCGGCAGGTCCGGCGAGGGCAGCGGCAGGTCGTGGTCGGCGATGGTGATGTGCTCGGCGGGCGTGCCGATCTCCACCACCTCCGCGCCCGCGGAGCTTTCCAGCACGCGGTGGCGGATCATGGGCGGCTGCAGCACGCAGTCGCCCGCCTTCATCAGGATCGGGCCGCCCTGGCCTTCGTAGAGCACGCGCACCCAACCCTTGCGGCAGAAGATCATCTGGAAGCGGACCTTGTGGTAATGCACATAGTCCGGCACCGGCCCGCCCTCCAGGATGCGGATGTGGGAGGCGATGAAGGCGCCCCCGTGGCGGTCGGGCAGCAGGTCGCGATAGCGCAGGCCGGCGCGGCCGACCGACCAGTGCGCCGAGTCCTCCATGCGGTTGAAGACCAGCGACTGCACGGTGGCCGGCTCCTTCATGGGCGGGTCCGCATGGACCAGGCGCACCTTCACGCCGTTGGGGGCGAGCAGCTCGCGCGCGCCGCCGGCCACCCGGTCGGGGTCATCGCACAGCAGGCTGAGGGACGGCAGCGGGTTGGGTACGCCCACCGACAGCTGCAGGCGCGCGCCATGGCCGGAGATCAGCGCGGTGCGCGGGCTGTCCGCGGGGAAGATGGCGTCGATGCGGAAGCCGAGCTGCCCGGTGAAGAAGGACAGCGTCGGCTCCAGCGTCTCGCTGCCCATCTGGACCATGGCGCCGCGCACGCCGGACACGTCCGGGCGGCCGGTGGCCGGTGCGGTATCGGATGTCATGAAGGCTCCTGGAGAACGAAGGATCGGAAGGATCGGAAGGATCGGGAGCGGGACGCCGGGCGGGGCCCGGCGGGCGCGCTCAGGTCACGCTGGCGCGGGACTGGAAGCGGGCCTGCTTCCACTCGCGGGTCTCGAGCACCTGGGACAGGTGGTCCACCGCGTCCCACACGTCCACGTAGCGCAGTGTCAGCGGCGTGAGGCCGAAGCGCAGGATGCCCGGCTCCCGGTAGTCGCCCACCACGCCGCGCGCGATCAGCGCCTGGATGATGGCGTAGGCGCCCTCCTCGCGCAGGAAGCTGACCTGGCTGCCGCGCAGCGCGGGCTCGCGCGGCGTCTGCAGCGACAGGCCGTGGCCGGCGCAGCGCTGGTCGACCAGGGCAATGAACAGGTCGGCCAGCGCCAGCGACTTGCGCCGCAGGGCCTCCATCCCGCCCAGCGGCTGCGCCGCCAGCACGGTGTCGATGCCGCACTCCAGCGCCGCCAGGGCCAGCGGCGAGGGGGTGCCGCAGGTGAAGCGGGCGATGCCCGCCGCCGGGTGGTAGTCGGTGGTGAACTCGAAGGGCGCCGCGTGGCCCATCCACCCGGACAGGGGTTGCCAACGCTGCTCGGCGTCCATCCGGGCCAGGTGCCGCGAGTGGACCCAGACGAAGGCCGGGGCGCCGGGGCCGCCATTGAGGTACTTGTAGCCGCAGCCCACCGCGAAGTCGGCATCGCTGGCGCGCAGCGACAGCGGGACAGCCCCGGCGGAATGCGCCAGGTCCCAGACCACCAGCGCGCCCTTCGCGTGGGCGGCGGCGGTCACGTCCGCCATGGGGTGCATGCGGCCCGTACGGTAGTTGACGTGGGTCAGCATCAGCACGGCGACGCGGTCGTCCAGGGCGTCGGCCACGCGCTCCGGCCCGTCCACCAGGCGCAGCTCGCACCCGTGCTGGCGGGCCAGGCTCTGCGCCATGTACAAGTCAGTGGGGAAGTTGTCCCGCTCGGAGACGATGACGCGGCGCGCCGGGTCGCCCTCGCGGGCCATGGCCAGCGCGACCTCCAGCACCTTGTACAGGTTCAGCGAGGTGGTGTCGCTGGCGACCACCTCGCCCGGCTCGGCGCCGACCAGCTGCGCGATCTTGTCGCCGACTCGGCGCGGCTGGTGGATCCAGCCGGCGCTGTTCCAGCTGCCGATGAGGCCCCGGCCCCACTCGCGCGCGACCACGTCCTGCACGCGGGCCGCCGTGGCGGCGGGCAGCGCGCCCAGCGAGTTGCCATCCAGGTACAGGGTTCCCGGCGCCAGGTCGAACTGCTGGCGCAGCGGGGCGAGCGGGTCGTCTCGGTCGAGGGCTTCGCACGTGGCGCGGGTGGCGGGCACGCGCGGGAGGGCTTCAGGCATGGGGGCGAACCGGAAAAGTTGATGCCCTGCGAGCATAGACACCCGGGATGTTTGCCACAACCAGAGAAAGGGCATGGATTCATTGCCGAAACAGCAAGCCGGCCCGGAGGCTATCCGGCTCAAATTGTTTGCTCGTTTGATCAAACGAGCAGATAATTGAGGCAACCAACCTGCCGCCCCATGAGCCGCCCCACGCATCCCTTCGCGCACACCCGCGCCGACTTCCCCCTCCTGGCCACGAAGGCCCAGCTTTCCAGCTGCTCCCAGAGCGCGCTGGGTACGCCGGTGGCCGCCGCCATCGAGGAGTACCTGCGCCTGTGGCGCGACTATGGCATGGCCTGGGGCCCGTGGATGGACGCCGTGGAAGGCGCCAAGCAGGAATTCGCCAGCCTGATCGGCGCGCAGGCCCAGGACATCGCGGTGTGCGCGTCCGTGTCCGACGCCGCCTCCAGCATCGCCAGCGCGCTGGACTTCGCCGGCGGGCGCAACGGCATCGTGGTGGGCGCCAACGAGTTCCCGTCCCTGGGCCATGTCTGGCTCGCCCAGGGCCGCCGGGGCGCCCGGGTGCGCTTCGCCCAGGCCGATGGCGAAGGCTGGATCGCGCCCGAAAGCTACGAGTCGGCCATTGCCGGCCTGGACGGCTGCGCGCTGGTGAGCGTGTCCCACGCCTCCTTCTACAACGGCGCCCTGCAGGACATCGCCAGCATCACGCGGATGGCGCGCGCGCACGGCGCCATCACCTTCGTCGACGCCTACCAGTCGGCCGGCGCGCTGAAGCTCGACGTGCAGCGTGACGGCATCGACCTGCTGGCGGCCGGCGCCCAGAAGTTCCTCCTGGGGTGCCCGGGCATTGCCTTCCTCTATGTGCGCCCTGGCCTGGCCACGCAGCTGACGCCGACGAACACGGGCTGGTTCGGCCGCGTGAACCCCTTCGCCTTCGACATCCAGGGCCTGGACTTCCCGCCCCATGCGGGCCGCTTCAACACCGGCACGCCCCCGATGATCAACGCCCACGCGGCCGAGGCGGCCCTGCGCTACCTGGGGCGCTTCGACGCGCAGGCCGTGGAGGCCTACCTGCGCCACCTGGGCGCGGTCACGATCGCCGAGGCGCAGCGCCTGGGCTTGGGCGTGGCCACGCCGGCCAACCCCGCGCGGCGCGCCGTGACCACGGCAATCCGCGTGCGCGACGCGCATGCGGTCGAGGGCCGGATGGCGGCGGCGGGCTACATCGTCTCGGCACGCAACGACGTGATCCGCATCGCCCCCCACTTCTACAACACGGAGGCCGAAGTGATCGGCGCCGTGCGCGCGCTGGCCGCCATCCAGCCGGCGGCCTGAGCCCGCGGGCACGGCATGGACTCGGCAACGCCGGCGACGCAGGCACCTGAGGCATCCACGGGCCAGCCCCGTACCGGCGGCGCCTGGCTGGCGGGCCAGGTCACCCTGCTCGCCGGCGTGTGGGGGCTGGCCTACCTGTTCTTCCGCATCGGCGGCAAGGACTTCGGGCCGGTCCCGGCTGCCTGGCTGCGGATGGTCCTGGCGGCGGCCTGCCTGTTGCCGGGCGTCCTCCTGGGTGGGCACGGTGGTTGCCTGCGGCGGCACTGGCGCGCGCTGCTCGTCGTCGGCGCCCTCAACTTCGCCCTGCCCTTCGTGTTCTACGCCTACGCCCTGCAAGTGCTGGACATCGGCATCGCCTCCATCCTCAACGCGACGGCGCCCCTGTCGACGGCGGTGATCGCCAGCCTCTGGCTGGGAGAGCGGCTCACGCCGCTGCGGGCCACCGGCCTGGCCGTGGGCTTCGGCGGGGTGATGCTGCTGACATGGCAGCACCACGCCATCGCGGCGGGTGCCGTGACCGGCCTGGCGCAGGGCTCCGTGGTCCTGGGATACACGCTGTGCATCGGCGCGACCCTGCTGTACGGCTTCGCGGCCAGCTACACGCGCCGCCACCTCGAAGGAGTCCCTCCCTCGGTGATCGCCGCCGGCAGCCTGCTGGTCGCCGCGGTGCTGCTCACGCCCCCGGGCATCGCGCTGTGGCCCGCGCAGGTGCCGCCGCTGCGCGCGTGGGTCGTCCTCATCCTGCTCGGGGTGGTCTGCACGGCCTGGGCCTTCGCGACCTACTTCCGGCTGCTCGGGCAGGTGGGGCCCTCGCGGACCATGGCCACCACCTACCTCACGCCGCCCTTCGCCATGGCCTGGGGCTGGCTCTGGCTGGATGAAGTCGTCACCTGGCCGATGCTGGCGGCTGGCGGCGTGATCCTGCTGGGGACCGCGCTGGGCAGCGGCGCCCTGGCCCGCCCGCAGCGCCCATGAAGAGCGGCTGCGCGCGCGCGCCGGCCTTACGTCGCCGACCGCGCGAGCCGCTGCTTGAGGAAATCCACGAAGGTCTGGACGACCACGGGCAGCTTGCGTCCCGCCAGGGTCTGCAGCTCGATGCGGCGCACGTCCAGGCCGCGGTCGCGTATGGGCACCGCGAGCATGCGGCCGTCCGCCACGTAATGGCGGACCGACACCTCGCCGGCGAGGGACGCATAGCCGCCATCGAGCACGAGCCGGTGCAGCGTGGCGGGGAAGTTGCTCTCGACCTTGGGCTCGATGACCAGGCCGCGCCGGCTGCAGGCGATGTCGACGGTCTGGCGCAGGCTGGTGTCGGCCGACGGCAGGGCCAGCGGGTAGCCGGCCAGTTCCGACAGGGTGATGGCCTTGCGGTCGGCCAGGGGATGGTCCGGCCGAAGGATCACCCGCACGGGCGAGGGCTGGCTGTACTCGACGCGGATCTCCTTTTGCGCGATGCGGCTGATCGACAGGCCGATGTCCGCCTCGCCACTGCGCACCAGGTCGGAAGTCTGCACCGGGCCGCAGATGGTCACGTCGAAATGGATGCCCGGGTACCGCTCCTGGAACTCCAGGATGGACGAGGGGATGAAGTGCACGCCGAAGCCCTCGCTGCAGGCGATCGCGACCTTGCCCTTGCCCAGGCCCTCCAGCGCGATGATCTCGGCGACCACGCGGTCCGCCTCCAGCGCCATGTCGCGCGCGTAGCTGGCCAGCACCTCGCCAGCAGCGGTCAGGACCATGCCGCGCGGGTGGCGCTCGAACAGCGGCACCTCCAGGATGGACTCGAGCGCCGCGATCTGCCGGCTGATCGCCGAACCGGCGACGAACAGGCGCTCGGACGCCTGGCTGATGGAGCCGCTGCGCGCCACCTCGAGGAAGTAGCGCAGGGACGTTTCCTTGAGGTGGTCCGACTTGGACATCCCGGGTCAGGGGGAAAACGAAGTGAGGCCACCACGCGCCGCCGCAGGCTTGCGGACCGCCATGCCGCCACGGCAATGAAACGGTGCCAAATCTCTAATGGCGGCAACGATGGCTTGCTCCTATTCTAGGTGCCACTGGAGCATGCAGTTGACAAATCAGACAAGCACACACAATCAAGCCCCGGAGCAGCCTGCCGGCCGGACCGCCGCCATCGACGCGGCCACGCGGATGTTCGACAGCGGCCGGTTCCAGGCGGAACTGGCCCGGCGCGTGAGCCTGCGCACCGAGAGCCAGAAGCCGGACAGCCTGCCCGTGCTGCACCAATACCTCACGCAGGAGATCGTGCCGCGCCTGGTGGCGATGGGCTTCGAGGCGCGCATCCACGACAACCCGGTGCCCGGCATGCCGCCGTTCCTCATCGCGCAGCGGCTGGAACCCGGCGCCTCCTGCACGGTCCTCAGCTACGGCCACGGCGACTGCGTGAACGGCTATGACGACCAGTGGCGCCAGGGCCTGGACCCCTGGACGCTGACGGTGGAGGGCGACCGCTGGTACGGGCGCGGCATCGCCGACAACAAGGTGCAGCACAGCGTGAACCTGGCGGCGCTGGCCGAGGTGATCGAGGCGCGCCAGGGCCGCCTGGGCTTCAACGTCAAGGTGCTGCTGGAGATGGGCGAAGAGGCCGGCTCGCCGGGCCTGCACGAGTTCTGCGCCGCCCAGCGCGAGGCGCTGCACGCCGACCTGTTCATCGCCTCCGACGGCCCCCGCCTGGCGGCCCACCGCCCCACCCTGTTCCTGGGCTCGCGCGGCGGCCTGAACTTCCGGCTGGATGTGGACCTGCGCGAAGGCGGCCACCACTCGGGCAACTGGGGCGGCCTGCTGCGCAACCCCGGCATTCGCCTGGCGCATGCCATCGCCTGCCTGGTGGACGGCAAGGGCCGCATCCAGGTGCCCGGCCTGCTGCCGGACCGCCTGCCGCAGAACGTGCGCGACGCGCTGGCGACCATCGAGGTCGGCCAGGACGAGGACGCGCCCGAGATCGACCTCGACTGGGGCGAGCCGGGCCTGACGCCTTCCGAGCGCGTGTTCGGCTGGAACAGCTTCGAGGTGATTGCCTTCGAGACGGGCAACCCCCGCCACCCGGTCAACGCCATCCCCCCGCGCGCCTACGCGCACTGCCAGGTGCGCTATGTGGTGGGCAGTGACAACCAGGGCTTCCTGCGGCACATCCGGGAGCACCTGGACCGCCACGGCTTCACGGACGTCCGCGTGGCGCAGGTCGGCGCCGAGGCCATGGCCACGCGCCTGGACCCTTCCGACCCCTGGGTCACCTGGTGCCTGGACTCCATCCAGCGCAGCACCGGCCTGGTCCCGAGCCTGCTGCCGAACCTGGGCGGCTCGCTGCCCAACGACGCCTTCGCCGAGGTGCTGGGCCTGCCCACGCTGTGGATTCCCCACTCCTACCCCGGCTGCGCGCAGCACGCCCCCAACGAGCACGCGCTGGCCAGCGTGACGCGCGAGGCGCTGCAGGTCATGGCGGGCCTGTTCTGGGACCTCGGCGACCTGGGCGCCGGGGTCATGCAGGCCCGGGCGGCGCAGGCCGCCGGCACCCCACAGGCGCAGCGCTGAGCGAACCCCTTCCAGGCCAGGCCCCGCACAGGGCCTCCCCGATTCCACCCCACGAACGACCCACGAGGAGACAACCATGAAAAGCACCCCCCCGATCCACCCCTCCCGACGCCCACTCGACATGGAAGACATGAACGTCCCGCAAACCCTCCTCACCCGGCGCCAGGCGCTGGCCCTGTCCGCAGCCGCCGCCTTGGCCTCCGTCAGCGGCGGCGCGTTCGCCGACCAGTTCCCCAGCCGCCCCCTGCGCCTGGTGATCCCGTTCGCCCCGGGCGGCGCGTCCGACGCCATCGCACGGGTCATCTCCGAGTACCTGCCCCGCCAGATCGGCCAGCCCGTGATGGTGGACAACAAGCCGGGCGGCTCCACCATCATCGGCGTCGATGCCGTGGCCAAGGCGCCGGCCGACGGCCACACCCTGCTGCTGGCGGGCGTGGGCAGCTACAGCGTGCTGCCCGCCGTGCGCAAGACCCTGCCGTTCAACGTGGAGAAGGACCTGGCGATGATCGCGCTGGTGTGCTTCTCGCCCAACATCCTGGTCACCTCCGCCGACAAGCCGTTCAAGACGCTGGGCGAGTTCATCCAGGCCGCCAAGGCCAAGCCGGGATCGCTGCGCTACGCCACCTACGGTGACGGCAGCGCCAACCACCTGGTGGGCGTGATGTTCGAGAACGCGGCCGGCATCCGGCTGGAGCCCATCGCCTACAAGGGCGCGGCCGATGCCAAGCTCGCCCTGCTGCGCGGCGACATCGACCTGAGCTTCGAGACCATGGGCAGTGCCGGCGCGGAGATGAAGTCCGGCCGCCTGCGCGCCCTGGCCAACGGCGGCCCGACCCGCAGCAAGTTGCTGCCCGACCTGCCCAGCTTCACCGAGCTGGGCCTGGGCCAGGCGGCCTCGCAGCCGATGTTCGGCGTCTCGGTGCCCGCCGCCACGCCGGCCGCCGTGCGCGCCCGCCTGACCAAGGAGATCATGGAGGTGATGAACCTGCCTGCGGCGCGCGAGAAGGCGTTGGCGGTCTACCTCGAGCCGGTCGCCATGGGCGCCGACGAAATGAAGGAAACCATCGCCCGCGAATCCGCCAACTACCGGCGCGTCGCGCAGCAGCTGAAGCTGCAGCTCGATTGACGGGTCCCCCGGAGGCCGGCCCCGCCCCAGGGGTGGCCTCCCCCTTCCCCTTTTCCCTTCCCCCGTTTCCCTTGTCCCGGGACACCCGGTGCCAGGCCCCGGCAGGCCCCAGGCCTGCAGGCGCGAAAGTTCGCGCAAAGCGGATAGCCAATTTCCGTTTGGGGATATCCCCCCAGGCAGGCCGGCGGCACCATCGTCCCGTGACGTTGATTCACCCTCACCAGGACACGCCATGACCACCTCCCTCCTCGACTTCGCCCAGGACATCGCCGCCGGCAAGCTGCGCGTCGTCGACCTCACGCAGACGCTGTCGCCCGAGTTCCCCGCCCTGCAGCTGCCGCCCCAGTTCGGCCAGGTCTGGGCCTTCAAGATGGAGCGCATCTCGCAATACGACGAGGCCGGCCCGGGCTGGTACTGGAACAACTTCTCCTGCGGCGAGCACACCGGCACCCACTTCGACGCCCCGGTGCACTGGATCACCGGCAAGGACCACGCCCAGAACACGGTGGACACCATCGACCCGGCCCGCTTCGTCGCGCCGGCCGTGGTGGTGGACGCCAGCCGGGAAGTCGCCGCCAACGCCGACTGGCTGCTGACGGTGGATTTCCTCAAGGCCTGGGAGGACAAGCATGGCCGCATCCCGGCCGGCGCCTGGCTGCTGTTCCGCACCGACTGGAGCAAGCGCCTGGCGGACCCGGCCAGCTTCGTGAACATGAAGGAGGACGGCGCCCACACCCCCGGCCCCACCCAGGAGGCCGTGGAATGGCTGATCCGCGAGCGCAACGTGCTGGGCTTCGGCGTGGAGACGATCAACACCGATGCCGGCCAGTCCTACGCCTGGCCCATGGCCTACCCCTGCCACACGCTGATGCACGGCGCCAACAAGTACGGCCTGCAGTGCCTGAAGAACCTGGACCAGCTGCCCCCCACCGGCGCCGTCATCATCGCCGCGCCCCTGAAGATCCAGGGCGGCTCGGGCAGCCCGCTGCGCGTGCTGGCGCTCGTTTCCTGAATTTCCTGAGAGAGGCCCATGGCAGAACGCTCATTCGCCGCTGAAGTCCGCCAACTGGAGGTGCCCGCGGGCACCGAATTCCACGGTGAGGGCATCCTGGCCGTGACCAAGGCCCTGCTCGAATGCGGCGTGGGCTATGTCACGGGCTACCAGGGCTCGCCCATCTCCCACCTGATGGACGTGCTGGCCGACGCCCAGCCGATCCTGGAGAAGCTGGGCGTCTACTTCGAGCCCGCCGCCAGCGAGGCGGCGGCGGCCTCGGCACTGTCGGCCTCCGTCAACTACCCGGTGCGCGGCGCCGTCACATGGAAGTCCACGGTCGGCACCAACGTGGCCTCGGACGCGCTGTCCAACCTGGCCTCCGGCGGCGTGACAGGCGGCGCGCTGGTCATCGTGGGCGAGGACTACGGCGAGGGCTCCAGCATCATGCAGGAGCGCACCCACGCCTTCGCGATGAAGTCGCAGATGTGGCTGCTGGACCCGCGTCCCCACCTGCCCTCCATCGTGAAGGCGGTGCATGACGGCTTCGCGCTTTCCGAGGCCAGCAACACGCCGGTGATGCTGCAATTGCGCATCCGCTCCTGCCACCTGCATGGCAGCTTCATCACCCAGGAAAACCTGCGCCCCCGGTTCACGCTGAAGGACGCGCTGGAACACCCGGTGCGGGACGTGAACCGCATCGTGCTGCCGCCGGCCTCCTTCCTGCACGAGAAGGAAAAGATCGAGAACCGCTGGCCCGCCGCGGTGAAGTTCATCCAGGAGCACCAGCTCAACGAGTTCATCGACGGCGACATCGAGCACCTGGGCATCATCACCCTGGGCGGCCTGACCAACAACGTGCAGCGCGCGCTGCAGCTGCTGGAGCTGGGCGACCTGTGGGGCGAGACCCGGCTGCCGATGTACGTGCTGAACGTGGCGTACCCGCTGGTCGAGGAGGAAGTGCTGCGCTTTTGCCGGGGCAAGAAGGCCGTGCTGGTGGTCGAAGAAGGCCAGCCCGACTACCACGAGCAGCACCTCAACACCATCCTGCGCCGCAACGGCGTGGACACCGTCATCCACGGCAAGGACCTGCTGCCCGTGGGCGGCGACTACACCGTGGTGGCCCTGCGCGCCGCGGTGCGCGCTTTCGTCGAGCGCCACCACCCGGCGGCGTTTGCCAAGCCGGTGGCCCTGGGCATGCCCACCGCCCTTGCGAAGGCGCCCGTGGTTGCAACCGCGCCCGCACCGGCGCCTGCCGTCCCGGCCATGCCCTCCGGCAGCCAGGACATCGTGCTGCCGCCGCGCCCGCCCGGCCTGTGCGTGGGCTGCCCGGAGCGTCCGATCTTCTCGTCGCTGACGCTGGCCATGCAGGACCACGGCCCGCATCACATCTCGTCGGACATCGGCTGCCACCTGTTCTCCAGCCAGGCGCCGTTCAACATGGGCGCGACGACCATGGGCTACGGCCTGGGCGCGTCCAGCGCGTCGGCCTTCAACGCCGGCAAGCAGCTGGGCGCGTCACGCCGGGCGATCGCGATGATGGGTGACGGCGGCTTCTGGCACAACGGCCTGGCCACCGGCATCGGCAACGCGGTGTTCAACAAGCACGACAACGTGTTCCTGATCGTCGACAACAACTACTCGGCGGCCACGGGCGGGCAGGACATCCTGTCCTCGCGAGCGGACAATCCGCACCGCAGCACGCAGCACCCGATCGAGAAGGCGGTGCGCGGCGTGGGCGTGGAATGGGTGCGAACCCTCACCCGCACCTACGACGTCAAGGCCATGCGGGCCGCCTTCGACGAGGCGATGACCACCGACTACGACGGCCCCAAGGTCATCATCGCCCAGAGCGAATGCATGCTCAATCGCCAGCGCCGCGAGAAGCCGCGCACGGCCGCCGCCATCAAGGGCGGTGAGCGCGTGGTCAAGGAGCGCTTCGGCGTCGACGCGGCCGTGTGCTCCGGCGACCATGCCTGCATGCGCGTGTCCGGCTGCCCCAGCCTGACGCTGGCGCCCAGCGGCGACGCGCTCAAGCCCGACCCCGTGGCCCATGTGGACGAGGCCTGCGTGGCCTGCGGCCACTGCGGCGAGGTGGCCGATTCCGCCGTGCTGTGCCCCTCGTTCTACAAGGTGGAGCGCGTGCACAACCCCAGCGGCAGCGACCGCTGGCTGGACGGCCTGCGCCGCAAGGTGCTGGGCTGGTGGCACCGCCGCACCCATGCCGACCGGTCCGCGCGCGCCCTGTACCCCCTGGAAGCCCTGTCATGAGCCTGAGCAAAGCCCGCTCCATCAACATCGCCCTGCTGGCCCTGGGCGGCCAGGGCGGCGGCGTGCTGGTCGACTGGATCGTCGGCATGGCCGAACACGCGGGCTGGACCGCGCAGGCCACCTCGGTGGCCGGCGTGGCCCAGCGCACCGGCGCCACCATCTACTACGTGGAGCTGGTCTCGCCCGAGCACAAGCCCCGCCCCGACGCCCAGCCCGTGCTGGCGCTGATGGCCGTGCCCGGCGACGTGGACGTGGTCATCGCCGCCGAGCTGATGGAAGCCGGCCGCGCGGTGCAGCGCGGGCTGGTGACCCCGGACCGCACCACCCTGATCGCCAGCAGTCACCGCGTCTATTCCGTGCTGGAGAAGACCGTCCCCGGTACCGGGCTGGCCGAGAGCGAGCCGGTGGAGCGCCTGCTCAAGGAAAGCGCGCGCCAGCTGGTGCTGGACGACATGCAGGCCCTGGCCGTGAAGAACGGCAGCGTGATCTCCGCCAGCCTGTTCGGCGCGCTGGCGGGCAGCGGCGCCCTGCCCTTCCCGCAGTCGGCCTTCGAGGCCGTGGTGGAGCGCAGCGGCGTGGGCGTGAAGGCCAGCCTGGCCGCCCTGCGCGCCGCGGCCGACCTGGCCCGCCAGCCGTCCGCGCTGCCCAAGGCCGCCCCCGCCGGCATGACCACCGCGGCCCGCCCGCTGCCCGAGCGCGCCGCGAGCCCCGCGGTGCAGCCCCTGCTGGATCGCATCCGCAGCGAGTTCCCGGCCCCGGCCTGGAACATGCTGGGCGAGGGCCTGGCCCGCGTGCTCGACTACCAGGACGTGGACTACGGCGAGGAGTACCTGGACCGGGTCGCCCGCTTCACGCGCTTCCTCGATCCCGCGCTGCTGAACGAAGCCGCGCACTGGATCGCGGTGGCCATGAGCTATGACGACGTGATCCGCGTGGCCGACCTGAAGACCCGCCCCGAGCGATGGAACCGCGTGCGGCGCGAGGTGTCCGCCGGCGCGGGCGAGGTGGTGGGCACCGAGGAGTTCTTCCACCCCCGCCTGCCCGAGGTGCTGGGCCTGCTGCCGCTGGGCCTGGCCCGCTGGATCCAGTCCCGCCCCGGCCTGGCCGGCTGGCTGGCGCCCCGCCTGGACAAGGGCCGCCGCATCCGCGCCTTCAGCCTGCGCGGCCACCTGCAGCTGCGCGTGGTGGCCGGCCTGCGGCGCTGGCGCCGCGGCAGCCTGCGCCACGCCGAGGAGATGGCCCACCTGCAGCAGTGGCTGGACCTGGCGCTGGCCATCGCGCCGCAGGACCTGGCCCTGGCCACCGAGGTGCTGCGCTGCCGCCGGCTGGTCAAGGGGTACAGCGACACGCATGCGCGTGGCACCAGCCGCTTCGACCGGCTGATGCAGGCCGCCCGCACGCTGCAGGGCCGCGAAGGCGCGGCAGGCGCGCTGGCGTCCCTGCGCGAGGCCGCCCTGCGCGATGCCTCGGGCCAGGCGCTGGACCAGCGCTGGCAGGGCCTGCAGTTGCCCGCGCTGGCCTGAGGGACCGGCGGGCCTGCCATGAGGGGCGCTGACACGACCGGCCGCACCATGCAGGCCGTCTGGTACGACCACTACGGCCCGCCGTCGGTGCTGCAGTTCGGCGATCGGCCCCTGCCCGAGCCCGGCCCGGGCCAGGTGCGCGTGCGCCTGCGGGCCAGCGCACTCGCGCAGATCGACGTGAAGCTGCGCGCCGGCCTGCTGCAGCAGCATTTCGCGCTGCAGCTGCCCAAGATCCCGGGCCGCGACGGCGTCGGCGTGGTCGATGCCGTCGGCCCCGGCGTGACCGGATGGAACCTGGGTGACGAAGCCTGCGTGCTGCCGCCCCCCCTGGCCGCCGGAACCGCCGCGACCCATGGGGTCTGCGATGCGGCCCGCATGGTACGCCGCCCGCCCGGCCTGTCGCTGGCGCAGGCGGCGGCGCTGCTGCAACCCGGTGTCAGCGCCTGGGCGTCCGTCGAGGCCGCACAGCTGCAGCCCGGCATGCGGGTGCTGGTGCATGGCGGATCCGGCGCGGTGGGCGCGCTGGTGGTGCAGCACGCCCGCGCCCTGGGTGCGCACGTGACGGCCACCTGCCACCATGACCACCGCGATCACACCCTGGCGCAGGGCGCCCACGAGGTGCTGGCCTATGACCGCGAGGGCTTCGGCCACCTGCGCGGCCTGGACGTGGTGTTCGACTTCGTGGGTGGCGCCACCCATGCCCGCTCCTACCCCCTGCTGCGGCGCGGCGGCGCCATCGTGTACCTGGTGGCCCAGCCCTTCGAGGACCGGGGGGCCGAGCAGGGCGTGCGCGTGCTGCGGGCGATGGTGACCGACGCGCCCGATGCCCTGCAGGGCGTGGCGCGGCTGGCGGCCGAGGGCACCTACCGGCCGCTCGTGGCGATGGAGATGCCGCTGGCGCTCACCGCCACCGCGCATGCTGCGCTGGAAGCCGGCGAGATCCGCCGCGGGCGGGTCGTCTTCACGCACTGACCGCCCACGGGCTGGGCTGCGCGCGCGGCCGCCGGCACGCGCTCGGGTGCCATGGCAACCAGCAGTGAACACGTTGACCACCACGGGGGCTGCCGCCGCGGCGAACCGGCTCCTAGAATTTTTTGGCGTCGACGTTCCCTGACACTCCACACACCACCGCCATGAAACTCCCACGTTCCCGCTTCACGCGCCTGCTGCTGGCAAGCGCCGCCGCCCTGGCCTTTGGCCCGGCCCATGCCGCAGACCCCTACCCGCAGCGCCCCGTGTCGCTGGTCGTGGGCTACGCCGCCGGCGGCACCACCGACGCGGTGGCACGCGCGCTGGCCGACGTGCTGGCCCCGCAGCTCAAAGGCAGCCTGGTCATCGACAACGTGCCGGGCGCCGCCGGTGCCCTGGGCGCCTACAAGGCGGCGCGCGCGCCGGCGGACGGCTACACGCTGCTGGTCGGGGCCGATGGCGAGCTCGTCACCACCCGTCTCCTGAACCCCAAGCAGCCCTATGACGGCGCGCAGGACTTCAAGCCGATCGCCATGGTCGCCCGCCTGGGTGGCATCTTCGTCGCCTCGCGCCAGTCCGGCATCAGGACGACCGACGAGTTCGTGAAGGCCCTGCGGGCGAACCCGGGCAAGTACAACTACGCCACGATCGGTACGGGCAACCTGTTCCACTTCGCGGGCGAGACGCTGCGCCAGCGCACGAAAACCACGCTGGCCCACGTGCCCTACAAGTCGGTGAGCAACATCACCACCGACCTGGGCGGCGGCGTGATCGAGTTCGCCTTCCTGGGCACGGGCACCGCCAAGGGCTTCATCGACAACGGGCTGGTCACGCCCATCGGGGTGACGCGCGGCACGCGCCTGCCGATGTACCCGCAGGTGCCGGCGCTGGCCGAGCACCCGGAGCTCAAGGGCTTCGACTTTGCGGGCTGGTTCGCGGTGATGGCGCCCAAGGGACTGCCCGAGCCGGTTGCCGAGCGGCTGCGGGTGGCCGTGAAGGCCGCCATCCAGGACGAGCGTTTCCGCAAGGCCATCGAGGGCATGGGCGGCCAGGTGGCCACCGGCGACGAGGACATTGCCCGCCACATCCGCGAGGACACGGCCCGCTACCAGGCGCTGGTGGACAGCCTCAAGCTGGTCGACGCCAAGTGAGCCCGCCCGGCGGGCGGCCTGGCAGCCTCAGGGCACCAGGTCGTCCACCGCGTGGAACAGCCGGCGGTCGGCCGGGTTGTCGGACTGGGCCATGCGCTGGATCACCGAGCGCAGGCAGTCGATGAAGCACTGCGCCGCCGCGCTCAGCGGCTTGCCCCGGCGGGTGATGATGCTGCAGATCGCCTCGTTGAGCACTTCGGTGATCGGCAGCGTGCACAGGCCCTCGCGCTCGGGCGTGGCCTCGACCAGGGGCCAGGGCATCACGGTGAGGATGTCGGTGCCCCGCACCAGGCTGGTGGCGATGACCTGCGAGTGCGCGACATGCACGCGCGGGCGGTACTCACGCAGGTAGCGGAAGAAGGCATCGGCCGGGTCGACGGTGACCTGCAGCTCGTTGCCTGGGGTCCAGTTCAACACCCATTGGGCGTCGGCCAGCTGCGCGAAGCTGCGGCAGTGCGCCAGCGGATGGCCCTGGCGCGCAACGACCGCGGAGCTGATGCGGAACAGGGGCGCGTGCTCGAAGTCCTCCGACATGGCCCCGGGCAGGGACCGCCCGATGCACAGGTCCAGCGTGCCATCGCGCAGCCGGGGCACGGACACCGTCAGCACCCCCTCGAAGAACTCCAGGCGCACCTCGGGCATGGTCTGCTGGAACAGGGTGACCGCCTCGCCCAGGCAGCTGACCGCCAGCCAGGACGCGATGCCCACGCGCAGCACGGCGTGCGACTGACCGGCCAGGCGGGACATGTCCTCCTCCGCGCGCTTGAGCTGTCCCACCACGAGCCGGGCATGCACCAGCAGCGCCCGGCCGGCGTCGGTGAAGGTGACGCCCCGGGTCTCGCGCAGCACGAGGACCGAGCCGACCTCCTCCTCCAGCTCGCGGATCGCCTTGGTGACGGCGGCGGGGGACAGTTCCATGAGGCGGGACGCGGCCCGCAGGCTGCCGGTGTCGGCGACGACCACCAGGGCCTTGAGTTGATGGATCTTCATGGAGCAAGGGGGTGGCAACCGCCGGTCAACATGCATACCGCGCGGCGGCTTCCCGGGTGCGGACCTGGTTTTTAGTATCGCATGCGATTCCCAGCCTCCACCCCCACGAACACCCCATGAAACAGCATGTCCCGGACATCGCCGCGCGCATCGAGTCCATGCGCCGCCCCTACATCGAACTGGCCGACCGCATCTGGTCGTTCGCCGAGATGCGCTACGAGGAGGAGCGCTCCGCGCAGCTGCATGCCGCCACCATCGAGGCCAGCGGCTTCACGGTGCAGCGCGGGGTCGCGGACATGCCGACGGCCTTCGTCGCCGAGTCCGGCAGCGGCGGACCCATCATCGGCTTCCTGGGCGAGTACGACGCGCTGGGCGGCCTGAGCCAGGAGGCCGGTGCGCTGGTGTGCCGCCCCGACCCCGGGACCATCAACGGCCACGGCTGCGGCCACCACCTCCTGGGCACGGCCGCCCACCTGGCGGCGGTCGCCACGCGCGACTACCTGCGCGAGAACGGGCTGCCGGGCACCGTGCGCTTCTACGGCTGCCCCGCAGAGGAAGCCGGCGCGGGCAAGACCTTCATGGCCCGCGCCGGCCTGTTCGACGACCTGGACGCGGCCATCTCCTGGCACCCCTCGGTGGCCAATTCGGTGTTCATGAACGCCACCCTGGCCAACGCGCAGGCCTACTTCCGCTTCCACGGCAAGACGGCCCACGCCGCGCTGGCGCCGCACCTGGGCCGCAGCGCCCTGGACGCCGCCGAGCTGATGAACATCGGCGTCAACTACCTGCGCGAGCACATGCCGGAGCAGGCCCGCATCCACTACGCCTACATCCACGCGGGCAGCAAGCAGACCAACGTGGTGCCGGCCTACGCGGAGCTGCTGTACACCGTCCGCGCGCCGCAGATCGGCGAGGCGCTGGACCTGTACGAGCGGGTCAGGCAGGTGGCCGAGGGCGCGGCGCTCATGACGGGCACGCGGGTGGAGGTGGTGTTCGACAAGGCCGTCTCCAACGTGCTGCACAACGACACCCTGGACCGGGTGATGGACGAGAACCTGCAGGCCCTGGGCGGCTTCACGCCCACCGAGGACGAACTGGCCTTCGCCGGGCGGATCCAGTCCACGCTGAAGGCGCAGGACTTCGAGAGCAGCGCCAAGCATTTCGCCGCCGCCCTGCGCGAGCCGCAGGCCATCGTGGCCGGTGTGCTGCCGTACTCGCCGCACGGCCGCTCGGTCACGGGCTCCACCGACATGGGCGACGTGAGCTGGGCCGCGCCGACCACCCAGTGCCTGACCGCCTGCTATGCCTGGGGCACCGGCTTCCACTCCTGGCAGATGGTGTCGCAGGGCAAGCTGCCGCTGGCGCACAAGGGCATGCTGATGGCGGCCAAGGGCATGGCGGCCACGGCCATCGACCTGGCCGGGCGCCCCGAGGTGCTGCAGGAAGCCCGCACCGAACTGGCGCGCAAGCGTGGTGGAAAACCCTACCGGTCCCCCATCCCGGACGACATCCTGCCGCCCCCCGCCCAGGCCCGCCAGGCCGCAGCCCGCTGAAGGACCGCCCGATCGGCGCAAAAGGGATAAGCCTGATTCGCAAACCGGATATCACCCGCCAGGCCCTGCCCTCATCATGCACGGCAGAGCTGCCTGGCCGCCCCGCGCCTGGCAGGACACAACCCGCGTTGAATTCCTGATGCTGCTGATCGTCTGGTTACGTTTCCTCAAGGCCCTCGCCGGCCTGGCGGGCCTGGTGCTCGTCATCGACATCCTGCTCATTGCCGCCGAAGTCCTGGCCCGTAACCTGGGCGTGGGCGGCATGGGCTGGGTGTCGGACATCGTCGAGTACTCCCTGCCGCTGGCCACCCTGCTGGTCGCCCCCTGGCTGGTGTCCGGCAACGGCCATGTGCGGCTGGACCTGGTGGTCGAGCGCCTGGGCGCCGAGAGCCGGCGCCGCCTGTTCCGCCTGACCATGGGGGTGGCGGGCACCGTGAGCTCGGTGCTGGTCTACGCCTCCACGCTGCTGGTCATCGACACCTACCGCTCCGGCGCGCTGGTGATGAAGGCCCTGGTCTTCCCTGAGTGGTGGGTGATGGCGGCGGTGCCGCCGCTGTTCCTGCTGATCGCCCTGGAATGCCTGCGCAACGCCCTGGGCCGCAGCGAGCCGGCCTACACGGGGGTGCAGCCATGACCTGGTGGCAACTCACCCTCCTGATCTTCGGCGGCCTGACGGTCCTGCTGCTCACCGGCATCCCCGTCGCATTCGCCTTCATCACCATCAACATCGTCGGCGGCCTGTTCTACCTCGGCGGCGTCGACGGCCTGCCGCAACTGGCCCGCTCCGGCCTGAGCGCGGTGACGAACTTCTCGCTCACGCCCATCCCCTTCTTCGTGCTGATGGGGGAACTGCTACTGCACACCGGCGTGGCGATGAAGGCCATCGACGCGTTCGACGGCCTGATCTCCAAGGTCCCGGGGCGGCTGTCGGTGATCGCCGTGGTCGCGGGTACCGTGTTCTCGGCGATCTCGGGCTCCACCGTCGCCACCACCGCGCTGCTGGGCAGCGTGCTGCTGCCGCAGATGCTGGCCCGCGGCTACCACCCCCACATGGGTGTGGGCCCCATCATGGCGATCGGCGGCGTCGACGCCCTGATCCCGCCCTCGGCCATCACCGTGCTGTTCGGCAGCCTGGCCGGCATCTCCGTCAGCGGCCTGCTGCTGGGCGGCGTGATGCCGGGCATCTTCCTGTCGATCTTCTTCGTCGGCTACATCGTCATCAAGGCTTGGCGCAACCCCTCGCTGGCGCCGTCCTTCGAGCACGCGCAGGTGTCAGGCTGGGCCCGCTGGCGGCCGGTGGTCCTGTACGTGACGCCGCTGCTGGGCATCTTCGTGGTCGTGATCCTGGCCATGACGCAAGGCTGGGCCACGCCCACCGAGGCGGCCGCCATCGGCGTGCTGGCCACCGTGGCCGTGTGCGCCCTGTACCGCTCGCTCAGTCTCAAGAGCCTGGTCCAGTCCATCATGGGGACGGCCGCGGTGACCGGGATGATCCTGCTGATCATCGTGGGCGCGACCACCTTCTCGCAGATCCTGGTCTTCACCGGCGCCACCAACGGCATGGTCAACCTGATCCAGGGCCAGGGCTTCAGCGCCGGGGCCGTCATCCTCATCATGATGGCGATCCTGCTGGTGCTGGGCTGCTTCCTGGACCAGGTGGCCATCATGCTGATCACCCTGCCCTTCTTCATGCCCATCGTGCAGCAGTACGGCATCAACCCGGTGTGGTTCGGCGTGATGTTCATGATCTGCATGCAGCTGGGCCTGCTGACCCCGCCCTTCGGCACGCTGCTGTTCACCATGCGCAGCGTGGCGCCGCCATCCATCTCGACCCAGGACATCTACCGCGCCGTGCTGCCGTACGTGGGCTTCGGCCTGCTGATGCTGGCGCTGGTGTTCTTCTTCCCCGCCATCGCCACCTGGCTGCCTGCGGCCATGACCCGATGAGGCCGGCCCCCCTGTTCCCGTCCGTTCCTGACACCACACGAGGAGTTCATGCCATGAAGAAACGCACTTTCCACCGTACCCTGCTGGGTAGCCTGCTGCTGACGCTGGGCATGGCCCCCGCCCTGGCCCAGGAAATCACCCTCAAGGCCGTCAACGCCTTCCAGGAGGGCACCTACTTCGCCAAGAACTTCGAGCGCTTCATCAAGAAGGTGAACGACGAGGGCAAGGGCCTGGTGCAGATCAACTACGTGGGCGGCCCCAAGGCCATCCCCACCTTCGACCAGGGCGCGGCCCTGCGCAACGGCGTGGTGGACCTGGCCAACACCTCGGCCTCCTTCACCGCCAGCCTGGTGCCCGAGGGCCTGGCGCTGAACTACACCCGCATGACCATGGCTGAACTGCGCAAGAACGGCGGCCTGGAGCAGCTGAACAAGGCCTACCTGGACAAGGGCCTGTACTACTACGCGCGCACGGGCGAGAACATCCCGTACCACATCTACACCAACAAGAAGATCGACAAGGCCGACCTGACCGGCCTGAAGCTGCGCATCGCGCCCATTTACCGCGACTTCTTCCAGAAGCTGGGCGCCACGGTGACCACCATCCCGCCGGGCGACGTGTACACCGCCCTGGAGCGCGGCGTGGTGGACGGCTACGGCTGGCCGCTGCTGGGCATCTTCGACCTGGCCTGGCACGAGAAGACCAAGTACCGCGTGGACCCGGGCTTCTACACCATCGAGCTGGGCGTGGTGTTCAGCGCCAACACCTGGAAGAAGCTCACCCCCGCCCAGCGCGCCTTCATGGAAAAGCAGGGCGCCTGGCTGGAGAGCCTGAACGCCGAGGACGCCGCGAAGGATGTGCCGGCCGAGCTGAAGAAGCAGGCCGACGCCGGCATCCAGGTCATCAAGCTGGACGCCGCCCAGTCCGCCCTGATGCTCAAGACGGCCTCCGACGCCGCCTGGGACGGCATCGTGCGCACCAGCCCCACCTACGGGCAGACGCTGCGCAACATGATGGCACCCAAGTAAGCAAGCACCCGGGAGGGCCGTCGCGCCCTCCCCGCCTCGCCGGGCGAGCAGTCCCGGCGCACTCCCCCCAGACTCCGATGACCCCCATCCTCTCCGCCGAGGCGGTGCGTGGCCTGGTCCGCCAGGACCAGGTGCACAAGGACCTCTACCTGAACCCCGCGCTGTTCGAGCTGGAGCGGCAGGAGTTCTTCGGCAACACCTGGCAGTACGCCGGGCACGCCAGCCAGATCCCGCAGCCGCTGGACTACTTCACCGTCGACATCGCCGGCCAGTCCCTGCTGGTGCTGCGTGACAACGAGGGCGAGGTGCGCGCCCTCCACAACCGCTGCGCCCACAAGGGCGTGCGCATGTACACCGCCGAGTCCGGCAAGCTGGGCGCGCGCATGCTGCGCTGCCCCTACCACGCCTGGAGCTACAAGCTGGACGGCACCCTGGCGGCCTACCCCCTGCGGGCCGGTTACGAAGGCACGCACCTGTGCGACTCCGCCAACGGCAAGGGCATGGCCCCGGTCAGCGGCCTGCGCGTGTACCGCGGCTTCATCTTCGTGCGGGTCAACCCGCAGGGGCTGGACTTCGAGGACTACTTCGGCGAGGCGCTCGCCGGCCTGGACCAGATGGTGGACCGCTCGCCGGTGGGCGAACTGGTGATCGAAGGCGGCGTGCTGCGCAACACCATCCACTGCAACTGGAAGTTCTACCTCGAGAACATCAACGACACCGTGCACCCGGTCAGCACCCACGAGTCCGCCGTGCGTGCCGCGCAGGCGCAGTGGAAGGGCCAGGACCCGGCGCAGCCCAAGCCCCTGGCGATCGAGCAGATCCTGCCCTTCGGCCAGAGCTACCAGTTCTTCGAGGGCATGGGCGGGCGCGTGCTGCCCAACGGCCACAGCGTCTCGGGCACGCGGGCCAGCGTGCACTCGGGCTACGGCGAGCTGGGCGACTACGTCCAGGCCCTGGCCGCGGCGCACGGCGAGGAAAAGGCCCGGCAGATCCTGGAGCATTCGCCCCAGAACGCGGTGCTGTACCCCAGCCTGGCGGTCAAGGGCTCGCCCCAGACCATCCGCGTGATCCGCCCGGTGGCGGTGGACCGCACCGTGGTCGAGGCCTGGAACTTCCGCACCGTGGGCGCGCCCGACCTGCTGTTCGAGCGCGCGCTGAACTACAGCCGACTGGTGTTCTCGCCCATGTCCATCGTGGCGCACGACGACATCCACCTGTTCGAGCAGCAGCAGCAGGGCCTGAAGTCCGGCCCCAACGACTGGGTCAGCCTGCACCGGGACTTCACCCCCGCGGAGCTGGGCACCCTGCCCCTGGACACCAACGGCAGCAGCGAGCTGCTGATTCGCAACCAGTACCGCGCCTGGGCGGACCACATGACGCGCCGCCTCGCGTGAGGGGAGGATTGACGATGACGCCCTCCCCGCAAGATTTCATCCTGGAAGAAGCCCGCCTGCTGGACGAGGCGCAGTACGAGGCCTGGGTCGACCTGTTCGCCGAGGACGGCCGCTACTGGGTGCCCCTCAAGGGCCGGCTGCAGTCCGAAGAGGAACGCCACAACGCGATCGCCGACGAGAATCCCCTGCTGCTGCGGCTGCGGGTGACCCGGCTGCGCGGCGACCGGGCGCACTCGCAGCAGCCCCCCAGCCAGGGCCAGCATGTGCTGCAGCCGCCATTGCTGCTTTCACACGACGCGCAGACCGGCCTGCACACGCTGTACACGCCCTTCACCTATGCCGAGAGCCGGGGCGAGGACCTGGTGGTACTGCATGGCCACTACGTGCACCGGCTGCGCGAGACACCGCAAGGCTGGCGCATCGCCCTCAAGCGCGTGAACCTGGTCAACGCGCACAGCCGGCTGCCGATGATCCAGCTGTTTCCCTGAGAGGGGTCATGGCATGGCCCCCGGTGCCGCATGCCGCGCCGCAACCGGCGCCATGCCGGGCCGCGTATCAGCTCCCGCGCAGGGTCTGCGTGGGCGAGTTGCCGAAGCGCTTCTTGTAGTAGCCGGCGAAGCGGCCCATGTGCGTGAAGCCATTGGCCATGGCCACGTCGGTCACCTGCACCGGGCGCTTGGCCAGGCGGGCGGTGCGCAGCGCCTCGTGCACCCGGTCCAGCTGCACCCCGCGCACATAGCCCAGGGGGGACTGGTCGTAGCGGCGGCGGAAGGCCACCTCCAGCGTGCGGGCGCTGACGCAGGCGGCGGAGGCGATGTCGACCACCGTCATCCGGTCGCTCGCATGGGCATGGATGTAGTCCACCGCCTTCTGCAGGGCGCGCTGGCTGTTGGCCGACAGCACCGCACCGCCCGCGGGCATGGTGCACTGGTCGGTGAACAGGGTGCGCAGGCCTGCGACCAGGAACTCCTCGATCGCCAGCTGCATGCGCGGCTGGGCCAGCCACTGCTCCCCATAGTGGTGCAGGCTGTGGGTCATGTCCAGCACGGACTGCCACCAGGCCGCCACCGACTGGGAGGCGCGGGGCAGCGCCAGGGTCGGGCCGCTGTCGGCGCCGGGCGCGCCCGCGCCGATCACATCCTCCAGCATCAGGCGCGGTACCTCCAGCATGATCATTTCGCAGTCACCGCTCCACTGCATGCGGGTCACCTGGCGCGGGTGCAGCACACCCATGGTGCCGGCGTCCAGCGTCACGCGGCGCCCGCCGCACTCGGTGGTGGCATGGCCCTGCAGCGGCAGCAGCAGCATGTAGAAGTCGCCCCGCTCGCCGGGGTCGATCTCCACCGGCGCGCCATAGGTCAGCACGTTGATGCCCAGCTGGCTCAGGCGCACCCGGTTGTGGCGCAGGTCCAGCGTGCCATCGTGGCCGCGCATGGCCAGGCGGTGCGGGGAAAACACACGCCCCATCATGGCGCTGGCCTCGTCCGGAGAACGTGACCGCAGGTGCGGGAAACGGTCCAGGAGGTGAAGGGTCGGGCTGCTCGTTTGCATGGGCGTTCGATCGGGAAAGGGACGGCCGCCAGGTCCGGGTGGACACCGGGTCCACACCCATCCTAACTGCTTCAGTCCTAAACAATCACAGGGAAATCCCCGGCCCCGTCCGGTGACCGTGCGGAGCCGGGGACACCGTGCAAATTCCGTTCCACGCCACCGGGCACCCCCGGGCGGCGCGCGCAAGCCCGGCGGCTATCATGGCGGGCTGCCCGTGCGTCCGTGCCGGGCCGGTGCCTGAATGGACGACATGCCGCCTGACGACAAGACCGACGACGAGACTGCGCTGCCCTTCGTGGACGACTACCTGGCCGCCCTCCTGGCCCAGGCCAGCCAGCTGATTTCCGGCGAGTTCCATGAGGTGGTGCGGACCGCGGGCTTCTCGGTGGCGGAGTGGCGCGTCCTGGCCACGCTGGCCGGCCAGCCCGGGGTGAGCATCGGCGGCCTGGCCCAGATCACCCTGGCCAAGCAGCCCACGGTCACCCGCCTGCTCGACCGGATGGAGGCCAAGGGCTACGTGGCCCGCTATGCGCACGGCAGCGACCGGCGCGTGACCATGGTGCGCATCACCGACGAGGGCCGCGCCATCGTGTCGGGCCTGATCGGGCAGGCCAAGGAGCACGAGCGGCGCGTGCTGCAGCCGTTCGGGCTGAAGCGGGCTGAAAGCCTCAAGCTGATGCTGCGCCGCATCACCGAATTGCCCCGGCCGCCGGAGTGAGCGGCCGGCCCGCCGGCGGCGCGGGAGCCGCCGCCCGGGGCCGCCAGGGTCAGAGCGCCAGCGACCCCACGCTCGTACCGCCGCACACGTACAGCACCTGCCCCGTGACGAAGCTGTTGGCCGGGTCCGCGAAGAAGGACACCGCCCGCGCCACGTCGGCCGACTCGCCCAGGCGCCGCACCGGCACCGAGGCGGCCAGCGCCTTCTCCTTGTCGCTGCCCTGCTCCACCACGTCGTAGAACATGTCGGTGCGGATGGGACCCGGCGCCTCCACGTTGACCGTGATGCCCTCGGGCGCCAGCTCCAGCGCCCAGGTGCGCGCCATGCCCAGCATGCCGGCCTTGGTGGCCGAGTAGCTGGTGCGCGTCTGCAGGCCCAGGGCCGCGCGCGAGGACAGCAGCACCACACGGCCGAAGCGGCGCGCGCGCATCGCCGGCAGGGCCGCCTGCACCAGCTGGATGGCGCAGCCCAGGTGCAGGTCCACCAGGGCGTCCAGGTCAGTGAGCTTGACTTCCGGCAGCAGCGCCGCGCGGATCACGCCGGCGTTGTGCACCACGGTCGTCACCTCGTGCTGCTTGACCAGGGCCTGCACGGCCTCGCCGGTGGCGGCGCGGTCGCTCAGGTCCACCTCGATGCTGCGCAGGCGGGGATGGTCGATCTCGGTGCGGCGGCGGGACAGGGAGATGACCTCGTAGCCCTGCTCCAGCAGCTGCTCGCAGATCACCTTGCCGATGCCGGCGCTGCCACCCGTCACGGCGGCGACCTTGTTGCTCATGCCTGTCCCTCCTCCACCAGCGCCAGCACCCGCAAGGGGCTGCCGCTGCCGTTCTCGATCTTCAGCGGAGCCGCCACCACCATCGCGCCGGTCGGCGGCAGCTGGTCCAGGTTGGTCAGGCACTGCAGGCCGTACTTTCCCGCGCCATGCATCAGGGAGTGGCAGGGGTACGGCGGGCGCAGGTGGTAGCCCTGGCCGGCGTCGGTGCCGATGGCCTCGGAGCCGAAGCCCAACACGTCACGCTCCTCCACCAGGAAGCGCACCGCCTCGGTGCTGGGACCGGGCGTGTGCTGGCCGGTCTCGTCGAAGTTCTGGTACGCCTCGCCATCGCGCTGGCCGGACCAGCGGTGCGACCAGTCGGTGCGCATCAGCACCCAGGCGCCGGCGGGGATGCGGCCGTGGCGGGCCTCGAAAGCCTCGATGTCGGCCACCGTCATCAGGTAGTCCGGGTCGGCCGCCGCCTGGGCGCTGCAGTCGATCACGCAGGCGGGCGCCATGAAGTGCTGGGCCGGGATGGTGTCCACCGAGTTGTTCGGCAGGTCGCGGCCCGAGATCCAGTGGATCGGCGCATCGAAGTGCGTGCCCGTGTGCTCGCCGCAGGAGAAATTGTTCCAGTACCAGCCAGGGCCGCGCTCGTCGTAGGCCGAGACCTGCTCGATGCGGAAGGGCTGGCACTGCCCCATCTCGGGCGGCAGGGCGATGGCCGGGAAATCGGGGCTGAGCGTCTGCGTCAGGTCCACGATGCGGATGCGGCCGCCGGCAAGGGCGAGGGCCAGGCCGGCCAGCAGGCCGGCGCCAGCGGAGGTGTTGTTCGGGTTGCTCATGTCACATGCCTCCGGCGGCGAGTTCGCGCTCGAGGACCTTGGGGTTGTCGCGCCAGCGCTGCACCCACTCCTGGGCCACGTCGCCAGGGTAGACATCCTCCAGGCCGTCCTGCAGGGCCTTGACGATGGCGGTGGCCAGGGCCGCGGGCGCGACCTTGGGCGGCGGCACGTTCTGGTTCCACTCCTCGTCGATCGGGCCGGGGAATACGTTGACCACGCGGATGCCGGCGGGCCGCATCTCGGCGCGCAAGCACTGCGCCAGCGACAGCGCGGCGGCCTTGGAGGCGCAGAAGGTGCCCTGCGCCGGGAAGTTGCTCAGGGCGAAGACGGACAGCAGGTTCACCCAGGCCGTGGCGTGCGTCGCGCCATCGGCCGAGCGGCCCTTGAGCGCGGGGCCGAAGCATTGCGCCAGGCGCAGCAGGCCGAAGTAGTTGACCTCCATCTCCGCCTTGGCCACGTCGGTGCCGCGGCGGGCCGAGATGCCGAAGGCGCGGTGGTACTCGGCGGTGTTGACGACGATGTCCACCTTGCCGCCGATCTCGCCGGCCAGCTCGCGCACCGAGCGCTCGTCGGTCACGTCCAGCGGCACCAGGGTGACCTGGGGCAGTGCGGCGATCTCGGGCAGGCCGGGCAGCTTCTTCCAGGGCTCGGCATGGCCGACCCAGACGAGGTCAGCGCCGGCCTTGACCAGGGCCTTCACCACCGCCTGGCCGACGGCCGACTTGCCGTCCGTGACCAGCACCTTGCGGAACTTGGGGTCGCAGGCCATCTCGCGCAGCATCTTGTCGTCTTGCATGGCGTCATTCAGGTTTTCAGGAAATCCGATCAGCACCGCCTGTCCCGCCCGGTCCAGGCGCGCGCCCACCCGCACGCGCGGGGCTTCGCCGCCGGCCGCAGGCTCGAGCACCGCGCCGTGCAGGTGCACCATCACCGAGGGACCGGCATCCAGGTGCACCATGCCCAGGCGCCAGGGCAGGCGCTCGCGGAAGTACAGGTCGTTGCTGTGCGCCAGCGTGGTGGTGGCCATGAGCCGGCCCTCGCCGGATTGGTGGCGCCACTGCAGGCTGGGGGAGACGCAGCGCACGCAGGCCTCGCGCGGGGGGTACTGCACGGTGCCGCAGTCCTCGCAGACCTGCAGCTCCAGGCGGCCTTCGGCCGCAGCCGCGGCCAGGCCCAGGGCCACGCGGCCCCGCGAGGCCGGCGGCAGGTTCATCTGCGGCGTGCGCAGCACCGGGTTCTTGCGGGGGGGCTTCATGGGGGGCATGCTCATTGCGCGGCCCCCAGGATCGCGGCGCCGGTGCACAGGCAGCGGTCGTAGACCACCATGCCGAAGCCGCCGACCATCGCGGTGCGCGCGTCCTTGACGGCGCGGTCCCCGGCCTGGCCGGTGAGCTGGCGGATGGCCTCCACCATGCCGATGAAGCCGCCCGCCGCGCCGGGCTGGCCGATGGACAGCTGCCCGCCGCTGGTGTTGTGGGGGAAGTCGCCGCCGAAGGTCAGGTCATGCGCGCGCACGAAGTCCGGGCCCTCGCCCTTCTCGCAGAAACCCAGGTCCTCGATCTGCATCATGCTGATGACGGGGTAGTCGTCATAGGTCATGAGCAGGTCGATGTCCCGGGGCTGCAGACCCGCCTGGGCGTACAGGTCGTCGCGGTCCACGCGCCAGCCGCCGCGGTACATGATGGGATCGTCGCTGTAGGCGTTGTGCCGCTCGATCGCGCCATGCAGCAGCACGTGGGGCAGGCCCAGGTCGCGGGCGCGTTCCACGCTCATGACCAGGAAGGCGTCGGCGCCCGCGCAGGGCATCACGCAGTCGAACAGGTGGATGGGATCGGACACCGGCCGGGCGGCCATGTATTCCTCCAGCGTCAGCGGCTTCTTGAACAGCGCGTTGGGGTTGCGCAGCGCGTTGTGACGCTGGGCCACGCAGATGCGGCCGAAATCGTCCCGCTGCGCGCCATAGGTGCGCATGTAGTTCGCGGTGATGAAGGCGAAGATGGAGTTGGGGCCGCCCGCGCCGTAGGGGTAGCTGGCATCGCGGGCGAAGTGGCTGAAGGCGCCCAGCGTCTGGCGGAACGAGTCCACGTGGTTGGTGTCCGCGGCCACGCAGGCCACGATGTCGGCATCGCCGGCCTGCACCGCGCGCGCCGCGCGCCGCGCCGCCATGACGCCCGAGGCGCCGCCCGTGGGGATGTGGTCCAGCCAGCGCGGGGACACGCCCATGTGCTGGGTGACGCCGACGGCGGTGTCGGGCGCCAGGGAGAAGCTGCTGACGGTCAGGCCGTCGATCGCCTCCTTGGCCAGGCCGGACTGCTGCAGCAGGGCATGCAGCGCCTGGCCGACGAACCAGTGCGCGCCCCGGGTGGAATACCGCTCGTAGGGCACGGTCACCGGCACGGCCAGCGCGACGCCTTCGTAGCCTTGTCTCTTCTTGATGTTCGCCATGGTCGGGGGATCAACGGGCCAGCTTGTAGCCGGCGGCCTCGCGGTCCCAGGTCTGGGGGGTCACGCCGCGCTCGCGCAGCTTGAATTTCTGGATCTTGCCATTCTCCGTCGCCGGCAGCTGGGGCAGGAATTCCACGTAGCGCGGCACCGCGAAATACGACAGGCGCGGCTCGCAGAACTTCATCAGCTCCACCTCGTCCAGCGTGGCGCCTTCGCGCAGCACGATGGCCGTCATCACCTCGTCCTCGGCCATCTCGCTCTTGACCGGGAACACCGCCGCCACCTCGATGGCCGGGTGGCTCAGGAGCACCTGCTCCACCTCATAGGAGGAGATGTTCTCCCCCCGGCGGCGGATGGCGTCCTTCAGGCGGTCCATGAAGGTGAAGTAGCCGTCGGCGTCCCGCGTGACGCGGTCGCCGGAGTGGAACCACAGGTTGCGCCAGGCCTCGACGGTCTTCTCCGGCATGCCGAAGTAGCCGGAGGCGAAGGCGTAGGGCTCGCTCGCGCGCAGCAGCAGCTCGCCGGGGGTGCCGGGCGGCACCTCGTTGTCGTCGTCGTCCACCACCCGGGCCTCGAAGCCGGGGCGCACCTTGCCCATGGTGCCGGGACGCTGCTCGTCGATGAAGGCGCCGATGACGAAGTTGCTCTCGGTGGAGCCATAGCCATCGAGCAGGGCCATCCCGAAGCGCCCGGTGAACTCGGCGTGGAACTGCGGCGGCACGCCGGGCGCCAGCGCGATGCGCACGCGGTGGGCCTTGTCGTCGGGCGTGGGGTCCTTGGACAGCAGGATGGGGACCATGGCCCCCAGCACGTAGGTGACCGTGGCCTGGTGCCTGACCAGCGAACGCCAGAAGGCCGAGGCCGAGAAGCGCTTTTCCACCACCAGCGTGGCGCCCATCATCAGCGCCTGGAAGAAGGCGTTGAGCGCGTTGGTGTGGAACAGCGGCAAGGTGGTGAGCAGCACGTCGCCTTCCACCAGCCCCAGCAGCGTGCTGGTGTGCGCGCCCCACCAGAAGTACTGCGCATGCGGGCAGCACACGCCCTTGGACAGGCCGGTGGTGCCGGAGGTGTAGAGGATGGCCAGGGTGTCGCCGGGGCGCAGGGCGGCGGCGCTGGCGCTCTCGCTGCCCGGGTCCGCCGGGAAAGGGGCGCAGCGGGCGTCACCGGCCGGGGCGTCGCCCAGCACCCAGATGGCCTGCAGGGGCAGCGGCTCGTCGCTGATCTGGTCCAGCGCCTGCGTCACCGCCAGGCCCTCGGCCTCGGTGACCAGCAGGCGCGCGCCGCTGTTGCCCAGGATGTGGCGCAGCTGCGCGCCGCGGGAGGCGGTGTTGATCGGGACGGTCACCGCGCCGATCCAGGCGCAACCGAGGAAGACCTGCAGGAACTCGATGCGGTTGGAGCACAGGAGCGCCACGCGGTCGCCCGGCTGGATGCCCGCGCGCTGGAGCGCGGCGCCGTAGGCCTGGGCCTGCGCCAGCGCCTGACGGAAGGTCCAGCGGGTGTCGCCCGCCACCAGGAGGACGCGGTCCCCGTGCCGTGCGGCCTGGCGCACCAGCATCTGCGGCACGGTGCGTTCGGCGGGGGGGAAGGCGTCAGCGAATTGGGTCAACAAGTCCATGGGAATCCTCGAGCGTGCCCGCCGCAGTGTCAGGCGTGCGGGCCGCCCGCGCAATCCGGATCGGTTCGAGCCCTATCCGAAATGCGCGAAACTCGTCCACGCTCACATGAAAAGCTGGATATTGCCGAAGGCGGCGTCGCAATTGACCAGGTCCACCCGCTTGAGGCGGATGCGAAGCCGCCCCTCGGCCCACACCAGGGTGTGGGTGGCCCAGCCCGCGTACAGGGTCTGGGTGTCCTGGCGGGCCTCGATGTAGTGGAAGGCGGTTCGGCAGGTGTACACGCCGGCCGCATCGTCGCGATGGGTGACCACCGGCTGCTGCAGCAGGTGGTGGCACCGGCTGGCCGGCTGCTGCGAGAACGTGCGCGCGCCGGCCAGGCGCGCCACGCGCACCTGCAGCAGCAGCTTGTCCTCGTACATCAGCGAGGCATGCAGGCGCGGGTCGGTCTGGCCATGGGCCAGCGGCATCCAGTAATGGCCGTCATCGGTGAACAGCTGCAGCCAGTCCTCGAAGCGCAGCTCGTCGAGCATCGCCGCCTCGGCGACGACAAAATCGACCAGGTCCTGGGAGGTGGGCAGGCTCATGCGGACGCCCCTTCCTTCATGGTGGCGGTCATGTAGCGCACCCAGGCGCGCATCTGGCTGCGCATCTGGCGCTCGCTGGTGCCCGGGGTGACCACCTCGCCGGACTGGCCGGCCTCGCCCGCCTCGTACAGGCGGCCGACGTTGATCCACTGCGAGCCACGGGACTTCAGCCCCGCCTGCGCGCGCTCGTACATCTCCAGGTCGTCATGGCCCACCACCGAGGTGGGCGCGTTGATCAGGCGGTTGTACATGAGGGTGCGCTCCAGCAGCATGTCCGGCGCGCCGACCAGGCGGAAGGTCCAGCTCTCCACCAGCGTCTGGCTGGCGGAGATGGGCTTGAACACCCGCAGGGTCTGGATCGGCCCCTTGACCATGATGTTGGGGAAGTAGACGGTGTTGTGCCGCACGTCGTCCAGGATGGCCTTGGCGCGCTCCTCGCCGTAGGCGGCGACCATCTGCTCCATGTAGCCGGGGACGGCGGAGTAATCGGCGTGGATGGAGTTGGACACGCCGGTGTGGCCATGCCCGTTGTCCCACACGCGGATGCCCATGCCGTCGAAGAACTCGTAGGGGCTCATGAACGGCGCGAACAGTTCCACCGCCATGGGCTTGGGCGTTCCCTCCGGGGCCTGCTTCCACACCTGCACCGCGGTGCCCGCCGAGGACTCGTGGGCCACCATGGGGTGGCAGGTGTCCGTCTGGTTGTCCACCAGCATCTTCCAGTTGCACTGGTGCATGTAGCGCATCACGCCGCCGGCCACCTCCAGCTTGCCCTCGGGCGAGCGGTCCACCATGTTGTCCAGGGTGCTGAGGGACGCGCCGAAGAACTCCTCGAAGCCCACGCCCTCGGGGCTGAGGCGGCAGAAGACGAAATCCCGGTACACATGCACCGCGCCCGCCGGCGGCATGCCCTGGGCGGCCTCGCTGCACTCGAAGCCGGTGTTGTCGTATCCCTTCTTCAAGGGGATGGACAGCAGCTTGCCGTCGGTGCGGTAGGTCCAGGCGTGGTACGGGCAGCGGAAGAACTTGCCGGTGTTGCCGCAGCCTTCGGGCGCCACCTTCACGCCCTTGTGCGGGCAGCGGTTGTACAGGACCTTGATGCTCCGGTCCGTGTGCCGCACCATCACCACCGGCTGGTTGCCGACGGTGGTGGAGTAGAAGTCACCCACCTGCGGTACCTGGCTGGCATGGCCCACGTAGACCCAGGTGTTGGCGAACAGGTGCTCCATCTCCAGCGCGAAGACCTCGTCGTCGATGTAGCAGTCCTTGTGGACCTCGGTCTCGCGCACCAGGTCGCGGATCGCCTGGGGGTTGTCGCGGTAGCTGGCCATGGGTGTCCCTCGTTTCCCTCTGGGTCCTGGTGGGCGCCGGATCTCAGTCCAGCTTGATGTTGGCTTCCTGGATCACGCGGCTCCAGCGCTCGCGCTCGGCGGTGGTGTAGCGCTTGGCCTCGGCGGCGGTAGTGGGCAGGGGCTCGATGCCCAGGACCTGCATGCGCGCCTTGACGGCAGTGGAGTTGAGGGCGTCGTTCAGGTGCTTGTTCAGGGCCTGCACCGTGGCGGGCTTGGCGCCGGCGGGCACGACCAGCGCCTGCCAGGCGTAGGCCTCGAAACCAGCCAGGCCCTGCTCGGCCAGGGTGGGGATGTCGGGCATGGACTTCAGGCGCTGGGGGCTGGCCACCCCGATGGCGCGCACCTTGCCGGAGGTGATGAAGCTGCCGCCGGAGGAGGTGTCCACGAACATGAAGGGCAGCTGGCCGCCGACCACGTCGGCCATGGCCGGGGCGGCGCCGCGGTAGGGCACGTGGGTCAAGTTCAGGCCGGCCTGGAGGCGGAAGGACTCGGTGGCCAGGTGGTGGGGGCTGCCCACGCCGGGGCTGCCGTAGTTGGCCAGCTTGGGATCGGCCTTGACCCAGGCCAGGAACTCCTTGAGGTTCTTGGGCGGCACGCTGGGATTGACGACCAGCACCAGCGGGAAGCGGGCGATCATGCCCACGGGGGTGAAGTCGCGCTCGGCGTTGTAGGGAAGCTTGGTGTACAGGAAGGGGTTGGCGGCCAGCACGGCGGAGTCGCCGGTCAGCACGGTGTTCTCCGCCTCGCGGGTCTTGGCCACGTAGTCGGCGGCGATGTTGGAGCCGGCGCCGGGCTTGTTGGTCACGATCACCGTCTGGTTCAGGGTCTTGCCCATGGCTTCGGCCAGCATGCGGGCGACCACGTCCGAGCCGCCGCCAGGGGCGTAGCCGACGACCCATTCGACGGGCTTGCCGTTGTCGATCGCCAGGGCCGACAGGGGCATCAGGGCGACCAGGACTCGCGAGAGCAGCTTGAGCATCATGGAAAGATCCTTTTCAAGTGAAGCGGTGGGCAGGAAGGAACAGGAAGCGGTTGGCGGGTCGCGGGATTCAGGAGGCGCCGTTCAGAGGTCCAGCACCAGGCGCGGCCCGCGGGCGCGCGACACGCAGATGTGGATCACCTTGCCGGCCGCCTTTTCGGACTCGCTGAGCACGTAGTCGCGGTGGTCGACCTCGCCCTCCAGCACGGGCACGGCGCAGACGCCGCACTCGCCGCGCTGGCAGTCGTACAGCGGGTCGCAGCCATGCTCGATCAGGCAGTCCAGGATGGACTGGCCGGCCGGCACCTGGTAGCTGGCGCCGCTTTGCGACAGCACGACCTCGAAGGCGGCATCGCCACCGGCCGCGGGCGCAGCGCCGAACAGCTCGAACCGCACCCGGTCCTTGGGCCAGCCCAGCGAGGCGGCCTGCGCGAGGACGGCATCGAGCAGGGGCTTGGGCCCGCACACGTAGACCTGTTCGTCGCCGGCGCAGCCGGCCAGCAGGGCCGCGACGTCCAGCGGGCGGCCGGCCGCGTCGTCGGCATGGACCGCGAGCGCATCACCCAGCAGGGCCTCCAACGGGGGCAGGTAGGCCAGCTGGCCACGGCTGCGGCCGGCGTACACCATGCGCACGTCCCGGCCAGCGGCCCGCAGCTCGGTGGCCATGGACAGCAGCGGCGTCACGCCGATGCCGCCGGCCACCAGCAGCACGCGCCGGGCCTGGGGGCTCAGGGGGAAATCGTTTTTCGGGGGCTCGATCGACAGGTGATCGCCTGGCTGCAGGGCATGCATGAAGGCCGAACCGCCCCGGCCCTCCTCCTCCCGGCGCACCGCCAGCTCGTAGGTGGCGGGCGGCAGCGCGGCGTCCACGCCCGCGTGGCGGACCAGCGAGTAGTGGCGCCAATCCGTGCGCCCTTGCGCCAGCGCCACCTCGACACGCACGTGCGCGCCCGCCGTGAAGCCTGGCAAGGGCTTGCCGTCCGCCGCCTGGAGCACCAGCCGCCTCACCAGCGGGGTGAGGGCCTGGACCTCGGCAACCTGGACTTTGATGCGCTCGGGCATGGCGTCGAACCTCACATGGATTTCTATGATTGCGGATGCATTCTGGCGGGTGAATGTTTAAAAGTAAACAATTTCATTTTCATCGTTTTCCCTAGCCCCGAAGCGGTGCACCAGGGCGCCGGATCCGTGCGAGGATGCCTGCATCCGGTGCATGAAACGGCCCGGCAGGCGCCCCCCGCATCCAGGCGCTTGCGATGACCGTGCCATGATGCTTTCCCCCCTTGCCCGCTGGTGACCGACCTCATGACGACCCTGCGACAACAAACCGTTGACACGGCCCTGGGCCCCGTGCATTTCGCCCGCTGCGGCCAGGGGCCGGCCGTGCTGCTGCTGCACCAGACCCCGCGCTCCTGGCGGGAGTACGAGTTCGCGCTGCCCCTGCTGGGACTCGAGGCCGACTGCGTGGCGATGGACACCGTGGGCTATGGCGACACGCCGCCGTTCGCGGACGGCGCGCCGAGCATCGAGCGCTGGGCCGGCGTGGCCCTGGCACTGATGGACACGCTGGGGATCGCGCGTTTCGCCGTCGTGGGCCACCACACGGGCGCGGTGATAGGCATGGAGATCGCCGCCCAGGCGCCCGAGCGGGTGCAGGCCCTGGTGCTGTCCTCCTGCCCCTACGTGGATGCGGCGCGCCGGGCCCACCATGGCGAGCGGCCGGTGGTCGACGGCGTCACCCCGCGCGCCAGCGGCGAGCACCTGCTGGACCTGTGGCGCGGCCGCCAGGGCTTCTACCCCGAGGGGGACGTGCGGCTGCTGGAGCGCTTCGTGGCCGACGCCTTGCTGGCCGGCCCACGGGCAGCGCAGGGTCACCTCACGGTGAACCGCTACCGCATGGAGGACCGCATCGGCGCGGTGCGCTGCCCCACCCTCCTGGTCGGCGCGACGGACGACCCGCATGCCTTCCCGGCGGTGCCGCGGCTGGCGCAGGCCCTGCCGCACGCCCGCCGCCAGGACATCCACGGCGGCATGGTGCCGCTGCCCGAGCAGCTGCCTGGCGTCTTTGCCGAGGCGGTCGTCCGCTTCCTGCGTGAAGCACGGGGCTGAGCTTATTTTCCGGGCGTTGGAATTAACCGACACCACGCCTTTCCACGCGGTGCTACCTTCGCCCCGCCATGAAAAAGCTCTGGGACATCTCGCCGGCCGTGCACGCGGCCAGCCCGCACTTTCCGGGTGACACGCCCTACCGGCAGCAGTGGGCTGCGCGCATCGCACCCGGCTGCCCGGTCAACGTCAGCGCGATCACGCTGTCGCCCCATGTGGGCGCGCATGCCGATGCCCCGCTGCACTACGACCCGCAGGGCGCCGCCATCGGCGCCGTGGACCTGGACCCCTACCTCGGCCCTTGCCGCGTGGTGCATGCGCTGGGCGCGGGGCCGCTGGTGATGCCGGAGCAGGTGCAGCACGCCCTGCCCGGCCTGCCGCCCCGGGTGCTGGTGCGCACCTGCGCGCGCTTTCCCCATGACGCCTTCGACCCGCAGCTCACCGCCCTGCACCCGGACACCGTGCGGCTGCTGGCGGCGCACGGCGTGCGGCTGGTCGGCATCGACAGCGCCAGCGTGGATGCCGCCGACAGCAAGCGCCTGGACAGCCACCAGGTGCTGCGCGAGCTGGGCCTGCGGGTGCTGGAGAACCTGTGCCTCGACGAGGTGCCCGAGGGCGACTACGAGCTCATCGCCCTGCCCCTGAAGCTCACCACGGCCGACGCCAGCCCGGTGCGCGCCGTGCTGCGCGAGCTTTGACCCCCCCCCGCGACCCGCGCGATCCTTCCTTTCCTCACCGTCGGTGACCTGTGATGTGCCCTTTCCATTCCTCCCCTTCCGGCGACGCACCGGCTCCCCATCCCGAGGACATCGTCCACGACGAGAAGGCCCGGCTGGACTTCAGCCAGGCCATGAGCTACGGGGACTACCTGCACCTCGACGCGGTGCTGGGCGCCCAGCACCCGCGCTCGCCGGACCACAACGAGATGCTGTTCATCGTGCAGCACCAGACCAGCGAGCTGTGGATGAAGCTGATGCTGCACGAACTGGCCGCGGCCAAGGCAAACGTCGCGGCCGACCGGCTGCCAGCGGCCTTCAAGATGCTGGCCCGGGTCTCGCGCATCATGGAGCAGCTGGTGCATGCCTGGGACGTGCTGGCCACCATGACGCCGCCCGAGTACAGCGCCATCCGGCCCCACCTGGCCAGCTCCAGCGGTTTCCAGAGCTACCAGTACCGCTGCATCGAGTTCATGCTGGGCAACAAGAACGCCGCCATGCTCAAACCGCATGAACACCGGGAGGACCTGCTGGCCCAGGTGCGCGCGGCCTACGAAGCACCATCCCTGTACGACGAGGCCCTGCGCCTTCTGGCGCGCCGCGGCATCCCCGTCCCTGCCAGCCACACCGGGCGGGACTGGACGCAACCCTACGAGGCCAGCGAGGGCGTCCAGCAGGCCTGGCTCACGGTGTACCGGGACCCCGAGACCTACTGGGACCTGTACCAGCTGGGAGAGGAGCTCACCGACCTGGAGGACGCCTTCCGCCTGTGGCGGTTCCGGCACCTGACCACGGTGCAGCGGGTCATCGGCTTCAAGCGCGGCACCGGGGGCACGGGTGGGGTGAGCTACCTGCGGCGGATGCTGGACGTGGAGCTGTTTCCGGAGGTGTGGTCGCTGCGGACCGAGCTGTGAAGGCCCGCGGGCCCCCACGTCCGCTGCCTCCCAATATCCGAGAAGGAGGGGGGCGAAACCACCCTCTGGTTTCCGGACGGCGAGCACCTCGTCGTGGCGGACCGTGGGCCTTCCACTGGCCACTCAGACGCCTGGCATGTGACGCTCGACCCGCACTCCCATCGGCCGTTCCGGTGAGCGACGGCCACGAAGGACGACGATGATGATGGGCGGGAGTGGTGGGGACAGGACTAACGCGGCGAACGCTCCCTGCGAGCTTGTTCCCGCAGCATGAACAGGTACAGGCCTTCCACCTTCTCACGCGCCCAGGGCGTCTTGCGCAGGAATTTCAAGCTCGAATTCACGCTCGGGTCATGCGAGAAGCAGCGTATCGGGATCCTGTGGGCCAGCTCGTCCCACCCGTAGTGCGCCTCGAGGGCGCGCACGATCGCCTCGAGCGTCACGCCGTGGAGGGGG